>VIDP01097888.1_pt1 | contig 33916 bp, 37 predicted proteins | sample 5025131 | NCBI WGS metagenome assembly VIDP01 (sample SAMN11853144, study PRJNA449069) | gut metagenome | isolation source: stool from male vole | host: Microtus ochrogaster | place: USA:Florida | collected 2017
CATTAGGCCAACTGAATAGGGCATCTGACTACAGATCAGAAGGTTACAGGGTTGATTCCTGTATGAGTCACGCAAATAAGGCGACCTTTCGAGGCCGCCTTATTTGTTGATTCACTATCACTGCATCAGAAGATACGGGGCAGAAGCGAGATGAAGGCCGCACCGTCGCCGGCACCTACAATATCAGCAACATCTACCCACAACAGGAGCAAAAGTATAAGTATCACCACGCCAATGGCAAGCCACACATGGGTTTTAGCGCGTTTGTGACGGCGCTGTTCATTCTGATCGTAATCGTTGTTCTTTTTCATAACTGCTGTATTTTATTTAATTTTACTTTGTTGATTAGTCATTGTCAATCATTCCCCCGCCTCTGGCCACGGGAACGTGTGCGGATTCTCGCTTATGATGACGTTGGAGCGCTTTAATCTCACTTCGATATACTCCGTTAGCTTATCATACTGGGCCTTGGTGAGCGGGGTCGAGGTCTTCACAAAAGCCATATTGACCGTGTCTTTCACCTCTTTGCGCGTACCCGCGAGCACCATATTGGACAATGCCAAATCCTCAACCTGCGGGAATAGCACTTTTATTTCAGGCGCGATCAGCACAGCCTCGCTGTCAAAGCCCGTGCGATAGGCTATCACAGCCTTAAGCGAGTCAACCTCATTCTGCCGACGGGAGATTTCCTGCTGCATCAGGGCGTAGAACTGCCCTGCCGACTTCTGGCTGTCATAGCCAGCCCCTGCCGCAAAGCCTTGCTTGATATTCAGCACGGTGCCACCTAAGCCGCAAGAGTCAAGCTTATTGAGCATGGCAAGCTGAAGAGAGTCTTTAGGCAGCGCCTCCCCTATTAGGGTCACGTCGATATATCGTTTGCCTCCATCGACATACTCTTTGTGAGATAGCACCTGAGTGTTGGGAAAGACCATTTCGCTTGCCACGAAATTCGACGCTTTGGCCATAAAGATATTCTTCGACACCATCTGCACGGTCAGATAAGCCGAAAGCCCGACCGTAAGGACAACCACGCAATACACGATATTCTTCACGCGGCGCGACTTCTTGGGGTCTTTGTAAATCATCGGCTTATATTGCATAGCCTTCACCCCTATCCACGTGGCCACGAGGATAAACACCATGTTGGTGAAAAAGAGATAGAGCGCACCGAAGAAATAGTGGATCTGGAGCGTGGCCAGACCGTAGCCTACTGTGCATAGCGGAGGCATAAGCGACGTGGCGATGGCTACGCCGGGGAACACCTGCCCCTTATTCTTGCACGCCATGCTCACTATGCCGGCAGCGCCGCCGAAGAGAGCCACAAACACGTCGTAGATCGAGGGCGACGTGCGGGCGAGCAACTGACTGCTCCCCTCATATTGAGGCGAGATAAGGAAATAGAGAGCCGAGGCGAGAATGGAGCCTATCATGGCCATAAGTATATTCTTCAATCCTCGCTTCAACAACGCGAAGTCGCCTATGCCTATACCGAGACCCATGCCTATAATCGGGCCCATAAGCGGGGAAATAAGCATGGCGCCGATAATCACGGCTACCGAATCGGTGTTCAGTCCTAAGGACGCTATAAAGATAGCGAAGATAAGGATAAGCAGCTGCGATCCCTTAAACGACACTCCGGCCCTGATCGAGGCCTCGACCTCCTCCTGAGGCTCAAGGTCGCCCGTAAGCACGAAGTAGGATTTCAGCTCGGCAAAAGCCAGGCTAAGCCTTGTCTTGAAGTCGGTCTTCGGGTTTGGCTGCGCAGGCTGCTGCCCGCTTTGGCTGCCTGATTTAGCTCCGTTAGAATTGTTTGTAGCATCCATAGTTGAAACGATTAGGAGGCCGACCGTAAGTCGTCCTCCTAAGTATAACAAATGTTAAGACGAAAAAGTTATTTCGCGATGGGGCAACCTTCGCATTTTTTCGCGATTTCCTTGAAGAAATCGTTCCCTTTGTCGTCGACGAGGATAAAGGCGGGGAAATCCTCTACCTCGATTTTCCATATCGCTTCCATGCCGAGCTCAGGATATTCGAGCAACTCCACTTTCTTGATAGAGTTCTGAGCGAGAACCGCGGCGGGGCCGCCGATAGAGCCGAGATAGAAGCCGCCATGTTTCTTGCACGCGTCGGTGACTTGCTGGCTGCGATTGCCTTTAGCGATCATAATCATAGAGCCGCCCGCATCCTGGAATTGATCCACATAGGGGTCCATACGCCCGGCCGTTGTGGGGCCGAACGAGCCTGAGGCCATCCCTTCTGGAGTCTTGGCGGGGCCTGCGTAGTAAATGGGGTGATCTTTGAGGTATTGAGGCATCGGCTCTCCGGCGTCGAGACGCTCCTTGATTTTAGCGTGAGCGATATCGCGGCCTACGATGATCGTGCCGTTGAGCGAAAGGCGGGTCGAGACGGGGTATTGGCTCAACTGCTTGAGCACTTCCGACATCGGGCGGTTGAGGTCAACCTTAATCACGTCGCCTTCGCCTTGATTGCGCATTTCTTCGGGGATAAGCTCGCCGGGGTTGGCGTCGAGCTTCTCGATCCACAGGCCTTCCTTGTTGATTTTAGCCTTGACATTGCGGTCGGCTGAACAGCTTACGCCCATACCGATGGGGCATGAAGCGCCGTGGCGGGGCAAACGGATCACGCGGATGTCGTGGGCGAAATATTTACCGCCGAACTGCGCGCCGAGACCGATTTTGCGGGATGCCTCAAGAAGCTCGTTCTCAAGCTCGATGTCGCGGAACGCGTGCCCGAGAGCGTTGCCCTTTGTCGGCAGATTATCGTAATATTTGATTGAAGCCTTCTTGACTGTTTCAAGATTCTTTTCGGCTGAGGTGCCGCCGATGACAAACGCGATATGATACGGAGGGCAAGCGGCGGTGCCGAGGGTCTTCATTTTCTCCACGAGGAAAGGCACGAGGGTCTTGGGGTTGATGATTGCCTTGGTCTCCTGGTAGAGATAGGTCTTGTTGGCCGAGCCGCCACCCTTAGCCACGAAAACAAATTTGTATTCGTTGCCGTCGCCTGCGTGGATGTCGATCTGAGCGGGGAGGTTGCAACCGGTGTTCACCTCATCGTACATGGTGAGGGGAGCGTTCTGCGAGTAGCGGAGGTTGCACTGGGTGTATGTGTCGTAAACGCCTTTTGAAATGCGCTCCTCGTCGCCCCCGCCGGTAAACACGTATTGGCCTTTGGTGCCGTGGCAAATCGCCGTGCCGGTATCCTGGCAGAAAGGAAGCTGGCCTTTGGCGGCGATTTCGGCGTTGCGAAGCATCGTAAGAGCGACAAACTTATCGTTGGCGCTCGCTTCGGGATCGTGGAGAATCTTCGCCACCATCTCGTTATGCTCGCGGCGGAGCATGAAAGAATTATCGTGAGTTGCCTGGCGGGCAAGCACGGTGAGGGCCTCGGGATCAACCACCAGCATTTCGCGGTCGCCCCACATTTCGGTCTTCACGTAGTCTGAAGTGAGGTGATAATACTCGGTGGTGTCGGGTCCGAGCGGAAACATTTCCTGATATTCAAAGGGTTTCGTAGCCATTGTATAATAGATTTTTGATTTATACGATTCACGCTAATGAGTCAACGGCAAAGTTAATCAATTCCCGCGAAATCCACAAATCATCCTCCGCTACTTATCGCGCGAAATCATCCGGCTCGATCCCGGGGCCCTCATCTCCATTTTCAGAAGAGTCCGCTTCAGCGTCAGGCGCCCTACCCCACTTCTTCAATACAACGATGCTAAGCTCGTATAAGCCGTAGATCGGTATAGTCACCAAAACGAGCGTGAACAAATCGGGAGGCGTGATAATCGCGGCGATAATCATTATCACAACCAATGCGTACTGCCGATACTTTTTGAGCATCTGAGCCGTGATGAGTCCCATTTTTCCTAACACGAATGTGAACACCGGCAACTGAAACACCACGCCCATCATGAAAGTGAGAGTTGTGAAAGTCGAGATATATGAATCAAGGGTTATCGTATTGACAATATCCTTATCGACCTGATATGTAGCCAGGAACTGAAACGAAATAGGGAACAGAACGAAATAGCTCATCAACAGCCCCAACAGGAATAAGGCATATATCACGCCGGCCACGAGATAAGAATACCGCTTCTCGCTATCGTACAACGCCGGAGAAATGAACCGAAACAGCTCTAAAACGATATAGGGCGACGCCAATAAAGCCGCCAGCAGGCACGACACCGTTATGTGCGTCATAAACTGGGCGGAGAGTTCGGTGCTGATAAGCGGCACGTCGTAATCATCGAAATGAAACGCCACCCCGAGATGCCGGGTAATATCCTCGATTATTCTAAAGGTGATGAAATCTGAATTTCGAGGGGCTAATATGATGTTGAAAGTCTCGGTTTTGAAGCAAAAGATCGTCGCGGCGAGAACTATCACCACAATCAACACCCTGAAGAGCATCTTGCGCAGAATATCAAGATGCCCCCCGAATGTCATTAGCTCGTTATTCACGTGCTGGTCACTCACTTTTATGCTCCGATTGGCCCGATTGAAGGTTTTGTCGCTCATCGGCTCGCCGACGTATCTCCTCCTCAACCCTGCGATTCATCTCTTCTTCGGTAGGCTCGTTCATGCCTTCTTTGAAACTTTTGACGCCTTTGCCGACGCCTTTCATGAGTTCAGGGAGCTTCTTGCCTCCGAAAATAAGGAGTATTACAGCGCAAATAAGAATAATCTCCGTTGCGCCTATAGCATTTAGTATCATTCTGGTGTGACTAAATAGATTGTACAATCATTGAAATCAATCTCCCAATTTCCGTTTTCGGCGCTTTCCCACTGATACTTTTCCGACATCCGGTTCCACCAGTCTTGGAATTTAGCGGTCGTTTCCGATAAATCTTTCACGAGTCGCTCGTACAACTCGTTGTTATCGGCGGTGAGAATCTTGGCAAGCTCATTAAGTCCGTTGCGACGCTCAAAAAGAGCCTGAATCTCATCGCGCTCCTGTTCGGTTACATTTCCTACTTCTTTTTTCATAATCATCATAATTATTTAGAATACAATGCCAAGCCTCCGTAAGGATTAGTAGTCATCACCTGCTCCCTGTCGGTGGAAATCAGTAGTTGTTGATTATAGAAAGTATAGATAAACCATCCATTTGATACACCCCTATACTCAAAAGACCCGGATTGCTGACTCATTCCATTAAAAAAGTATGAATAAAATGCGGAAGATTGAACTATACCGAAGAAATTTGTGGTGACAACCTGCACAGTTATCTCGTTAAAGCCTCTTACATCTATTTCTTCACCGTTTTGATCATAATTTGCAACGAAATAGTATGTTCCTAATGATCCCATAGGAAGCTGAGCTTTGGACTCGCAGAATAATGCGATTAAACAAACAATTAATAATGTTACTTTTTTCATACGCTTATTGTTTTTTGTTATTTAGCGAATCTAACCTATATATATAGCGAATCTAACCTATATATATACAGATAATTACGAAATCACTATTATACATATAACTTCTCGAATGGATCAAGATAATCAAGTTTTTTAATTTCATTTATCGAAGTATTTCCATACCTCTCCTTGATTTTGTTTGCCAGTTTTAGGGATGCTTCCCTTTCAAGATGCGACATTACGCATTGCTCATGGCCTGGTGTATTGACTTCAAGTGTATAATATTTATTAAGCCATACGCATCGACGACATTGATATGCATCACACTCACGACAAATAGGGGCATATTTGAGTTGGAATAATTGAGGATTCTTAATATTTATTCCTGTTTCAATTGATCCGACGGGGGATTCCCCATTATAATAAAAAGCCGGGCAAATATAGAATTTTCCATCTGGAGCCAAAGTCAAAGACTCAAAACCCGCACCGCAATTATTCATTTCGCTTAACATAAGGCGGTCGGTTAGTATATTCAATTGAATATCATGGTTATTCTCCAGCTCGGAAAATATTTTATCTACAAGTGAACCTAATGACTTTCTATATGCTTCTACCTCTGAGTCCTTAAAATTTTCCGGGTCGGTAATCACAATGTTGACGCGCTCGCATTTTTCCAACAATGGGAAAAGTGTTTCTGGCGAATTTAACATTTCACTCAACGACAATTTGGCTACAACCGTACTTCCGATCGGACACGCATCATAATCCTTTTGATTGACGACAATAATATCAGCATCGGCGGTCAGCTCGATAGGCACAATATTGTTATGTTCAATGGTATTGATAATATCCTTGTAGACATCAGGTAATTCATATCCTGGCCAAACGAACTGCACGTTTAGATTTTCAATCATTGCGAATCTGACCGCTGACTGAAGATTGTCAATCGAAATGAGTTTGTTCTCTTTGTCTGCGGTATAATGACAAAAAGAAGCGGAACTGTTATCGAGAAGAATTATTAAATACTTTAACATATCGGGCTTAGGTTTTTAGGACGATTCAGTTCAAATTCTTCGCGTTTATCTTCCAATTCAAGCTTACGGAAAAGCTTGTTCCAATAATAGTTGTTTGCGCGCACGCGTGCTTTGTGCATTTTGCATATAGCGGTTGATCGCTGATATATAGTATCAGTATCAGCGGCGTCATAGTTCTCACCCTGACACCAAGCGCATCCGCTTGCTACCTCACAATCTATACATTTCTGAGGCGATTGAGTGGTGCGGTCAAGAGATAGGAATGGCCTTAAGAGATTAAAATAAATGCCGTCTTTAATATTTCCAATAATCAAAGGCTTCTTATTACGTAATGAATAAGCGGCAAATCTCGTGCACGGATAGAAATTACCCGCAGAATCAACAGCGAGCATTCTTCCGGCCCCGCACCAGTTGCCATTATCCAATGAAGGATCTAATGGCTTGCCTATTTTTTCATTAAAGAATGAGCATGAATGAGTTTTGTAATATTCATTTTCTATTATCCAATCCGCCAATTCTATAAGCTGATTTTCAAATTGAGTATCATCTCCGCTTTTCCATACATTTTCGTAAACTACATTGATGTTAACTTCATGTATTCCTAACTCATAGAGATGTTTTACGCTTTCAGCAATATATATTATGTCGTCGGAACTAATTGTCACCTTTGTCCCGGCAAAAGGGAACTGCTCTAACCATAACGGTATATTCCTAACCACATCATCGTAACTACCTCTTTCGGGGATACAATCCTTCCATATTCGATTTAAGTCATGCTTTTTTCGAGTTCCGTCAATTGTTATTCCTATAGATAGGTGATTATAGTTTTTAGCAATGAACTTTTGAACTTTTTCCGAATCGTAATTTATTCCATTGGTTGAAAAACTAAATCTAAACGAATTAAACCAGTGATGATTAAGGCGAAACATTTCCGACTTGATGTAATCGCATATTTTATCAATTAGATCAATCTCAAGGAACGGTTCTCCACCAATGAAATCCCATATCACTGATTTTTCCTCAAATAGTTTTTCATTTTTCAAAATATAATCAATGGCACTTTTAGCGGTTTCCCATGACATTCGTTCTTTTTCGTTCTTACCTACCAGATAGCAATATTTACATGCTAATTGACAGTCTTTCGTAACAATAAAGGTAATATTTCTTGCTTTATTTTCCTGCCAACTACGAGCAACATCCTTATACTTTTCCATTAAGTCAGAGAATCAAATAATTTGACACCGTGGTAAATTTATCCATGTATTGGCTACTAAATTAATTATCACCAATACATGGAAAAATGTGTGATAAGGGCTTAACGAGCGCCTTTATAGCATGAATTCATACATGTAGCACTGCAAGAACCAATACATTTGCCGCTACAAGTAGACCCACAGCCGTAGCTGCAACCTCCTTTACAAGTATTGCTACACCCTGTATAGCAGCCACTGCTGCAACCCATAGCAGTTTCGCTCGCCTTGGCAATCATAGGCATGTTGGCTAATGCAATGGCTCCAAGGATAGGAAGAGCACTCTTAGCCGCTTTTTTGAAGAACTGTCGGCGCGATTGGAGTTCTTCGTTTTTGTTTTGTTTCATGATAGTACCATCATGTCCTATAGGCTTCCCGGATTGGACTGATTGGATTTAAAAAAAGAGCGTGAAAGCCTGTATCCGTTGCTCTCTCCGCTTTCCAAGGCTCTCGCATTGCCCATCAGAGTAGAAAGAGCAACGTCGAAGCCTCACGCTGTATGATATGCGGCGCAGAGATCGCATCGCGCGACCTCTTACGGACTATCATACCCGATAGACATCTACCGTTGCTACATTCCTGACTCTGATTGAGAATTTGCGAGATTCTGGAAAGCCAAGATATGCGCTTGATAAACGCTCTTAATATATATGTCTGCATCCCGCCCACATTACCCCTATCGGGCTTCGATGAACGATATGCGTTGCGAATTTCGGGGTTTTCCGCGAAAATTCCAAACATTTATCAATTTTTCATACGATTTTTTCGCAAAACCACTTAAATCAATGAAAGTTTGACATCTGAATAGCGAGAGGGGCAAGCCGGCTGACGCGCTCGGCTTGCCCCTTCGGTTATAAGTTATGTGATATTATTTACAAGCAATATTCTATCCCTACGTCACAATTTGATTCGTATAAGATCAAAATACATTAACCTCGTTTTTACGACATCGTCGCTCTCAATAGAGCGATATTCCAACTCTTGCTCTTCAGAACTGAACACAAAATCAAAACCGTTGCGTTTATAGTAATTAAGTACCTTTTCATTATTATAGGCATCCACAATTAAATATCGACAGGCTGATTTACTTGGAGCGAAAGACACCCACTGTTTAATGTAATCCATTAATTCAGAGCCAACTCCTTTTGACTGATACTCTACGTCGATACCTAAGCGTCCGATTAAAATGGCCGGATAGACTAAATCACGCTTCGGATATGGAACTTCCTTTCCGACCTTTTTCTTTCGAGCATTTGGCAAACGTCCTGTAAAAATACTTGAATTGGACAATGAGAATGCACAAACAATATGATTCCCGCTATCGTTTGAAAGAAAACAATAAGTATTACCAAACAGTTCTTTCGCAAAATCTTCGTATTCATGTGCGAAAAAATCGTCCAAACCTTTGTCGTCGCAGTGAAGAGGTCTGCCTGCGCTCTTAATTATGTCATTGGAAAGTGGAGCGAAAACGCAGTCGTCAATCAGGAATCCCATCTAAGAAGTAGCCGTTTTGGCGTGAACGTTTCAATACCTTCAGAACTCTTTCTTTGGCATGAGTATCGTATTGCGACCCTCTCTGCTTCGCAGCCTCCGATGCCAAACGATTGAACCGCTCTGCAGCTTTCCCTGTGAGGACTGGTATTATAGTTTGAGGTATAGCCATAAAATTAAAGTTTTATAGATAAACGGACTATGCCGCTTTTTAGTTTAGCAAAGTTAGTGTTTTCTGACCAATTAATCAATAGGTTGGAGGGTAAAATGCATCTTCTCCGTTGAAAAATCGTATATACGCGACAAAGGGGCAAGCCGGCTGACGCGCTCGGATTGCCCCTTCGGTTAAGGGTAATTAGCTCTGAGGGAGCTGATTATTTCTTGAAGAAGCGGTTGTAAAGACCCTGGAAGCCCTGGCCGTGGCGAGCTTCATCTTTTGCCATTTCGTGAACGGTGTCGTGGATAGCGTCGAGGTTAAGCTCTTTCGCGCGCTTAGCGATACGCATCTTGTCGGCGTTGGCGCCGGCCTCAGCCTGCATGCGCTTTTCGAGGTTGGTCTTGGTGTCCCAAACCACGTCGCCGAGGAGTTCAGCGAACTTAGAAGCGTGCTCAGCCTCTTCCCAAGCGTAGCGCTTGAATGCTTCTGCTACTTCGGGATAGCCTTCGCGGTCGGCCTGACGGGCCATGGCGAGATACATGCCTACTTCGCCACACTCGCCGAGGAAGTGAGCGTTGAGGTCTTTGATCATCTCTTCGTCGCAACCTTTAGCCACGCCGATTTCGTGCTCGGTAACGAATTGGAGGGCAGCTTCCTCGTCAACTTCTTTGAATTTAGACTTGGGAGCGCCGCAAACGGGGCACTTCTCGGGAGCTTCGTTACCTTCGTGAACGTAACCGCATACTACACAGATAAATTTCTTTGCCATAATATTGATTTTACTAAATTGTTAGATAATTGAAGTTCGCATAAGAGCAACCGCGCCATCAAGTCTGCGGATTGCTTATCGCAAAGTTAATAATAAGATTTCATAAAAATCAATATCCGCGCAAATTTTTTATTACCACGGCGCAATGTTAGCCATATTTGCGCCCCTCGGGGTAGCTGCTATCTGTGAAAAAGGGCTGCTACAGGGCGGCGAAGATGATAGCCGGCCCATGCGACCAGCAGACTCATCATAGGGCTGACGATATTAAACACGCAATATGGCAAATAGGTGAGCGTAGACACGCCGAGCACCGCCGACTGGGTGAGGCCGCATGAATTCCAGGGAATCAGCACCGAAGTGACCGAAACCGAGTCCTCGACGGTGCGGCTCAGGAGCAGCGGCGACTGGCCGTTGTGCTCATACATCGACTTATATATATTGGAGGTGAGGATAATCGACAGAAATTGGTCGCCGGTGCTGGAATTCATCGTGATACCAGTGACAACGGTTGCCGAAACCGATGCCCGGCGCGAATGAATGCGACGATGAAGCGCACCCGTTATCGCCGAGAGCATACCGCTGCCTATCATCATGCCGCCGAACACAGCCGCGCAACTTACGAGATAGACCGTAGGCAACATCCCCTCAACGCCACCTGTACCGACAAGCGAATCGAGCAGTTCGGAGCCTGTGGAGAGCTGCGTCGAGGTCAGCAACGCCTTAGCCGCGACGCCTATAACGCCTGCATCGCCCGCAAGCTCAGTCACTACGCCAGGCTGAAAAACGAACATTGCGGCAAGCCCTAAGAGCGAGCTCACGCCGAGCGTCAGATATGAATTCAAGCGCAGGGCTATAAGCAATGCGGTAAGCACCGGCACAACCATGAGCCAGGGGGTGAGATTGAATCTTGTGGCCAGATCGGCCTGAAGCTCGCTTTCACCTATCACCTCGCTATGCCCCGTCAGAAACCCGGCGGCAGCGAACACCCCCATGGCTATGACCATTGAGGGAATCGAGGTGGACATCATATTGCGAATATGAGAGAACAGATTCACTCCGCATGAGGCTGAAGCGAGCACCGTGGTGTCGCTAAGGGGCGAAATCTTGTCGCCGAAATATGCGCCGGAAATAATGGCGCCGGCAATCCACCCTGGAGAATAGCCCATTACGGTACCTATACCGAGAAACGCCACGCCGATGGTGGCAATCGTGGTCCAGGAGCTGCCGGTAATCACCGACACCAACGCGCACACGCCGCAGGCGATCACCAGAAACAAATCGGGGCTTATCACCTGAAGGCCATAGTCGATAAGCATAGGCACCACTCCGCTGAGCATCCATGTGGCCGACACGGCCCCGATGAGCACCAAAATAGGTATCGACGGCAAAATCTGCTTCGCGGAAATCCTCAAGCCATCAACGAGGCGCTTTGGATGGCATCGGAGGAAGAATATGGCCAACAAGGCGGTAAACACCCCGGCCGCGAGCAGCAACCACTGCCCCTCTTCCTGCACCGCGAACGCGCCTTGCGTTATCACCAGAATTGTCATAGCGGCGATCAGAGCCGCCACCGGCAACGCGGCCAACCATACGGGAGGCTCGCGGAAATCATTCAGCTTATTATCTTTCAATCTTTAAAACCTTAACTTGATAAAAAATTTCTTGCTTAACATAATGAATGCCTCGGGCAAAAACCAAATGCCCCGAAGGCAGATCGAAAATCCTCGCGAATTTACGAAAAAAACGCTCTTTTCATCCCATATTGTGCAACAATATACGCAAATATTAGCCTTAATTAACCGCTTTAGCGTCAGTTTTCTCATATTTTAACACAAAAATCGCGTTAAATTGCTTGAAAAAAAGCAAAACATCACGTAACTTCGCGCCGACGGCGAGGCTTACGCCTTGGAGGAGGCTGCATCCCGCCGCGCACACTATCTGGGGCTGACTGGCTTTGACAGCGCGTAGAGGTGGTGCGTAAGCATGCAGAGCAATGATGGCTACGCTCTATAATCAGGGACATCACAATTTTAAATGGCGAAAACAACTACGCTCTTGCTGCCTAATCGAAGCACAGTAGATTACGCTTAATCCGCGCAACAGTTGCGTGGACAAGACATCACCCGATTGTCGTCGTGCCGAGACTAATCGACAAGGTGGTGCAGGTAAATCGGCAATAGGTCTCCGAAAGCCTCGACAAGAGACCGAAACTTCAGAGGATAAGGCGGCGATTGGCGGTCCTCAGCCCGTCGCCGCACGAAAACCAACAGAGGAATAAGCATGTAGAAAGCGTATTAGTTCCGCGTTTGGACGAGGGTTCAATCCCCTCCAGCTCCACCCAAGCCACTGGGAAGTCAAGTGGTTACAAAAAGACGAAACCATCTGGTTTTACTTGTGTAATTGAAGTAAAATCAGGTGGTTTCTATTTATATGCGGTCTGCGGTAGTGCCCCGGACTCGCTCTAAACGCCGCTGACGGCATAGCCCCTTTAATCGAAGTGTCCGCCCACATAAGAGAGCAAGTCTGCTTAATAACATAGGGAAAAACCATACCCGAAAGGGTATAACTTAAATTCTAAGCAGAAAATTTATACCCTTTATGGTGTAAATTTGAATAATATTATTATCTTTGCACCCTAAAGGGTATATATTATGACTAACCTAAGCAAATATGTTAAGGAGAAGCGTAAGGAATATGGTCTTACGCAGATAGACTTGTCTCAGAAATCGGGAGTAGGCCTTCGTTTCATACGTGAATTGGAACAAGGGAAGGAAACACTCAGACTCGACAAAGTTAATCAGGTTTTATCATTATTTGGCTCTGAAATGCTCCCCAGTAAAAAGACTGAATTATGAAACGTGCAAAAGTTTTTATCAATTCCACTTTAGCCGGAATACTTACTGAGGACGATATGGGATATGAGTTTCGATACAATGACGATTACCTTCAATCGGATCAGGCTGAAGCTGTGAGCCTTACGTTGCCTTTGAGTGATGAACCTTATAGGGATAAGGTGTTGTTTCCATTCTTCGACGGATTGATTCCTGAAGGCTGGTTGCTTGATATAGCCGAACAGAGTTGGAAAATCTCTGCTCGCGACAGGTTTTCATTGTTACTTGCATGCTGCAAAGATTGTATCGGAAATATAAGTATAATCCCGGAAATAGAAATGGAGGTTGGGCATGAATAAGTGTCTATATTGCTATAAGCCGCTTAATGAAGGAGAAAAAGATTTCCATAAGGGCTGCGCTCGAAAGATATTTGAGACGACCTCCGTTCCGGAACTTCCTTATACAAGAGATAACATAAAGGAACTTGCTAGGGAAATAGTGAGTGCCAGTACCACCGTTACTGGAGTGCAGGCTAAGCTATCACTGGATATAGCGCGAGGGACTAAGGAGCAGCCTCAGCGATTCACTATAGTTGGACTGTGGGGAAGGTTTATACTTAAACCTCAGACAGACCGATTCGCTAATTTACCTGAGAATGAAGACGTGATAATGCACTTGGCAGAGGCGACAGGCATTAAAACTGTACCACATTCTTTGATTCGGTTTACCGACGGAGAGTTGTGCTATATAACCCGAAGAATCGATCGCACCAAGAAAGGCGAGAAGATTGCGATGGAAGATATGTGTCAACTTTCCGAGCGACTGACTGAAGATAAATACAAAGGCTCATACGAGCGTATCGCGAAACTTATCAAGAAATACTCATCGGCTCCGATGTTGGATGTGGCAAACTTTTGGGAGGTCGTGATTTTCTCATGGCTGACCGGTAACGCTGATATGCACCTGAAAAACTTTTCGCTATTTAAGCCCTTGACTAATTATATGCTTACTCCGGCCTACGATCTTTTATCAACGTCTATCGTTATGCCGGAAGATGATGAAGAACTTGCGCTGACCCTGAACGGCAAGAAGAGCAATATAAAACGAGAGGACTTTGAAAAAGCGATGCAAGAAAGCGGTATGGACGATAAGGCGATTTCAAATATTTTTACAAAATTTTCAAAGGCACTTCCCAAATGGGAGGAAGTGATAAGAACATCATTTCTTCCAGAGGATTTGCAACGGAAACTTCAGGAACAGATTGATCGAATGGCGTTGCGCCTAAGACTTATTAACACTCGAACGCAAAAGAGATAAATAAGACCCTCGGACTTGCGAAGTTGCCTGAAATTTAGTAACTTTGCATTATGAAGCCAAAGGGCGAAGACGGCAATGAGAGGTTGCCGGAAGAAAGTAGAAAATATCGTTACCAACTCGTTACCCAAATAAAAAGCGCGTTGTATCTTATTGATACTGCGATACTTGTAGGGTTAGGTTCGGGTCCCTCCAGCTCCACCGAAAAAGCTCGCTCAAGCGGGCTTTTTTTGCAGGGTAATATTCCATAAAACTTTTGTGATTTAGCCAGAATATAAGGGCATAATATAGATTATGCGCCGGAATTTAAAAAATTGTGGTATCTTTGTAGATTTATCTAATCACAAACAGTAATGAAAGAATCGCAATTTTACCTCCGCGCGCTTGAGAATCAGAAGAAGGCATTTGAAGTGCTTGAAAAGTCAGGAATAGCAGTGATATGGAAGGAGGCTGGATGTCGCGTGAATATTGTCGGGTCGCTCCGCATGGGGTTACTCGCTTCGCACCGCGATATTGACCTTCACGTTTATTCAAAAGGAATTACGGCGGAGAGCAGTTTCGGGATTGCAGCGAAAATCGCTCAAAACCCCGAAGTGACGGAAATCAGGTGCATCAACGGCCTTCACACCGACGAACACTGCGTCGCCTGGCACATATATTACAGAGCCTGTGATGGCGAAACTTGGCAGTTTGACGTGATTCATATCGAAGAGGACACCGAATACGACGGTTATTTCGAGAAAATGGCCGACCGAATTATCGCCGTAGTGACACCCGAACAACGCGAAACGATACTGCGGCTGAAATTCGACACACCGCCCGACAGGGATTATCACGGCGTGGAATATTACGAAGCGGTCATTGCCGACAACGTCGAGTCGATGAACGACTTTGAAAACTGGGTCGTTGAGCACAGGAAGAAGCCAGCGTATTACTGGATTCCATGATTTCGGTCCTCCATTGAGTCCTTACGATCACTTTTCCTTGACTACCTGTTTACGCAATACTATATAAGAGGCTTCCTCTGAAGAATTCAGTCGAGCGATTGAGTCATTAACCATGTCAACGACTCTGACCATAGGGAGAACTTTTTTTAGCATCTCCTCCAAACGCATATCATCGCAAGCGAGCTCTGTCCATGACAAATCGAACATCCTGACTGAATCGCCCGACTGACTGTAAGTTCCTGCGATATGATTGCAGTTGGTGATGATGCCAAAGGAGCGATTATCGTTGAAGTTGATCAACGCCGTCGCTGCAGGTGATAATTCCGACGGGCGAACGTAAGAATCGTCGTTCTCCACAACATTTTCGATAATCCACTGCCCTTTTATATCGGGAGCTGACGTTTCATCTATAACGTCAACTCCCGCATCGGTAGTGGAGGTATTGTTAGTTCCGCCACACGACACTAAAGCAAACAGAAACCCTAAAGCAAAATATTTCAACATCTTCAAATAAAATTATGTATATTCTCAAGCGCGAATTTAATAAATAATCTGATTAAAGCGAATACATAATGCCCGCCACTCTCTGACACCATATAAGGGAAAACACTTAGGAGGGCAATATAATGGCTGTTCGCAATATTTTTAGTAAATTTGCGTTATATTTTTGACTCTCTCCGCTGAGAATATCATGGCAATTGAAGTCCACCTCTTGGCTCACAGCGGCAAAACCTTTGGGAATGAAAGCGTTATCATACCCGAAGGGAGATAGAGATATGCATTTTCGCAGCGGTGTAAACCCTCCCAACTCGGCCTGACATTACTACCATGGACGAAGTCGATGAAAAAAAATGGTATATAATGAGGGTCCACAATATGGCCTTCAACCGCACCCGCGCTAAGCTCGACCAACTCTCAGCCGAATATTTCGTGCCTGAGGTGTATGCCGTCAACGTAAAGCGCGGCCGCAAGGTGAAGGAGCTGGTCCCCGCCATTAAAGATTTTTTCTTCATCAGAGGGGAGCGCGAGCATATTGCCGCAATGATCGCCCGCGAGGAACTCCCGCTATCGTTTTACTTCTCACATACGTCACATCGACAGCACGATGCCCTGACAGTGCGCGACAACGAGATGAATGCCTTCATCCTCGCCTCAACCGCTATCGACCGCCTGCCCCAGGTGCAGCCCTACGGCGAAATAACACTCCGCGAGGGGGATAAAGTGAGAATAATGACCGGCCCATTTGAGGGCGTTGAAGGTTACTATACCCAGCCTCGCCGAGGTATGAAAAAACGGTTGGTAATCACTCTTGCCAACCTACTGACTATCAACGTCAGCATAGAGCCCGACGATCTGATCCAGACATTGTGATCAAGCTCATTCAACCAACATCAGACTCAACCAGATGACACCTATAAAATATAACGACAAGCCTTTATGGACACCGCAGGCGGTTGTTTTTCAGCTTTTTGCCGTGGCTATACTGTTAGGCGCGACGGCCTTTTTCGTGCAGAAATTCGATTCGACGAAGCTGCTTCTGCTGTCATTCGGCTTATTCGTGATATTTTTCTTTAACGATATATTAAGGTCGGCCACAAAGGCGTCGGGCATTTACTGCATATTGATGCTCATAGCCTTTGTGTTTCACAGCTCCATGAGCCAGATAGAGAGCCCATTTAACGAGCTTGTCAGGTGGTTGTCGCCGATATTTTTGCTGACGGTCGCCCGCTATCGCAAAATCGAGTACGGGTCGCTCGCCATAGTAGCCGCCATATTAACGGCGGTGATTATCGGTTTAGACGTGTTCGAGGGCTTAACCCATACCCATCCGATTGAATATAAAGATGATATAATCGAGGGATTCGCTAAGGCGGGAGAACTCGACGACGACGTTTTTCGCGCGTTCGGTCTTCTTGGCCACCCTCTCGACAACGCCAACATACTTTCGCTTATCCTGGCGTTTGTCTACGCCTCTAACCTGCGTAAATGGCTAAAATGGGGCATTATAGCCGTAGGCTTTCTCGCGCTCATCGCCGTCAATTCGCGCGCTGCGATGGTCGTGTGGCTGATGATATTTGTTTACGTCATATTCCTGCGCGGGCGCAAGTGGTATATCCTCGTGGCGAGTGCGGTGGTGCTCCTGTTGGCACTCCCATATTTCGTTGAATATGTGAGCGAGACCAATGCGCTCGGCCGATTGGATTTTGACTTTAAGGACGATTCTACCTTAGCGCGAATCGAATCGCTGTTTATATTCGGCACATCCTACTTCAACTCCGACGAAATAATCATGGGGGGCAATCTTCTGTATATGCCAGGCACCGACCTGCTGCTCGAAAACGGACTGCTGCTCAATATGGGTTACTGGGGATGGATAATAGGCCCGCTGAAATTTTTCTTAGAGATTTTCATCTGCTACAGTATGCTCCGCTCGCTTTATAACGGCGGAGACAAACTGGTGATTATGGCCGGATCGTGGGGAGTCGCGATGTTCAACAACAATGCGTTCAATCCTACCCTTCTGTGTTATTTCGCGTTTATGTATGTTGCGTTCAACGGCATCAATGCGAAAATCATAGGCACTTTCCTCAGCAGCAAAGAAGAGGACGACGAGGATGAGGAAGAGGAAACCGACGAGGAGACCTCAACCGACAGCGAAGGCGAAAAAGCCGCCGCATCCGCCGTAGCGACTATTTGACCCGACACATGAAAGTACTATTTGACTATCAGGCTTTTCATCTCGATAGGTTTGGCGGAGTCTCAAACAGCTTCACCAACCTTATCGCGAATCTCCCCCACGATGTTGAGCATCAGCTCGCTCTGGTGGAGAGCGAAAACGTGCACCTGATCGAGTCGGGGCTGCATCCCGGCCTAAAGCCATTCAGCCTTACGGCCGACAACTTCATTACAACGCGGAAATTTAAAGGGAAGCGCCGTATATTCAATTGGTTGAACTACCACTTCAAGTCATTTCCCTCGTCGCTCCACAAGAATCAGGCAGCCGCCATAAAAGCTCTGATCAAAGGAGATTACGACGTGTTTCACCCTACATATTTTTTCGACTACTTCCTGCCGTATCTCAACGGCAAGCCGTTTGTGCTTACCGTGCACGACATGATGCCTGAGATTTTCACCGAAATGCACCGTCTCGACCCTCAGGTAGCCCTTAAGCGCAAGCTATGCCCCATAGCCGACCATATTGTTGTAGTGTCGGAGCAAACAAAAATCGACCTCATCAAGATTCTCGGGGTTCCTGAAGAGAAAATCACCGTAATCTACCACGGCACCCCGAAAATCAATCTCGACGACATTCCCGCCGAGCCTATAGTCGAGGGTGACTACTTTCTGTATGTAGGCCGCAGAGGGGCAGAAGATAAGTCGTATAAGAATTTCGTGCCGACGGCGCGCGAATTCGCCCGCTTTATCGAAATGACCGGGCGGCGCGACATCAAATTGGTATGCGCCGGAAAGCCGTTCGACGACGAGGAGATAGCCCTATTCCGCAACTTGCGAATCAGCGACAACGTTATAAGCCTCCAGGTCAACGACCTTGACCTGATAAGACTATATCGCCATGCCGTTGCCTTTATCTATCCGTCTCTTTACGAAGGCTTTGGCATACCGATACTTGAAGCTTACGCCACTGAGTGCCCCGCGATGCTCAACCGTAAAAGCTGCTTCCCGGAGATTGCCGGCGACGCGGCCGTCTACTTCACCCTCGACTCTCATAATGCCGATCTTGCCGAAAATATGGTTAAGGTGCTAAACATGAGTGACAACGAACGCAAAGACCTGATCGAGCGGCAGATGCGACGCAGCGAGCTGTATTCATGGGAAAAAGCGTCGGCTCGGCTCGCCGACGTCTACCGCAAAGTTTTGTCAGCCAAGAAAAAATGAAGCATTGGCTTAACAGCAAATATCAAAAATACGTTGCTTCAGGAAGCACGCGCTCCGTCAAGGCGAAGACCAACATCCTGCAGATGCTCGTCTACAAGGGGGGCAATATACTGATCGGGCTTATCCTGGTGCCGCTGACGCTCAATTACGTCAAAGCCGAAACCTACGGTATATGGTTGGCTCTCAGCTCGATGATAGTATGGTTTAACTTCTTCGACCTCGGCCTTTCAGCCGGATTGAGAAACCGGCTAACCGAAGCGATCGCCTCGGGCGACGATGACCTATGCCGTAAGTATGTCAGCACCACTTACGCCATACTGACGTTGATAATGGTGCCGATGCTTATAATCCTTCTCGTCGTCGCCCCGCTTATCGACTGGGACAGTCTTCTCAACCTTACGGGCCAGGAGACCGAAGGATTGCTCGCGTCGATATGTATAATAATAGTTTATTTCTGCCTCAACTTTGTGTTCAACACCATAAGCATGGTCATGCTTGCCGACCAGCGACCAGCCGACCAAGCAGCGCGAACGTTCCTCCAACAGCTTGTGGCTCTTGTGATTATATACATCCTCACTAAAACCACACAAGGCAGCCTTATACTCCTCTGCTCGGCATTATGCTTCGCCCCGCTTATAGTGTGCATAATATTCAATATAACGCTATTCAGAGGAAGATACAAGAAATTTGCCCCGTCGATAAGCTACGTCGACTTCTCTAAAGCTAAGGATTTGATGAAGTTAGGCGTGCAGTTTTTCATCATTCAGATTGCGGGCGTGATTCAATATCAGCTCATCAACTTTATCATTCTGCGATACTACGGCGGCGAGGAAGTGACTTCCTACAATGTCGGCTATAAGTATTTCAGCGTCTTGACGATGGTATGGGCGATATTGACAGCTCCGGTATGGAACGCCGTGACCGATGCGGTCGCGAAGAAAGATTATCGCTGGATAGCGAATATGCAGCAGAAGTACACCTATGCGCTCATCGCATTCACAGCCTTCGGCGCGTTTATGCTTGCAATCTCGCCGTTTGTCTATCATTGGTGGGTAAAAGACCTTACCACCGTGCCTTTCATCCTGTCGTTCTGGATATTCATATATTGCATCACTCAGATGTTCAGTCAGCTCTTTGTGTGTGTGGTCAACGGCACCGGGAAGCTCAAACTCCAGACCATAGCCTGCTGCGTCAGCCCCCTTGTGTTCCTCGCCGTCAGCGCGATAGGTATTTCGCTGGGCTGGGGAGTGATTTCCGTAATAGTCGGAGCGATTGTCTGCAATTTTAACGGTATCATACTGGCTCCTATTCAGAGTCACATGATATTGCGTCGCGGTCTGAGAGAAACAGGCCATAAAACTGATGAAAACGCCTAAAGTCACGATAATCACGGTTTCGTTCAACGCCGAGAACACTATCGAGGAAACCATTCTGAGCGTTCTCCGTCAGGATTACGACAATATGGAGTACCTGATTATCGACGGCGAGAGCAGCGATAAAACGCTCTCAATTGCCCGGAAATACACCTCCGCGCACCCGGGGTTGAAGCATACAATCAGCAGAATAGTCTCAGAGCCCGACGCAGGGTTGTACGATGCGATGAACAAGGGTGTGGAACTCGCCACAGGTCAATGGGTCAATTTCATGAACTGCGGCGACCGATTCGCAAGCGATGATGTCGTTTCGCGGATATTCTCCTTACCTTCCGATCAGCTCGCCAACGCGTCGATAATTTACGGCGACACAGAGTTATTGGAAGACGGAGAATTGACTATTCAAAAGGGTGACACCCCGGTGTCAACACATCGCCACCAGCCTTTTGCTCATCAATCAGCGTTCTTTTCCACTCTCGATAAGCGCTTGCTTGCATTTAAGCATGATAAATATAAGATAGCCGCGGATTATGATGTGACTTGCCGGCTCTTTAAGTCGCAAGGCAAAGATTCGTTTAAATATTTACCGGTAACGGTCAGCTATTACGACACTATTGACGACGGCGTTTCGCGCGGGGATATGTGGAAAACGCGTAAAGAATATTGCCGCATAAAAATCGCAAACCATATGCGGCCCTATTATCTCAAAGACTATTACTGGTACAAGTTGCTTTACAAATTAGGTCTTAGGGATTAGTCGCGGCCTTTCATCTACGGCTACTTATCTATGCGCATCATGGCCTCGAAACCAAAAGTCTCCATAATTCTACCCGCCTACAATTCCGAAGCGTTTATCGCGGATATGATAGGCGACATTATCGGGCAGGATTTTGCCGACTGGCAGCTGATTGTAGTCTCAAACGGCGCTAATCAGCAGAATCAACTATCTGTACTACAGAAATTAGCCGATGCTGACAGCCGTATAGAGATAATCCATACCCAGGAGGCCGGTGTCAGCAACGCGCGCAATATAGGCATAGTTAATGCGAGCGGCGAATGGCTGACATTTGTCGACGCCGACGATAGAATCAGCAAAAACCATCTCAGCAAGCTGGTTGAGGCCACCGACGACAAAACCGATGTGATTATTTCGGGAATAGAATTGGTTAATTCAGCGAAAAAAAATCGCGCTGAATGGAAATGCCCTGATTCATTCGGCATTAACCGCGAGTTTCTGAATATGCATCGGTCATTGCGTTGGAGTCCTTGCAACAAACTTTACCGAACAGCTACGTTGACAAAGGCGGGTATAAAATTTGACACAAGCTATACCCACTCCGAGGATGCTATATTTAATTGCAGGCTTTACCCGAAACTCAGCGGAGTCAAGATGATAAGCCATTGCGGATACTCATATATCCAACACGGCGATTCGGCAGTATCGAAGTATCACCCCAACTACTACGAAACTCACCGCGAGTTGCTGAGACTCGAAAGAGAGCTATGTGAATTATCAGAGCTTTCACTCTCAGAAACCGAAACGCGTATCGGGCGCATGGATTATTTCTACACAGCTCAGGCTGTATTAAACCTCTACAGGCAGGGCGCTCCCAAAAGCCGCAAGTTTCGTGTTGATAGGATCAGGCAAATAGCTTTCGACAACAACCGCTACGGCGAGTTATTTAAAGCGCAATTTAAGCCAGAGGGGGCTTATTTGAAGATTTTCAACCTCTGCTTGAAAACGAAATCACCCTTTCTGACTGAGTTGTTAACACGCTGCTTCGTAAAAGCTAAAGCGACGTTCAAGTAATAGTCTTATTTTGTATAAGCCGATATAAGTGGGCAGTTTCGCTTTCGTCATACTTCATTACAATGCAATTGCCGACACGATCGAGTGTGTCGACTCGATTGTCGGGAATATGTCGGCGAGCGACTACAATATTGTCATTGTCGACAACGCCTCGCCCGACGGATCCGGCTCATTGTTGTCAGAAAGATATGCTGCTGACGAAAGAATCACAGTAATTCTCAACACTGAAAACGGAGGCTTTTCAAAAGGAAACAATATCGGATTCGCATACGTCAAAAAGCATTTCAACCCCGATTTCATCGTTATGCTCAACAACGACACGCTCCTCTTACAACCCGATTTCGCTGCGCTCGTCGTTGAGGAATACAAGCGGAGTCATTTCGCCGTGATGGGCCCGCTCGTAGAGACCCCCGGAGGCGATTTCGGCAGCAATCCTGTAGCATCGGGCGAAAAATCAGCTGCGCACTACGCTTTCCATTCTTTCAAGGTCACCTCCAATCTCATAATGTCGTGGCTCGGCATAGAGTCGCTCTACCAGCGACTGAAACGCAAGTCTGGGTTTAAAAGCGTCTGCACCCGCGAGATAGCGATGCTTCAGCCCATTGACGACGCTATGCTCCACGGTTGCTTTTGGATTTTCGGCCGACCGTATATCGACCGCTTTGACGGTCTAAATGCCATGACATTTCTTTACGGCGAAGAGCCTTTACTCTATCATCGGCTGAAAATTAACGGGCTGAAATCGGTATATCAGCCCAAAATACATATATACCACAAAGAAGACCGCTCTACATCCACACTCTCTCAGTCATCCCGCAAAAGAAAAATACGTCGCGACCTTCTCGGCATAAAAGCCGATTGGGCCGTCATCAGAAACCGCTTGTCGGAGCGCCCCGCCAACCAATAATTATTACTCGATAATGTCTCCGATAGTAATATTCGCATACAACAGATTAGATGAGTTGAAGGCAATGGTCGCGTCGCTGCAGCGCTGCACCCTTGCCGACCAATCGGATGTATACGTATATTGCGACGGGCCAAAGGATGACTCCGACCGCATTAAGACCCAGGCGTTGAGAGAATACGCTCGCGGTATCGTCGGCTTCAAATCGTTGACCATACGAGAGTCGGAGATCAACAAAGGCTTGGCACCATCGATTATCGCTGGTGTAAGCGAGGTAATTAATCAGCATGGCGAGGCGATTGTGCTTGAGGATGATCTGATTCTATCCCCCAACTTCCTCTCATGGATGAACCAATGCCTCGACTTCTACAGGAATAATCAGCAGGTTTTCTCCATATCAGGCTTCACCCCGCGCTTAAAGAATCATGCGCAATATCGAGCCGACGCTTTCTTCACTCCTAAAGCTCACAGCTGGGGTTGGGCAACTTGGGCCGATCGTTGGAACAAAGTAGACTGGGAGGTTACCGACTGGCAGCAATTCAGCTCCGACCGCGGCTTGCGGCGTCGTTTCAATCAATTGGGCAGCGAGATGTCAGGGCTGTTGGCCGATTATATGAAGGGTAAAAAAAGCTCATGGTGGGTACGATTCTGCTACACGCAATTCAAGCTCGGCAAACTCACCGTCTATCCTGTCGTTTCAAAAGTGGCCAACAACGGCTTCTCATCCGAAGCGACTCACTGCAACGTCTACAATCGCTATCCGGTCGACTTCGACCGCAGCGGTGACACTACCGATTTCATTCTACCTCAAAAAGCAGAGGAAACGAATTATCTTTCAAAACAATTTTTTGAATACTACTCAATTAAATCGAGGATTTTGGGCAAACTGATGACCTATTTGTTCAAAGCCGGATTTATAAAACAATACTCAATACAACAATGAGCAAGATACTTGTAACAGGTGGCTGCGGTATGATCGGCAGCAATCTCGTTAAGCGTCTCGTAAAAGAGGGCCATGACGTAAGCGTTATCGACAACTTATGGAGAGGCAAACTCGAATACCTTAACGACGAGAACGGCAAGCCGGTGATTGACCTCGACACCAACTATTTCAACATAGATTTGACCGAAATTGGAGCAGCCGACGATATTATCGCGCGATATGACTACGTGATTCATCTCGCCGACATCGTGGCCGGAATCGACTACGTTTTCAGCAATCAAGGCGACCTTTTCAGTGTCAACAATCTTATTAACACCAATGTATTTCAGGCCGTTCGCAAGGCCGGGAAGGACAAAATCAAGGGTCTCATCTATGTCGGCACGGCCTGCTCCTTCCCGCTGACGCGACAAAACTCGCTCGACGTGATTCCGCTGCGCGAGGAAGAGCTATTCCCGGCTCTCCCCGAGTCGGCCTACGGGTGGTCGAAGCTTATGGGGCAAATTGAGATAGGATTTCTCGAAAAGGAATGTGGCATCCCTTGCTGTACCCTTATGTTCCATAACGTGTATGGCTCTCCCTGCGACTACGGCGAGCGAAGCCAAGTCATTCCGGCCCTCATACGCAAAGCTGTCAATTACCCTGCGGAGCCTTTCAATGTATGGGGCAGCGGCAAGCAAGGCAGAGCGTTTATACACGTCGACGACATTGTCGAAGCTCTCGTTCTCGCCCTCGACAAAGGTTGGGGCCATGGCTGGATACAGATCGGTCCGTCGGAGTGTACAAGCATTAAGGAAATAGCTGAGGCCGTTGTCGAAATATCGGGCAAGGATATCGATATTTTCTATGACACGACGAAGCCCGAAGGCGACAAAGCGCGCTCTGCCGACTTCACCAAGGCCCGCGAAATACTCGGTTGGGAGCCTAAAGTCGACCTGAAAGAGGGTCTTCGCCGTCAATATGAATGGGTAGCAGACCAAATCGCCGCAACGAAATAATGGAGAAATATTTCAACGTAAATCTCGAATTTGACAAAGAGCGGCTCGACAGCGCGATTTTCAACGCTATCGAGGAGGGCACTCCCGGATACGTATGCTCCGTTGAGAGCAACAATCTGACCGTAGCGAACACCCGCCCCGATTTTCTCGACGTCATCAACGGCGCACTCGTTAATAATTGCGACGGCTCGGTGCTTGCCAAAATATTAGGCAAAATCCACGGTAAGCCTCTTAACTCATATATTGGCGCCGATATTTTCATAAAATACGTGAAATTGCGCCGTTTTCGCCAGTATTTTTTAGGAAATACAGAGGAAGTACTCGCCGGATTGCGCGAAAATCTCACGCATATCGATCCCAAAATAACCGACATGAAGTTTGAGACGTTGCCGTTTCGCAAAGTCGATGAGTTTGACTATAAAGGCATTGCCGAAAAAATCAATGCCGACAATCCCGACATTATCTGGGTGTCGCTCGGCGCGCCGAAACAAGAGGAGTTCATGGCGCGCCTCAAGCCGTATCTCAATCGCGGGGTAATGTTTGGGTTTGGTGCTATTTTCAATTTCAACGCCGGTGTAGGCAAGGTAAAACGCGCGCCGGGCTGGATGCTTAAGATGAAGCTCGAATGGCTCTACCGGGCTTTTAACGAGCCAAAGAAGAACGTGCCGCGATACTGGCGGTTCATTAAGATACTTCCACGCCTCATCAAAGAAGAGCGCCGCAAGCTTAAGAGCGCAAGCAAATAAATCTCTCACGCAATTTTTCCGCTTATAAACCGACGGGTGGTGACTGTAACAGACTCAGTCACCACCCGTCGGCCTATATTAGTATGTAGCTTAGGCTACATCAATCGCGTTTAATCTTTTTGTGATTCTCGCCATAACCGTAGCCATAGCCCGACCCCTTCTTAAGGTTAACGCCGTTAATCACGATAGAAAGTTTCTTAAGTCGATGCTCCTCGTAAATATCGTTGATGAATTCGAGATCCTTGAGCTTGGTGACATTAAGACGCGTCACATAAACTGTCGCATCGGCGATTCTGTCGAGAGTGAACGTGTCGGCAACCATACCTACAGGAGCTGTATCCACGATAATGTAATCATACATCTCGCGAAGACGAGCAAACAGCTGGTCAATCTTGTCTGAAGCGAGAAGCTCAGAGGGATTGGGAGGCACAGGCCCTGCGACAAGCACATCGAGTCCGTCGAGTTTCGGCTCGTGAAGGATATAATCGCTGATGTCCGCGCCGTCGGTCGAGAGATAGTTGGTAAGACCTTGAACTGCATTGATACCGAGATATTCGGCCAAACGCGGTTTGCGTATATCCATGCCTACAAGAAGCACGCGTTTATTCATCAACGAGAACGAAGCCGCGAGATTGAGCGAAATAAATGATTTGCCTTCGCCCGATTGGGTCGAGGTCACGAGCACAACCTTATCATCCTTATCGTTAAGCACAAACTGCAGATTTGCGCGCATGAGTCGGAAAAGCTCTGCGTTGGAGCTGTTTGAGCCCGGGCTGACGATGAGCTTGTCGTGGCTCTTCGAAAGACCGATTTCGCCCAAGACAGGGACGTTTGACGCGTCCTCCGCCTCTCTTCTATGAGTGAATCGGCTCTTGAAGGCTTTCTGGAAGTAAATGACACCGGCAGCGAAACCAATAGCCAAAATCAGAATGGCAATCACCTTCATTTTGGTGCTCATGCCTACAGGCTCGCTTAGCACATACGCCTCGTCGACTATGATACCCTTAGGCACGGCGTTGGCGAGCAACATGGCCGTTTCCTCCTTCTGGCGGAGAAGATACTGGTAGAGAGCTAACTTGACGCCGCGCTCGCGATATAAATTGTTGAAATCCTTTTCGAGTTCGGGAAGTCGACCTAACGTGCCGTCGGCTGAATTAATCTGATTCTGAAGGTCTCTGACAGCAATCAGGCTGCTCTGATAGGCTTTCTCGATAGAATTCACGATGCTCTGGCGCATCGCGTCGATCTGACCTGAAATCTGAGTGAGTGCCACGTTGCCCTCCTTAGCGTTTGACTGAATCTCCATGCGGCGGAGTATCAGCTCATTGTAAGTCTTAATTGCCGATTCGAGCCCTTGAGAGTCGTTGATTACCGAAGGCATCACCTCGTAAGCGTTAGAGGGGTTCGAGATGAAGTCGTAGGCCATTTTGAGCACTTCGGCATTGGTACGCGCCTGAATCAAGGCCGCTTCTGTCTCTCCTTTGAGCTTATATGTATATTGCGAGTCCCATTGGATATTCATTATGCCCTGATCCTCTTTGTAATCTTTGATTGAGATTTCAGAGGTGTCAATGTCGCCGAGCAATATCTTCAGTCGCGCGTCGATAAACTCAGCAGTCTTCTCATTCTGGGTTTTGCTTTCCTCTACCCCGCGGCGATTGTATTCAGCCATCACGTTGTTCAGGACATCCATACCGTAATCGGGGGCAGGAGTCGTCATTTCAAGGCTGATCACGTGGGTACGCTTATTGGGAAGATCTGCCTCAATTCGTTCGCCGAGACGCTCAGCAGCGATATCATAACCGCAAATGATGATTCGCGATTTCAAAGGATCCTCCAACTCTACGGGGAAATCCTTTGTCTTATTCACGACAAATTTACCATATTTGGTTTCAAGGGTTATAGGCATCGGTTTATCCTCTACCTCAGTCACTTTGATTTTGCCGTTGGCTTTTAGCTTGACATCGGCGAGGCCGTTGGTATTGACCTTGATTTTAAATTCGAGGTTGCCCTTAAGGGTATCCAATAATGCGGGAGCGGCATACACTTCGACCGGGAATCCCTTGTAAACCATCATTTCGCGCAAGCCGTCTTTGACGTAACGCTCATAATTAAGTCCGAGGTCTTTAGCGACCTGCTTGTAGACGGCGTGAGAGGAAATAACAAAGATTTCATCGTCAACATCGCCCGCATTGCCAAACATCGAATCGAAGTTTGCCAGGGCCGCGATACCTCCGTTATCTTCCTGCGATATGAGCATATTGGCATTGACCTGATAGTAGGGAGCTCGCGACTTGATAAACAATACGCCCAACGCGCCGAAAACCACTATCGAAATGACGAAGTAATACCATTTCTCGAGGTAAGGGGTAAGAAACGCCTTAAGGTTGAAATCATCCTGTTTTTTAGTCTTTTTCTTTGCCATTGCAGTAGTTTATTTTGCGAAAGCAATTATGAGAGATGCGATAACCGATGCGGTACCAACCACTGTCGATATTACCGAGAGCTTATACGCGTTGTTTTGATTATACTTCGAGTTGTCCTGACGTATGTTGTTAGGCGTCACGTAAACGAAGTCGTTTTGCTTGAGATAGAAGAATGGCGAATTCATCGCGTCGGCCGAATTAAGGTTTATACGCTCATAATAACGCTTTCCGTTCTCCTCGCGAATCACCAGCACGTTGTTGCGCTCGCCAAACACGGTAAGGTCGCCTACGGCCGAAATCGCGTCGAGCACCGAGTAGCGGGGACGATGCACATTTATAGTGCCGGGGTGGGCCACCTCTCCCGCGACGTTAACCTTAAAGTTCATTAATTCGACTCTTACAACCGGGTCTTTCACATCCTTGCTGACAAGCTCCTCAAGATAAGCGGCGAGCTCTTCGGTTGTGATACCCTCTACCTTGATCTTACCGAGTATCGGCATCTCTATGAAGCCTTTTGAGTCGACAATGAATGTCTGCTGTTGGGCATTAGTGTATGAGGTAAGGCCTCCCGCGGTAGCTGGGTTAGATACAGGCAGATTGTAGCCCGCGGTAGCGGCGGGATCCACTGAGTTGATGGTGATAAAGAGTTCATCCGAAGGCTCAATCTTTACCGTGTAATCGCCCAATGGCAGTCCCTGCTCAATCTGGTCAATGTCGAGAAAATATGGGAGAGGAGAACGTTTCGATGAAGAGCACGACGCTAATGCGGCTACTCCTACTCCTGCTATCAGTAAATTTCTGAATCTCATGGGATTTGGTTTATTATCTTGCGCTTTGCGGAACAAGGCGACTCGCTACCGCTTGTCTGACACGTGTTCACACTCTTTAACAATAACGAATCATCTTAGCTTTTATTATGCAAAAAGATGTTTCATTGACGCAAATTATAATGTCTGTTTTAATTTTTATTCTGTAAATTCGAGCACTTTTTTAATATGTATAGGTGTGCAAATTTACTAATTTTAACCGAATGAAGCACCATAATGGGTCATATTTTTCATGTTTTTAAGCTTTTTTAATCTTTTGGAGGCTTCCGAAATTGTTACTTATATTAATAATAATTACCTTTGCGCCGCGAATGATTTTTTCGCTGCGGTTGCTATGCGACCGTAATTAAGCGCCTGACAAGATTTTATAGTAATCATAGCTGCCTGAATAAGGTTAAGTTAATTTCAAATCGTAGAGAATATGGAAGAGTTCAAAGATATATGCCCGATAGACGACTCAGAATTCAAGCAAAATATTGCCAAAATGATCGATGAGCCCGGATTCAAACATGCCGTCAGCTATGTGCTGCCCATGGTTGATTACCCCGCTTTCTCTCGGCAGTTGCTCGCGCTCGACACAAAAGATGCGTTCCAGCGCAATATCATGGTGCCCTTCATGGAAATGCTTGCTAACAAAACAACTACCGGCATATCGATGGACGGCCTCGAAAACTGCCAGCCTCATCATCAGTACACTTTCATATCCAATCACCGCGATATAATACTCGACGCATCGCTGCTCAACGTGCTTCTGCTTCGCAACGGATTCTCCGCCTCTGAAATCGCTCTCGGCGACAACCTGCTGATATATGAATGGATTGAGCGTCTTGTGAAGCTCAACAAGGGCTTCATCGTGAAGCGCAATCTTGGCAAAATCGAGGCGTTCAGGGCCGCGCAGCATCTTTCGGCCTACATCCACCATTGCATCATCAACAAGCGCGAATCGGTATGGATCGCGCAGCGAGAGGGCCGCGCCAAGGATTCCAACGACCGCACCCAAGAGAGCGTGATTAAGATGCTTGCTCTCGCTAAGAGCGACAATGTGGTAGAGTCGTTGCTCGAACTCAATATCACCCCCGTGACCATTTCCTACGAATACGATCCCAACGATTACCTGAAGGCAACCGAATTTCTCTGCAAGCGCAACAACCCCGACTTCGTGAAATCGCAGCACGATGATCTGCTCAGCATGGAAACAGGGTTGCTCGGACAGAAGGGCCGCGTTCACTACCGCCTTAACACCTCAATCAATCCCGTTATCGAGACATTGAAGGGTTGCACCGACAAGAATCTGATTTTCTCAACTATCTGCGCGGCGCTCGATCATCAGATTCACCTCGGCTACGCACTCTACCCCACAAATTACATAAGCTACGACCGTCTTAACGGGGGCAACCGCTTCTCTTACAGATATACCGCGAAAGATGCGGCCGACTTCGACCGTTATATCGAATCGCAGCTCGATAAGGTGCGCCTCGAAAACATCACCGACGACGACCGCCAATACATGCGCCACATGATGCTGACCATGTATGCCAACCCCCTCGTCAACAAGCTCCGCGCCATGGGTAAGGAGGTTTGATAAGCCATTAATAGTCATCACGTTTTTTTTAACATAAAATCGCCGCCACGTGCATTTCGATTTGATTGTATTCCTGATTTTTCTCGCCATAAATATTGGCGTAGGTGCTTATATATTCAATGTAATACGCAAATATTACGACAAGCGCTGGCTACTTATATGCCACTGCGCCATCTGCCTGATCGCGATCGCATCGGTTGCGCCGGTTGCGTTTATCGCTCGCAACGAGGTCTCCGACTCGCTGTTTATGGCTCAAATGTGGGGACTGATAGTTTATCTTTCAATCACTTTTTCTCAAATCATATTCACCGCGATCGACCTTTTCGCTAAAATACCGAGGATTTTCATGCGCCGTAAATCGCGCGAAAACAAATGCGGCATCGCCACATGGATTGCCGCAGGCGCCGGGATTCTGGTCTTCGCGGCGTTTTGGTGGGGAGCTTTAATCAACCGCTATCAAATCGACGTGGAGGAGGTAGATATGCCTATCGCTTCGCTCCCCGATGAATTCGACGGCTATCGCATAGCCCAAATATCCGACCTCCATGTGGGCTCATTTGACGGCGATACCGCCTTTGTAAGCAAAATTGTTGATCGAATAAATGAATTGAATCCCGATTTGGTGGTCTTTACCGGCGACATCGTCAATCGTCATGCCGCCGAAGCCTATCCTTTCATGCCGGTGCTGAGTCGTCTCCACGGCGCAGACGGACAGTATGCAGTGCTCGGCAATCACGATTATGCCGATTACTACTATCCTAATGATGCCGTTTTGCAGAAAGAGGCCGACCGCGAGCACCTCGCGCTTCTTTACGACGAATCTTCACTGACGCTGCTGAGCGACTCAACCTTCACACTGCGTCGTGGTAACGATTCGATCGCGCTCATCGGAGTGCAGAATATCGGCACCGGTCGCTTCCCGGTCTATGGGTCGCTGGAGCGCGCTTATCCTGATCCGGGCGATAACGTGACCAAAATTCTCTTGTCGCATGATCCGGCTCATTGGCAAACGGCTATCCGCGACAATGCCGACAACAACATCGCGTTAACGCTTTCGGGCCACACCCACGCCATGCAGACACGTATCTTCGGATTTTCACCCGCTGCGTGGGCTTACAAAGATTACGCCGGGCTTGTGACCGATTCTCTCGGCCGTCATCTTTACATCAATATCGGCGCAGGAACTGTGGGTACGCCGATGCGCATCGGCGCTACCCCCGAAATCACTCTACTGACCCTCCGTCGCAAGTAAACACTCTATCGCCACGGATCGGGTAACATATCCTGTATGATACGAGCCACCCGGTAGTGCCCCGCCTCGGAGGGGTGCAGACGGTCGGTATCGGGCTTTGCGATCAGGTCGTCATTACTGCGTAGATTAGGGTATATACCGCTCTCACCATATAAGTCAATGACCGGGACTGACCAATATGCGGCCGCCCGCTTCAACACGTCGACGTAATCTTCAATGTAAAGACCGAGAGCATTGGCGTAATCCTCATCTTGCTGCACATTCTTTTCATTGAAGCTTGCGAAGCCGCGATGTATAGGGGTCATAATATATATCTGAGTATCAGGATAGTTCTCTTTGAGGAAGCGGAGAGTGCGGTTTATGCTCCCGGTATAAGTATCATCCCCGTAGTTCCACACTCGATGCTTGCGCGGCACTTCCTGACCATTGACGTTAATCTGCTCGGTAGCTTCGGTGAAGAACTCCCCTATCGGCTTGTTTCCGTTGAAATCGTTGGTCCCGCACCAGATAAAAATAGCCGACAAATCGGTTCCAACCGAGTCGCGCATCTGCTCGGCTAAGGGCAGCATCTTGTCCCAGCGATATCCGCTGCGGGCAAACACGTAGTCATCTATGCCGATAAGTTGGCGAAGATAGCTCCACCAATGCTCTTCGCCGCGACCTCTCCGCGGATCGGTCATCGAGTCGCCGAGAAATCCCACTTTCTTCCCTTGCCACTTACTCCCTACCGTAGCATCCTCCTTAACCTTTTCGGGCGAAGGTTTGGCTGCATTGACATTCATTGCGGCAATCAGCAACGCGGCTAACAGCAATATCCTTTTCATGATTGATTTATTTAGAATGTGATTTTCAACACTTATTTATTACTTATTTATTACCTTTCGCGAAATATTCCTTAGCCGCGGCTCTCACTTTGTGACTGAGAGCTATCACTACTATCATAGTCGGGAACGCCATCAAAGCGTAGAACAGATCGCACATCCCGACCGCCGCCTCAAGGGGCAGAACAGCGAAAAAAACGAGCGACACGACGAAAAACCGCGTGTACCATTTCGACATATTGTTTCCCAACAGGTATGCAGCGCAGCTCGTTCCGTAAAACGAATAGGAGAACATCGACGACATTCCGAAGCATATCACCACTACCAACAGCAGATATTCGCCGAATGGTATTCCCTTAGCGAACGCACCCATTGCCACCTGCAATCCCTGCACTCCGTCGACATCTATATCGCCGCATAGCAGTATGGCTAAGGCCGTAAGCGTGCACACCAGGCCGGAGTCGATGCTCGGGCCCAACATGGCTATCAATCCCTCGCGCACAGGGCGGTCGTTGCGCGAAGCGCCGTGCATAATGGTAGCCGTGCCTATGCCGGCGTCATTGACGAGAGCCGCGCGCCGCGCGCCTATTATGGCTATACCCACAAAAGCTCCAAATCCGGCACGCAAGTTAAACGCCTCGGAAAATATACGCTGAAACACACCGGGAACGGCATCGATATGAGTGAGTATTATGTATAATACCATCACGAAATAAAGCCCTACCATAGCCGGGACCATTACCGAGGCTACGCGGGCAATGCGCTTGATTCCTTTTAGCACCACCACTGCCACTATAGCAGCAACCGCCAGTCCGAAAAGCAGACGATAGGATTGCGCATTGGTCAGCCCCGTAAGCGACGAGACTCCGCTTAGAAGCCCGTTGGCTTCGACCGACTCCGGAGTGGTGAACACCGCCATCGCGGCTTCAGGGAGCTGATTGGCGTTCATGATACACAGCGTGCCAAACATGCCGGCGATAGCGAAGAACCGCGCCAACGGTTTCCATTTATCTCCGAGGCCATGCTCGATAATATACATGGTGCCACCGCGAGAATTGCCCGCGTCATCCTTCCCTTTATACATAATAGAAAGAACTCCTTCATGAAACTTCGTCGACATACCTATCAGCGCGCTCACCCACATCCAGAAAATAGCGCCCGGAC
>VIDP01418820.1_pt1 | contig 26756 bp, 19 predicted proteins | sample 5025131 | NCBI WGS metagenome assembly VIDP01 (sample SAMN11853144, study PRJNA449069) | gut metagenome | isolation source: stool from male vole | host: Microtus ochrogaster | place: USA:Florida | collected 2017
CCATTAATGTTTACCCCTAATAAAGATAACTGAGTAACTTTTAATGATTGTAAATCAGTGTCCATTAAAGACAATAATAATGTATAAAGTCTATCATACGATTTGGGATTGTGTGACTCAACAGAAAAACATTTCGATATTTCGTCGCTTATGGATAGTAGCAAATCTCTTACAGTTTCTTCTTGTGGAGTAAGTTTTGAAATTTCCGCAAGCTCTTCATAATAGCGTTTAGTCGCTTCTATGTATTTTGATTTTTCGTTTATGTGAAAATTGACTCGCATTTCACTTTCATGAATACAATAAGTACAAAGTTAATAGCATTTTTTCTTTTTACAAATGATTCCTGCTTGTTTTTTGTTCAAATGTCAGAACATATAGTGAAAAATACTCCTCAGCGGTAATAATTGCGCTATTTCAAAATCATTGAATGTAGCAAAACTACAATATGATGTTGGTTTGACGAACACGGCATAGAGGTAGTAGGTAATCTGTGTTTCTTTTGAAGTTCCGCTTGTTTTCACTTTCCGATGTCTAACGAAAAGGTAGTCATGCAGTTAAGTCCATCGGTCATGGGGCTGTTGAAGTAGTAGTAGCGGGGGCGGTAGTTGAAAAGGTTGTCGATGGCGAGTGTCCATCTGAAAGCGGTGCCGAAGCGCTGCACGGCAGAGAGTTTCCAGAGGGTGTAGGCAGGGTAGTGGATGGTCTTTGTTCCTTTCGAGATGTCGTAGTAGTCGATAAATTCCGTGCTGTTCACTTCGGAGAGGAAGCGACCGTTGAGCGAGAGGAGGAGGCCGTAATGCCGTGTCCATTGCTTGTCCCAGTCGATGCGGGCGGTGAGGGAGTGCTTGCGAGCAGGGAGGTACTGGCTGTTGACAGTGTTGCCATCCGTGTCCTTGGGCAGGTGCTCGTTGGTGTAGGCATAAGAGAGGCGGGCACTGAGTCCGTTGCTCCATCGGGCTTGCGCAGTCGCCTCGCCACCATAGACGGAATAGTTCGTCAGGTTGATGTAGTTGAGATAGAGCTGCTTGTCATCGCCTTGCTGATAGTGCGGAACGCCTGTGGCGAGCTTGTTGTGGACGTCGTTGTAGTAGGCGGCTACCGTGAAGTTGTAAGCCCCCGTGGTGTAGTCGGCAGAGGCGTTGAGGTTGTGGCTCACCTCCGCTTTCAGATCAGGGTTGCCCTTGATAATCCAAGCCCCTGCCATGTCGAAGTTGTAGTACTTTTCCTTCAAAGCTGGCGCACGGAAGCCCATGCCGTAGCCAAGGCGCAGGTTGAGGTTGTTGATGGGCTGATAGCGTGCTGTCAGTTTAGGCGTGACGTGAGCGTCGCGGCTGTCGGAGAGGTAGTCGTAACGCAAGGCACCGACCAGTTCCCAACGGTTGTTGATGAGCCAGTCATACTGCGCAAAGGCATCGAACGTGTTTTGGCTTTCAGTGTTGTTGCCCAGGTTTTGACTCATCAGATAGTCGTGCATGAAGTCCGTGCCGACAGTGAGGATGCTGCCAGTGTTCCAATGGTGGTTGTAGAGGGCGCGGACAATGTTTTGTACGTTGCTGTAGTCGCGCACATCGAGGTGAGGAATCTTGTAGTAGTCGGACTTGTCATATTGGTCAAACGAGTAAGACAGCTCAAGGTCATCGCTTTGGCTGATGTTCCACAGGCCTCGCAAGCCTGCCGAGAAGTCGCGGTATCGTTCAGGGCTGTCAGCCGTGCGAGTCTGTTCGCGGTAGAAGTAACCTGCGCGACCAACCAGCCGAAGATGTTCCGTGGGGGTAAAGACAAGCCTGTCCTTCACGTTCCATGTGCGGTCGCCATAAACGGCGGTCGCCACTTGAGTGGCAGGGTTCGGAGCGTTGTGAACATGGAAATTGTCCGTAGAAGTGTGGTGGACATTCAGCGTGTTTTGTAGCCACCTCCCCCTCGTGCCATAAGTGCCCCCGAACCGCCGCTCGTTGTGGCGTGCCAATCGGGCGTTCAGGTTCAGCGTCCACGGTCGCGTCTGCTCCTTCGTGATGATGTTGATGACACCGCCTCCTGCGCTGCTGCCGTAGAGGGCACTGGCAGCCCCCTTCACAATCTCGATGCGCTCCACGTTCGCCATGTTCAGACGGGTAAAATCCACATCGTCCATGGTCTCGCCAGCCAACCGCTCGCCGTCGATGAGGAAGAGGATGCCCTGACCGCTAAAGCCGCTGAGATTCATGTGTTTCTTTTGGTTCATGACGTAAGAGTACTCCACGCCCGGCATCTCCTGTTGCAGGAGGTCTTCCACGTTGGTCGCATCTGCCTTCTCAATGTCGGCAGCAGTGATGAGGCGCGTCTGTATCGGCGCGTCTTTCAGCAGTTTCGGTGTGCGCGTGCCTGTCACCACCACGTCGTTCAGGTAGAACACCGAATCGGGCTGCTGTGCATGGCAGATGCTTGTCGCCCCAATGAATAATATGGATAGTAAAGCCTTCTTCATGTCTCGCCTCTCGTTCAATACGGATACTTGTAGTTGATGGTCAGGCAGCACTTGGTGCCCGTCGGACTTTGGTAGTTCTCCAGTTGGATGGCGGCGTATGTGTCATCAGCGAACCGCACGATGAACACATGGTTGTTGAGCGTAAAGGCTGGTGGCATGGGGGGGATGTCCATAGTCAGCCACCTCGACAGCACGGGGTTCACCTCGATGCCTTGATTGCCGATGAGACCTTGCAGCATCCTGTCTTGGATGGTCCATACGTCCAGTTGATTCCATTCGTCAGCGGTGAAAGCCGCGTCGGTGAAAGCCTCGCTGCTTTCTGGCAGGTCCTGCATGGAGGTGTAGTCGGTCTCATAAGCCGCTCCGCCGTTGGTGCGCACGTTGTTGCGATGTACAGCGATGTGCCATGCGTCGGGGGCAGGTTGGGGAGCTGTGGGCATGAAGCCGCGGAAATCGTGGTTGGAGAGTCCGATGCCAAAGATGTCGTACCAGTAGGTGTAGATGCCAGAGGCTTTCCCCGTGTCGTCAGTCATGTCGGTCGCATCGGGGCTGCTCGCTTCTGTCGGTATGGCAATTCTCACAAATCCGTCTGCCGCCGCGTTTAGGTCAATGTAATGCCAGTCGCTCCAGCTGGAGGCATTGACGTAGAGTTGCCCCTCCTTGACGCTCACATGGTCGGTTGGCTCGTCGTAAATCTCCTCCAACACACCGTGGCAAGAGGACGCAGCCAGCGTCAGCAGCGCGATAAGAAGAACATGAGGAACAGAGAGCCAACAAACTTGTCGGTTCTCCGTTCCTTTGCGATGTCTGCTCAGGTTAATTTCCACTTACAAGCGTTCCTTCAAAGGTGGTGACGATGGGGAATGGCATGCTGCCCACCCTAAAGGTGTTGATGATTTTGAGACCCGTCTCAGTGCTTCTCACCTCAATCTCGCTGTCCTCGGTGAAGGGTGCGTCGATGTCGCTATTCATCATGCCGCCCTCAGCCTTGAAGTGCATGGTCAGTTCGTCCAGATTGCCATAGGGGCGGAAGAAGCGGTCTTTGGCGGAGTCGTAGTACACATTCTTGATGGTCACTGTGCCCAGGGTCAGATTGCCGATAGCGGTTTTGTTCAGCACATACTCAGGTATTTCCACGTTGAGTGTGGCATCGGGGTTGGCTGTGACTTTGCAGGTGATGTCAGTCGTGTAGGGACCAAAAGTGCCCGTCATGTCATTGCCCACCACAACGGAGTTTGTGCCTTGGTAGTTTCCGTGCAGTTGGCAAGCCTTGGAGGCAGGACCTGCGAAGAATTTGATGGTGACAGCACCCATCTTGCCGAGCTGGGCGGTGATGGTGGGGTTTGTCACGTCGCCACTGATGGTGGCATCGTAGCTGTTCTCTACGCCGCTGTGAAGGTCTTTCATGACGATAGTGCCAGTGCCCGTTGCGGTATAGGCGAAGTGTGGCATGTCAATCTGTACATTTTCAAAGGTGGCATGCCCCCATTGTGGGTCGATGAAAAGCACGGTCCATTGACCATTCTCTTTTCGGATGGTCAACGTGGCACAGTCCCCATAGTAGGTGTCGGGGAAGAATGTGGAAGAGACGAAGATGTAACCTTGGAGGCCCTCCAGAGGGTCTATCGTGGGTCTTGGTGTTTCGTCGTCGTCATTGAGGCAGGCGGTCATGCTGAGCATCGAGACCAGCATCAGTGCTAAGAATTTAATTGCTTTCATTGTTTATAATCATTAAAGTTATTCGTGTTGATGGATGTCCTTTCTTCCGCTTGTGCGTCAGACGTTTTCATCCGATGGGTGTGAAAACGCTGCAAAGGTACGGCTTTCTGTCTTACGTCACAATCCTTATTTGTTAGGATTTGTAGCCCGTCGGCACTTGGGCGGCTCAGTGTTCCTACTCGGATGTGGGTATGAAATGGCATGGCAGTACTTTCGCTAAAGTACTGCAATACTTCCATAGCGGTACTCCAGTACTTCCGCAGAAGTACTGGAGTCCTTGTGAAAGGAGGCGAACATGAGGATGGAAGAGTGGAAAATGTGCTTTCGGCTAACGGGGAACGGCTTCCCACAGCAGTTCAATCAGGCGCGGCACGGCATATTGGTCAAGGTCGGCTTCATCCACCCAGATGTATTCGTCGGGCAGGGCAGGAGGGGTGTCTGTCTCCAAGAAGTAGAAGTCGGCAAGGAGGATGCGGTGGGTGAGCACGTGCTTCACGTCTTTGCGCAGCAGTGTTGCCGTCGGGATGAGGCTGTCTTGCTGGGCAGGTTCCCACAGCCCTTGCCAAATGCCGCCTGCGGGACGTTTTCGGATGGGGGTCTTGCCGTTGCAGCGTATGTATATATAGGTGAGCCGAATGGTCTGGATGTTGAGCTTCTTCTCCTTCACGGGCAGCTGGTCGATGCGCCTCATGCGCCGTGCCTCGCAGGTCTCTTGCAGCGGACAGGCGGTGCAGTTGGGCGAGGTGGGGGTACACTGGATGGCGCCGAAGTCCATCATGGCTTGGTTGAACTCGGCTGGCTGGTCGGCAGGGAGCAGCGACTGTGCCAGTTCGGCAAAGAGTTTCTTCCCTCGGGTGGTGTTGATGGGCATGTCGATGCCGTAGTGGCGAGCCAGCACCCGATAGACATTGCCATCGACCACTGCGGCTGGCAGTCCGAAGGCGATGGAACCGATGGCGGCAGCCGTGTAGTCGCCCACGCCTTTCAGTTGCTTGATGGTCTCGATGGTGCAGGGAAACGCCCCGTTCTGCACAATCTGCTGTGCCGCCGTGTGCAGGTTGCGCGCACGGCTGTAGTAGCCCAGCCCCTGCCACTCGCGCAGCACCTCGTCTTCGGTGGCAGCCGCCAGGTTCTCTACCCGTGGCCAGCGCTGCATGAAACGCAGCCAGTAGTCCATGCCTTGCTGAATGCGTGTCTGTTGCAGAATAATCTCGCTCAGCCAAATGGCATAGGGGTCGCGCGTGTGTCGCCAGGGAAGGTCGCGCCCGTGGAGGGCGAACCAGTCGAGAAGTGTGGATGTGAACATGGCACAAAGGTAGGGCTTTTTCACGCATCGGTCATCATTCGCCATGTGGAATTGACTATCCGAGGTGCTTTTTCCTGCCAAGAACAAGTCGAATGGCAAATTATGAATGGCGAATGATGACTGATGAGGGAAAAATTCGTACCTTTGTCACACTGAAACACTGTGAGTATGCCGCATCTTGAGATAGCCATCGTCGATTCCAACAGCTTGGCTGCCATGGGACTGCAGCCGATACTGGCTGACATGATTCCTGGGGTGGATGTGTGTGTGTTCAACTCTTTCGACGAGTTGGAGGCTGCCGACGAGGGGCGGTTTGTACACTACTTTGTGGCGTCGCGCATCTACTTTGAGCATGCTGCCTTTTTTCGCGACGGGAAACGTCGGGTGATTGTGCTGGTGAACGGCGACTTGCAGGTGGCTGGTGTGCCGACGCTGAATGTGTGCCAAACGGAGAAGGCGTTGGTGAAGGCGTTGCTGGCTGTGCATCGGCAGGGACATCCGCACGGTGTGCCCCGTTCCGAGGGGCGCATGGAGGTGGTTCACGAGCGTGTGCTGTCCTCTCGCGAGGTGGAGGTGGCTATTCTGCTGGCAAAGGGCTGCATCAACAAGGAGATAGCCGACCGCCTGAATATCGGTCTCACGACGGTTATCACCCACAGGAAGAACATCATGGAGAAGCTGCATGCGCGGTCGTTGGCGGACATTATTATTTATGTGGTGATGAACGGACTTGCGGATGTGGGAGAACTGTAATCAATGAACAATCAAACATTCATAATTGCTATGCGGACAATGAGGAAAGTGTTGCTCCTTGTGGGCGTGCTGCTGATGGTGGCTTGCAGACAGGCTTCGACTGGACGGCGTGGAGTGGTCGATGCAGATTCGGTGGAGACGATGCCGTTGGAGTATGCCAAGGGATTCCAAGTGAGGACGATGGAGAACGGGGTGAGGCTTGTCGATGTGGCTGACCCGCAGAAGGATGAGGACAAGATGCCTGTGAGCTATCACTTTGCGCTGGTGCAGAAGGGGTGTGAGGCTGAGGTGCCCGAAGGCTACACGAAGGTGGAGGTGCCTATGGAGCGGACGCTGGTGATGACGATGTTGCAGCTGTCGAACTTCACGGCACTGGAGGCGTTGGATGTGGTGAAGGGTATCACGGGCACGAAGAATCTTTTTAATAAGGATATTCGTCGGCGCGTGAAGGATGGGCGCATCGTGAAAATCGGTATGGAGGGCGACTTCGACACGGAGCTGATTTTGGCTGCCCACCCCGAGGTCATTTTCATCTCGCCTTTCAAGCGTGGAGGCTACGATGCCATCAAGGAGACGGGCATCACGCTGGTGCCCCACTTGGGCTATAAGGAGGCGCATCCGCTGGGGCAGGCTGAGTGGGTGAAGTATGTGGCACTCTTCCTTGGCAAGGAGAAAGAGGCGGATGCTTTGTTTGAGGGCATCAGGACGCGCTACCTCTCTTTGGCGGAGAAAGTCGGTACGAAGTGCAAGCAGTCGGATGTGAAGCGTCCTACGGTGTTCAGTGGCGAGATGCACGGCGGCAACTGGTTTGCTGTGGGTGGCAAGAACCACTTGGCGCAGCTCTTCCGCGATGCTGGAGGCGACTATGTGCTGAAGGATGAGAATACGGGTGGTGTGCCTATTGAGTATGAGCAGATGTATGCCACGGCTGCCACGGCTGACTATTGGCGCATCTTGAATAGTTATCCCGGCGAGTTTTCTTATGAGGCGTTGAAGGCTTCTGACCCTCGCAACGAACTCTTTAAGGCGTTCAAGGAGAAGCGTGTCATCTACTGCAACATGAAGCAGACGCCTTACTATGAGACCTCGCCTGTGGAACCCGATGTGCTGCTGGCTGACCTCGTTGCCATTTTCCACCCCGACGTGATGCCGACTGACTATGTGCCACGTTATTATCAATTATTGAAGTGATGAGAGTTGCCTCGAAGCTCATATTGTTGCTTGTCGGTGCGGTGGTCTTCTTTGTGCTTAACCTGTTGTTGGGCACGGTGAAGATTCCCGTCGATGCCATCTTGCGCATCTTGATGGGCGATGAGACGGTGTCGGAGATATGGCGCAACATTGTCATCAGTTCGCGTGTGCCGCAGGCACTGACTGCCACCGTGGCTGGTGCGGGCTTGGCGGTGAGCGGCTTGCAGATGCAGACCGTCTTCCGCAATCCGTTGGCAGGGCCTTCGGTGTTGGGCATCAGCAACGGGGCTTCGTTGGGTGTTGCCTGTGTGGTGCTGATGTCGGGTTCGTTGGGTGGTGTGGCACTGAGCCGACTGGGCTATTTGGGCGATGCCGCCATGTCTGTCGCTGCCATCGTTGGTTCGTTGGCGGTCATGACGCTGATTCTTTATGTGTCGCAGAAGGTGAAGGGCAATGTCACGCTGCTCATCATCGGTGTGATGATTGGTTATCTTGCCACTGCTGTCATCGGTGTGTTGAAGTTCTTTTCGGCCGAGGAGGATGTGAAGGCATACGTGGTGTGGGGGCTTGGCTCTTTTGCCCGTGTGTCGGGCGACCAAATGATGCTTTTTGTCGGGCTGATGACGGGCTTGCTGCCACTGAGCATGTTGCTGTCTAAGGCTATGAATATCTTGTTGCTCGGTGACTACTATGCCAGCAACCTTGGCTTGAATTTGCGGCGTGTCCGTCTGTTGGTCATCAGTTGTTCGGGCATCCTTGTTGCTATCGTGACTGCTTATTGCGGTCCTATCATGTTCATCGGCTTGGCTGTTCCACATTTGTGCCGTGCCATCTTTCAGACGAGCGACCACCGCATCCTTATGCCTGCCACGATGTTGACAGGTGCCAGCTTGGCTCTGGTGTGCAACCTTGTTGCCCGTATGCCTGGCTTTGAAGGTGCTTTGCCTGTCAATAGCGTGACGGCTCTTGTCGGTGCGCCCATCATTGCGAACGTGCTGTTCCGTCGTCATCAATCTATGGAATAGGTGTGCATCAAGCAAGGAAACGGCCTCATGCTGAAACACCATCAGCATGAGGCCGTTTCCTTGCTTGACGTTAAAATGTTGTTGCGGTATACGTTTCTTCGTCGGGGAAGGGTAGGTATTGGTCAATCCATTCTTCATGGTGAGGGGTGTCGTCCGTGGCTGGAGGATTGCTGACCGCAAGCCCTAACAGGCGGATGGGGCGTTCATCGGAAGCGACTTTCTGAATGAGCTGTTTGGAGAGTGGCAGCAGCTGTTCTTTTGTGTTGAGGACATCGGGCGAAGAGATGGAGCGTGTGATTTGGGTGAAGTCGTGGTACTTCACCTTGAGGGTGAGGGTACATCCCTCGAATTGGGTGCGATGCAGTCGGTCGAGCAGTTCCAGCAGGAGGTGATAAACCTCGATGGTAATGGCGGAATGGGTGATGAGGTCGTGCTCGAAGGTGTGTTCACATCCAACAGACTTCCTGGTCCAGTTGGTCACTACGGGGCGGTCGTCAATGCCACGGGAAAAATCGTAGAAGAGTTGTCCTGCCTTGCCGAAAGCGGATGTGAGTCCGTGGAGCGAATAGTCGCGTAGTTGCATGCCGTTGTGGATGCCCAGTTTGTGCATCCGCTCAGCGGTCTTGGGACCTACCAGCCAAAAGCGTTCGATGGGCAGACGGGCGATGAAGTCGAGGGCGCGGTCGGGGTGGATGGTGCATAGCCCGTTGGGCTTGCGGTAGTCGGACGCCACCTTGGCAAGGAACTTGCAGTAGGAGACACCTGCCGAGGCTGTCAGCCCTGTTTCTTGCAGAATGCGCTGCTTGATGTCCTTCGCTATCTCTACAGCTAACGCCACACCGACCTTGTTTTCTGTCACATCGAGGAAGGCTTCATCCAGCGACAATGGCTCGATGATGTCGGTGTAGTCGTGCATGATGTTCTTGATTTGCTGCGACACCTCTTTGTACTTCTCGTAGTGTCCTGGCACAATGATGAGGTCTGGGCACAGCCGTTTTGCCACTTGTATGCTTTGGGCTGAATGCACTCCGAAACGGCGGGCTTCGTAGCTGGCGGTCGATACGACTCCTCGTTCGCTGTCGTACCCCACGGCAATAGGCTTGCCTCGAAGTGCAGGATTGTCCCTTTGTTCCACGGCGGCAAAGAACTGGTCCATATCCACGTGTATGATTTTCCGATGCGTGTCCATCTGTCAATGTCCGTTGTGCAGACCTCCTTCGTCGTCAATCAGGAGGATGGTCAGTATGCCGTTGGGCATGAGAGAATCGCAGTGTTGGTGGCAGTGGCGGATGACCGTTTGGCAGAATGCTTCGGTTTGTTCTGAGGGGATGATGTTCCATAGTTCCCGTGCAAGAGTGATGTCTGCCACCCGTCTGATGCTCGCTTCGTCACACCCTGCCTCTTGTAGCATCTGGACGATGAAGCCTTTGTTCATCACGACCTTCTTGCTGTGGGTGTCTAAATGTCCCTCTGCCAGCTTGACTGCTTTGCCCATCATGATGCCCAGTGTGACTTGTGGCACTTGTAGCTCGTTGGCGATGCTGAGTGCTGCGCCGATGGCGTTTCCATATTCTACAAACGCCTGTAGGGGCAGTTGTGGGTAATGCTTTTGGAGAGCCTTTTCGCTCTTTGCACCGCTGTGGACGACCACTCGCTCCGTCTCGCTTGCCTTTGCCACTTCCATACACTTGTGGATGCTTTCGATGAAGGCTTCCTCAGAGAAGGGTTTCACAATGCCCGACACACCGATGATGCTGATGCCGCCTGTGATGCCAAGGCGAGGGTTGAACGTCTTGCGGGCAATCTCTTCGCCTTGGGGGACGGAGAGGGTGACACGGAGAGGAGTGTCGAAAGGTTGCAGGTTGTGGAGGAGCATCTGACGTGGGGCTTTGTTGATGGCGGCTTCTCCCACGGGGTAGTCGAAGCCGGGCAGTGTAAACCTGCCCACGCCTTTGCCGCCTCTGATGTCAAGGTGCTCAGCCCTTTCCGCTTTCGCTCTGATTTCTATTCCGTTGGTCACGTCGGGGTCGTCACCTGCCTCCTTCACGACGAAAGCGTAATCTTCGCCGTAGCCGACAGCCACCATGATGGTCTCACCATTGGGTAGGACGACAGGCACTTCGCTGGGTGTCTCGCCTTTCAACAGACGTGTTGCTGCTGCCACTGCTGCCGCTGTGGCACATGTGCCAGTGGTGAGTCCACTGTGTAGTGGGTAGAAAGTGGGCAATAGTTGCTCTACCATGCGGCGGAGTCCATGCTCGCCGTTCACGCGGTGAAAGATGGTGGGCGTTTCGGGACGTTTGATGGCGTAGATGGTGATGCCTAAGTCTTTCGCTGCTTCCACTTTTGCAGTGAAACCGCCTGTCTCGCCACTCTCTTTCAGCAGGATGGCATCGGCTTTCAGTTCTTGCAGAGTCGTTCGTTCGTCCTCCCCTTCGTGGTAGTAGCAGAGTTGTTCGTCTGTTGCTCCTTGCTGATAGGCTAACCGTAAAGAACTCTCGCGAGGCAAGATGCGGTAAAGCACCTTCATCCCTTTGGCTTCCAGAGGCTTTAGCTTCTTGATGCTCTGCACGCCAGTGGTGGCTAACAGCATCTTTCCTGTTATCTTTTGGATGGCTTCTTCGTAGCTCTCCATCCAGATGACAGCCTTGTCTCTTTCGGGGAAGATGCGCTCAAATCGTATGGCTGGGATGCAGAGCCTTTCTGCCACTGCTGCCACTGTCTGATGCAGCACTTCGGCAAAAGGATGTGCGGCATCCACTAACAGTTGGATGTCATGCTTTTGACAGAACTGCGCCATCGCCTCCTCGTCCATCGCGCCATCCACGCGACAGCCGTGGTGGAGCGCAATGTCCTGCTCCCCCGTTTTGGTGCTGTAATAGAACAGGCTGCCAGCCTCTTCCAGCTCCGCCACAGCCTTGCGACCTTCGGTTGTGCCGCCAAACACTAAAATGCTCTTCATCTGTATGCTCCCTTCCAGAGGCGGTTAGCGTTCGTCGTCCCCTTTTCTGAACAGATGGGTGAAGTGCCTGTTGTAGAGTTCAGAGAGACCATGGCGATTGTCGATGGCTTCACCCACCACGAGCATGGTGGTGAGGGTCAGCTGGTTGTCGTGAACGATTCGGGCAAGGTCTTTGAGCTGCCCTCGGTAGATACGCTGGTCAGGCCATGTGAGGTGGTAGCAGGCAGCCACGGGCGTGTCGGCAGGGTACTCTTGGAGGAGTTCGCGTTGCACGTCATCGACAATGGCGGCACTGAGGAAGATGCACATGGTCGATTGGCTCTTGGCGAGCAAGTGCAGTTGTTCCTTCTCGGGCATGGGGGTGCGCCCTTCGCCACGGGTGAGGATGATAGTTTGGGTGCGTTCGGGGATGGTGAACTGACTGCGGAGTTCGGCAGCGGCAGCTAAGAAGGAAGAGATGCCGGGGGTGATGTGGTAGGACATCTGATGGCGGTCGAAGAACGCCATCTGCTCCTGAATAGCACCGAAGATGCAGGGGTCGCCCGTGTGGAGACGCACGATGAAGTGCCCCTTGTCGTAGTGCTCCTTCATGAGGGTACACTGCTCTTCGAGCGACATGGGGGCGGAGGAGCGGATGACGGCACCGGGTTTGTGGCAGTCGGTCAGTTCTTTGGGCACGAGAGAACCAGCATAGAGGATGAGGTCTGCTCGTTCAAGCATTTTCCTTCCGCGGACACTCACCAAGTCTGGGTCTCCAGGACCTGCGCCGACAATCTCGATGTGCCCCGTCCTGTCTCTCAGATGCCGCTTGTCAATGGCAAGGGCAGCTGTCCAGTTCTCTCCTTTTAGCTTGGGAATGATGAGCTTACCATGGTTCGAACCTAAGACGGCAGCAGCTTCGCATACGCTGGGGGTGCCCACATGCTTGGCAACGGTGTCGCTGGGATTAGGCACTTCCACTTTTGCCAGTTCGTCGGCAGTGAAGAAGCGAACAGCATTGCCGTAGTATAGTTGTCGTTGTATATAGGGTTCATCGGCTTTCACGTCGATGGTGCAGTACTCGCGGATGCTCTCTGGCAAGATGCCTTGGTCAGCAATGTGGTTCATGATTTGCTGGTGGATTTCATCCGTAGGACGTGCCTGATGCGCCAATCCAACTCCCAGTGTCATCACGCGCGGCACATAGTGGATGGTGGGGACATCCACAGGGAACATCTCGTTATAGGGTGACACGATGATGTAAAGTTGGAATGCGCCTTTTGTCACCTCATCAATGCTGTTGACCAGCGTGACGTGTTCGGGCAATGTCCGTTCCAGATAGTCCGTCCCTTCGTCGTGTACATGGATATAGAGTGCGGTAGGTTGTCTGTTGACAAAGCGGAAGATGCAGTCGTTCAGCGTGATGTCAAGCATGGGGGCTTGAAGTGTCTGTGTCCAGCCGAAGCGGTCAGCGAGCGTGTCGAGTGCCCACAGCCCCGCGTTGTCGCTTTGGGTGGTGACGACAGGACGGGCACCGAGAATGGCGGCAACGTGCTTGGTGAGGTCATTCGCACCTCCCACATGTCCTGAGAGCACCGAAATGATGTGCTTCCCGAGGCTGTCGATGCAGACGACTGCAGGGTCGGTATGCTTGTCCTCGATGAGTGGGGCGATGGTGCGGACGCAGATGCCCATTGCGCCGATGAAGATGAAAGCGTCGTAGTCGTGCCAGTGGTCCGCAACGTGGTTGCGGCACAAGGTAGAGGCGTTGAGCTGCTGTTGCAGGGTGGTGGCGATAGATTCGCCCGCTTCTGATATGGGGATGATGACTATCTTTTGCATGTCAGTATCTCGATAGGGTTATAGTCGTTGAGTTGGATGCGGAGGGGTGTGGATTGTCGGAGTCCCAATTCTTCACAAGCCTCGTCCCACAGCTGTCGGCTGGAGGGGCGGTTGGTCGCTTGTTCAACAACAGGGGATGTAACGCTGTTGAAGACGATGATGCCGTCGGGGGTGAGGAAGTTGAGGACTTTTGCCATGATGTCCTTGAGGTGTCCTTCGTGTCCGCCGATGAAGATGGCATCGGGGGCTGCAACGGTGTCGCAGCAGAGGGAACGGAAGTCGCCCATGTGGATGTTGATGCCTGGTGCTCCGAAACGACGGGCGTTTTCTTGGATGAGGGCTTCACACTCGGGGCGAATCTCAAAGGCTTCGATACGGAGGTGAGGGAAGAGGAGGTGGGCTTCGATAGAGACAGAGCCTGTGCAGAAACCGATGTCCCAGAGGGTGTGTCGGTTGGGCAGGTCGAGAGCCTGAAGGGTGAGCAGGCGGATGGGCATCTTGGTAATCATCTTCTCGCGCCCGTCGAGGTGGGAGAAGAGGTGGTCGGGGATGCCGAAGGAGCGAGGGGATGCGCTCTCGTCTCGGTATAGCGAAGTGAGGATAAGGCAGTTGGGATGAGAAAAGTCGCGGTGAGTAGCGGCTTCGAGGGAGAGGGTGGTGACACTTTCGAGGCTGGGGTTGCCCAGATGTTCGCCCACGTGCATCTGATAGTAGGTGTAGCCGTAGTCGAGGAGACGACGGGCGATGGCAGTGGGGGTATGCTCATGGTCGGTAAGGATGCCGATTTTGTGAGCGTGTTCGATGAGGGCGCGGTCCAGTTCCTGCCACGGGCGACCTGTCAGGGAGACGATGCGGAGGTCGTGGTAGGGGAGGACGATGCGGTGAGCCAGCATCTGGAGAGAGTTGAAAGTGGGGGCAAGGACGATTTCGGCATCGGGCAGCTTCCTCTTAATGGTGTTGGCAAAGCCAAAGAAGAGGGGGTCGCCTGAGGCGAAGACGATGATGGTTGACGATGGGTGGTTGGTGGTAGCCAGTCGGTACAGCTCGAAGACAGCATCGAGGGGGACGGTGATGTCTATCCACTCCGCTTCGTCGGGCAGGAAAGGCTTGACAATTTCGTGGTGCCGCTTGCCGCCTGAGAAGACTGCTCCGCTTCTGATTCTCTCGATGACTTCGGGAGGGAAGAAGGGGTGCGGATTGTCGGTGATGCCAATGACAAAGAATCTCATCATAACGGTCTGCGGTCTATAAGTCTCGGCCTGGTTTCAGCCCTGTGGCATCGTCGAAGGTGAGGATGGCGTTGCAGAGGGTGGCAGCGAGGTTGGAGCCGCCTTTGCGACCTTCGACAATGATTTTGGGGATGTCGACGAAAGGTTTCACCATGTGTTTCGACTCCTTGACATGCACGAAGCCGACGGGCGCGGCAATGATGCCGGCTGGGCGGCTCTTGCCCTTGCGGATGAGGTCGCAGAGTTCCATCAAAGCGGTGGGCGCATTGCCGAAAGCAAAGAGTGCGTCGGGATGTTCCTCCACAGCGAGACGGATGCCGGCTTGTGTCCTTGTGATGCCCAGCGAGGTAGCCATGTCTGCCACGCGAGGGTCGCTGAGGTAGCACTTGGCTGCGATGCCGAGACGCTGCAACGCCCCCTTGCGAATGCCGCTGGTTACCATCGTCACGTCTGTCACGATGGTCGTCAGCGTGCCGTCCTTCACTTTCTTATATAAGGTCTCGACAGCCCCCTCGTCGGTGTGGAGGATGTTCTCCATGTCGAAGTCGGCAGTGGTGTGGATGGCGTGGAGGAGTGCCCACAGGTGGTCGAGCGGATAGTCTTGGCGGTGCAGTTCTCCGCGGATAGTGCGGAAGGACTCCATCATGATGAGCTGCCCCTTCTTCTCGTTGCCTTCCACCGACTGGCGATAATAGCCTCGGGGGGTGATGAAAGTGTCGTTCCAGTTGTAGGACTGGGAGTTGCCGATGAGGATGACGGTGAACATGTCCACGTCCTCGGGGTCGAAAGCCCCCAGCGTTGTGAGGGTCACTTCCTGTTCGGGGCGTCCGGCCTGTCGCACAAACCCCACGGGGGTGTTCTCTGCCCTTCCCTCTGCGAGAAAGACCTCCTTCAGTCGGTGCAGTTGCCAGTAGCGACCGTGCGACTTGGGGTTATAGACAGCCGTCACAAAGTCGCCGATGGCAGCGGCTCTGATGCGGCGTTCGATGACTTCCCAAGGGGTCATGAGGTCGGAGAGCGAAATGACGCAGAAGTCGTGGCCGATGGGCGCGCCAAACAGAGAGGCGGCTTTCTGGAATGCCGAGATACCAGCCAGCGGCGTCACTTCCACGTCGCTGTTGCGTTCGCGCTTCATCTCGTAGATGAGCGGTGTCATCCCGTAGATGCCGGCATCGCCCGAGGAGATGACCACGACGGTCTTGCCCCCCTCTGCCAGTTGGAACGCTTGCACGGCACGTTCGCGCTCATGCTTCATGCCCGTGTCGATGCACTCGCACCCTGCCTTCAGATAGGGTGTAATGAACTGAAAGTAGTATTTGTAACCGACGACGGCATCAGCCTCCTTGACCGCGTTGATGACGGCTGGCGTGATGTCGTCAGGACCTCCCGGTCCGATGCCTGCAACGATAATCTTTTTCATACGATGGCAAAGTTAGTGATAATTTCGATACGCACCAAGTGCTTCCTTGTTTTATCTCTTTTCCCACCTCGTAAAGGGGGCTTTCACGGTCAAAAAAGAGGTCTGAGTCAGACCCCGATTAGGGTGTGACTCAGACCTCAAACAAGGTGTGACTCAGACCCCTTTTCGGGGTCAAAAAACACCGTTTTGACGATTATTTCTTAAACTTGACTTTAAGACCGATGGTGAGCATTCGGCCTGGATTGTAGAGGGCGAATTTGCGCGTTGACGAGTCAATGCGGTTGTCTGTCTTGTCGAAGATGTTGTCGATGCCGATGCTCGGCTCGATGAGTGCCCACTTCGTGCAGTCGAACGTGTGGGTGGTGTTGAAATTCAGCACACCATAGCCCGGCGCGTCTTCGTGCGTGTCGGTGTAGTAGGTCTTCGACTGGAAGCGTCCGTTCAGGTTGGCGTTGAGGGCATACCATCCCCATGCGTGATGGTAGTTGAGTGCCACGGTAGCTGCGTTGCGGATGCTACGCTCCAGTGTGCTCCACTGCCCATCGCTTTGGGTGCGGGCGTAGGCGTATGCGTAGTTGGCGGAGAGATTGAAGCCGCTGAAGAGGTTGGCGGAGAGGTTCACCTGCACACCCTTGACGTCTCCCTTGTCGCTGTTGCGGTAGAATGAGTATCGTTCCAGTTTCTCAGCCTCTTCGGGCTTCATTTCTGGGAACTCATGCTGCAAGTGGGTGAGCGTGGCTTCATCTACAGGCACGTCTTGGCGCACCACCATGTCGTCGATGCGGTTGATGTAGCCTGTGACGCTGACCATCAGCACGTCTGTGTGGTACTCGGCGTTGAGGGCAAAGTAGTTGCTCTTCTCTGGTTTTAGACCCTGATTGCCGAAGATGATTTGGGGCTTGCCACGATTGACGGAGTAGTAGCGGTAGTACAGTTCGTCCAGTCCTGGCGCACGGAAACCTGCTGAGTAGGTGGCGCGGAAGTTGAACGCACCTGGCGAAAACATCAGTGTGGCCTTGGGCGTGAGCTGGCTGCCAGCCGTCTTGTGGTCGGTGTAGCGCGCTCCCACCGTGGCGGTCAGATGGCGCAACAGCCGCTGCTCGTGCTGGGCGTAGAGGGCAAACTGGTGTACGCTCTCGTCAATGCTGCCCGAGGTGGCATAGAGTTGGTCGGTGCGCCAGTTGGCTCCCACAATGGTGGTGGAGTTCTTCATCAGCTCGAGGATGCCTTTGAGGTCGCCCTCGTAGGCGTGCTGTTGTTTCGACCGCACGAAGTCGCCCACCTTGTTGCTCTTGGTCTCCACATCGTACTCTTTGCCGTAGCCGAAGCGGTCGGACGTGAAGGCTGCCTGCAACGAGTTCTTGGGTGTGAACTTGTAGATGCCGCCCACGTTCCAGCGCAGTCCCTTGTACCGCATCTCGTAGTCGGTGCCGCCTGTGATGTCGGTGCGTGAGTTGGGACGGTCGGTTATTTTGTAGGAGTAGTCGAAACCTGCATTGAACGCCAGTTTGTCGGTGGGCGAGAAGGTGAACTTCTGCCCCACGATGTTGGAGCGGTAGCCTGTGAACAGCGGTGCAATTGACGGTTCGGTCTCGGTGGTAGAGTCTTTCTTATATTCCAAGCCGTTGATGCGGTAGCTGTCAGCGCGGTCGTGGGTGAAAGACGTGTAGGAACCAAAGCCGTGGGTGAAGATGTCGAGAGTCACTGCCTCTGTCAGCTTGCCCTTGCCCGAAACGTGTGTGTCGCTGGTCACGCTGACGAGCTGTTGTGTGGGCTGGTCAGTGATGATGTTGATGACACCTGCGATGGCATCGCTGCCGTAGAGCGACGATGCTGCACCGTCGAGCACCTCGATGCGCTTGATGCGCGAGAAGTTGATGCGGTTGAGGTCCACATTGTTCGAGATGTCGCCCGACAGCTTCTGCCCGTTTACGAGGATGAGGATGTACTTGTTGCCCAGTCCGTTCATCCGCAGGAACGTGCCCATGGATGAGGGCGACATTGACACCTGCGGCATCATGCGAGTGAGGGCTGCATCGAGGGTGCTGATGCCCTGCTCTGCCATCTCTTGGGCTGAGAGCACACGCACGGGGGTGGCGGTGGACTTGAGCCGTTGATGGTGTCCGGAGCCTGTCACTACTACGGGGTTCAGGTCGTAGGTCTTGATGGTGGCAGTGGTGTCGCGACGCTCCATCTTGTGTACTTGTGCGATAGAGGCGATTCCGCATGAGAGACCTGCCAAAAGAAACGCTGTTTTTTTCATTGTGATAAAGTTTGTCTCAGAATTGGGGAATGGAGAAGCTTATTCCTCTGGGTACATGGAATGGTAGTAGTCAACAACCTCAGCTTCCTTGGTATGTTGGATGTAGATGCTGCGGATGTTATCATACTCGAGCAGACCCTTCACGAGTGCGTCTTCTCCCTCGTCGGTGTAGTAGGGGTTCTCCTCAATGGTGTAACCCAGATGACCGAAATACTTCTTCCAGCTGACATCTTCTGCCTCGTCCTCTGTCTGGGTCGCCATGTCTGCCTCCCATTCGTCGTCGTCACCAGCCATGTCGTTGTGGGCGTGGTCGCCTGCAATCGACATGAGGGGAGCGCAGAACACTTTGCCATTGGTGATGTCTGCCTCTACCATGCGGTTGTGTACCTGCACCTTGAAGTTGTCTGCCATATCGACGGTGCCCACGAAGTAGTTGGGGTTGATGTCTTGAAGGGCAGTTTCGAGCTGGGTGTAGCGCACGTTAGCCTTGTAGGTGTCGTACTCGTCGGGGTTACCGTGTCCCATGAGGAGCATGGCACCTTGGTTGGCATAAGTGCCAAGGTTCTCATCCAGTGCGGAGGCCAGGGTGGCGGCATCGTCTTCTGTGTGCATGAGCGGCATGCCCAGTTTCAGCGTCACCTGTGACAGGTATTCGTCGTCAAGGTCTCCGTTGGAGTTGTTGCCGAAGTCCTTCATGGCGTTGACCACACGGCCGAACTCTTCGCCAGGAATCACTTGCATGGACTGCACGATGATTTCGCTGTACTTCACGCGACCAAAGGCTTCCAGCCAGTACTTAGGCTCATAGAAGCTGCGCTTGTCGGTGTTCTCACCAGCGGCTGCACGGTTGATGCAGATGGCGGAAGAGAAAGAGAGATACACGTCGTAGTCGGGGAACTCGGCTTTGTATTCTTCCACGGTGTTGTCGAAAGCATCGTATGCCTGCTGCCAAGTGGAGCCGAATGCCACGAGCAGGATGGCTTTGTCATGCTGTTTTTGGTTTTTCACTGTGGAGTCAACGGTGCGCTGGTAGCGTTCCATGTTGGATACAGGGTCGGCAGCGTCGTCGTCATCGCTGCATGCAGTGAAGCTCACTGCTGTCATGAGGCTTGCTACCATCATGAGAAACTTAATTGTCTTCATCATTGTTACGGTTTGAAAGATTGGATTTTATTTTGTTGATCAACTTTTTGCCTTGACTGAAGCGCACCGACAGCGTGGCATAGAAAGTTGTGCCAGGCGTGTTGGTGCCGAGGTGGAGACCATGGGGCGTGCGATCTACATAGTTGAAGATGTTGTCGATGCCTGCTTCCACGCGGTAGTTGAGGTGTCGGCTGTTGCCGATGGTGTGGGTGGTGGAGATGCGCCATAGGCTGTAGCCCTTTCCGTCGCCATCGACTTGGTAGTATCGCTTGCTCGACATGCGCCCATAGATGCCGATGCCCAACTGGTAGGTGGGGACGAAACGGTGTTCCCATGTGGCGAACAGGCTGCCTTTATGGTGAGCCATGCCGTCGATGACAACGCGTGTCAAGCGGTCATGGTTGGTGTCATAGACGTGTGCGTCGGTGTCGAGATAGCTGTAGCTGATGCCGCCTGTCCACTCCTTGTGGGCGTAGCGAAGACTCACATCCACACCGCAGGTGCGAGCGTCCTCCATGTTCTGATAGCGGCGCACTTTGCTGAGCATCTCGCCGTATTGCTGGCGGTATATATCGGGGGCTTCCGTGCGAGGGATGGTGACCAATGCAATCATGTTTTCCACCTTGTTGTAGTAGCCTGATACGGTTGCGTTGAATCCCTTGTGGTTCCACTCACCGCTCATGGAGAAATAGTTGGAGGTTTGTGCCTTTAAGTCTTTGTTGCCCAAATACATGATGACGGAGTTCATCTCGCGGATATAGCGGTAGTTCATCTCCTTCAAGGAAGGTGACTTGAAGCCTTGGCTCCATGTGGCACGCAGCCTCACATCGCCCATGCTGACCATTGCTGCGACTTTAGGCGTCAGCCGCCATCCGAACCCCTCGTTGCGGTTCAGCCTTAAACCGCTTGTCAAGTGCAGCCATCGGAGCATGCCCCATTCGTCCTGTACATACAACGCCTCGGTGTTGTCGCTCGCAGTGCGGTCTGCCAAACTGGTTGGGGCTTCCAGATAGTCGTAGCGTGCCTCGATGCCAGCATTCAGCCGTTGCTCGTAAGGCAAGGAGAAGACGCCTTTCAAGTGTGCCATCGTGCGTTCTTGGTTGCTCTGTAATATCCTCTGTCCGGCAAAGTAGGGGAAGTCGAGAATGAGTTTCCCGTCTGCGTCGAACCCTTCTGCCAAAGTGGTGGAAGTGAACGAGTGGTAGTAGGCGTGCTTGTTCCAATCCACGTCCAGCGTGATGACATCGCCAGCGTGGGTCTTCCATTGTCCGCCCACCGCCGCCGAAGCGTTGCGATAGGTGAGGTTGAACGTCTTCACGTCATATTTGGGATATTTCCCTTTCGGACGGTAGATGCCCTTGCCGTAGATGGAGCCGTTGGCATAGAACTCCCATTGCTTGGATGGGGTGAAGGTCAGTTGCTCCGACACCTGCCAGCTGGTGTGCTCGTTCACGGTCTTGTTGTGCGAGTCGGTGATGGGGACGGTGCTGCTGGGCGTATATTCCGTGCCAGTGTTCTGCCATCCGTCGCTGTGCTGCAGTTGGAAGTTCGTGTAGCTCTTCCATTTGCCCCATGCCAGTGCCGCGCCATTGTGTTGGCGGAGGTCGTTGTAGCTGCCATAACGTGTAGTGTTCTCCACCATGAGACCTTCGTTGTGCTTCTTCGTGATGATGTTCACCACGCCAGCAATGGCATCGCTGCCGTAGAGTGCCGAAGAAGCCCCCTTCACGATTTCAATCTTCTCAATGTTGTGAGGGTCGATGAGCGAGAGGTCGTTCTCGCCGCCCACATCGCCATGAATGCGCTTGCCGTCGATGAGGATGAGAATGTAGTTGTTGCCCAACCCGTTCAGCTGCATCTGACTGCCCATGTCGCCCTCGTTGAAGGCAAACGATGAGGTCAGGCCCGACAGGATGTCGGACAGCGAGCTGCCAGCGAACTGGCGCAACATTCGGCTACTGATGACCTCTGTCTGCACGGGCGCGTCTTTCAGCAGGTGCTGCGTGCCAGTACCCGTCACAACCACTTCTTGCAGAGAGTCGCCCTGCATGGTGTCTTGTGCCAACAATGTCTGGACGAGGCACATCAGTGCCCATCCGAGAAACCATCTTTTCATAAGTCTTGTTGTATTGCTGCGCATGTTCCTGTGCGCCGATACATGTTCTATATGGGCTTTGGCAGGTCTTCTGGCTTTCCCCCTGTCTGCTCGCCTTCCCGATTCCTCAGTGGCTTTGTGTGAACAGACGTTTGTAAAAGGGGATTACAGCTGCAGGTACAGCTCCAGTTTTTCACTGGATTCCCTTGCATCGAAACGTTCGATTACCAAATTCTGCGGCAAAGGTACACTTTTTTTGTGATTCATTCAGCATTTCGGCGTTTTTTTTCTAACTTTGTGTCTCAATGAAGACTGGTTTCCTCATAGCAGCACCTGCAAGTGGCTCGGGCAAGACAACGATTGCTCGCGGGCTGATGGCGTTGTTCACTCAGAAAGGCTGGGTGGTACAGCCCTTCAAGTGCGGTCCTGACTACATCGACACCAAGTTTCACACAGCCGTGTGTGGTCGTCCCAGCATCAATCTCGACACCTTCATGGCGACGAGCGAACACGTCAGAGAACTCTTCGCCCACTATGGTCAAGATGCCGATGTGTGCATCGTTGAGGGCATGATGGGTCTCTTCGACGGCTACGACCGCGACCGGGGTTCCTCGGCCGAGATAGCCAGTGTCTTGGGCTTGCCAGTGGTGCTGGTGGTCGATGCCAAGAGCGCAGCATACTCCATGGCGGCATTGCTGTCGGGCTTCCTCCGTTTCAGGGAGGATGTCCACATCGCTGGTGTCATCTTCAACCGAGTTGGCTCTGAACGGCATCGAGCCATGTTGAGAGAAGTGTGCGATGATTTGCAGGTGGAGTGTCTGGGCTTTCTGCCCAAATGCGCGGACTTGGAGCAAGGCTCACGTTATTTGGGTTTGGACTTCTCGGAGCGGATGGAGAGCGGAAAGCTGGTCTCGTTGCTGGATGAGCATGTGGACTGGCAAAGACTGATGGCGTTATGATAGTGGTGGCACGAAATAGTGAGTCGTTCTCGTTCCTGTATCAGGAAACGCTGGACAGGTTCGGAGAGCAGGTCGCTTTCTTTGACCCCGAAAGGGAAGCACCCGATTTGAGCGGCTGCGACCTGCTTTATCTCCCGGGCGGCTATCCTGAGAAGCATTTGGACGCACTGGTGAAGGCGGAGCGGACACGGCAGTGCATCAAGGCTTATGCCGAACGGGGTGGGCGCATTGTGGCAGAATGTGGCGGCATGATGTATCTGTGCCAAAGCATTGTGACCGACGAGGGCGAATACCCGATGTGCGGCGTGCTGCCCTATCGCATCACGGCTCGTAAGGCTGACCGCAAACTCTCGTTGGGCTATCGTCGTTTTGTGTTAGACGGAAGGGAGTATCGGGGGCATGAGTTCCACTACACCCAGTTCTTGGGCGATACGCCTCAGTCCATTGTGCAAGTCTATAATGCCAAGGGCGAGCCAGTGCCAACTCCTGTGTTTCTGTATAAGAATGTGCTGGCAAGCTATACACATATATATAATACTCGTTGGTTGAATTAAATAAATACATATTTTATCTTCCCAATCGACTGTTATGCCGAGTGCTATGACTTCGAGGTCGGAGAATTTGGGGACAACCCTGCAACGGGGCACGTTTTCGAGTTCGTTTACACGATTTTTGGCGAAATCCTTGCATATTTGGAGGATTCTGACGAATTTTGCCATGAAATTGCGCATAAGCAGTGTGATGGTACTTAGCAGTTTTGTTATCACTAATTTGCAAATAATCTGCATTTTGTGAAACTTTTTCATTTAACAATATTCAGAAATTTAATTCAACCAACGAGTATAGACAATATGGATGAACAATGATATTATTATATCATAAGGAGTTGAATTGTTGTGTGCTCCTATCTAAAAAAGAATTCATTTTACACAACATCAACAAAAAAATCATTAATCATGAGAAAAATTAGAAAATTTACAGTTGTTGGTCAGAATAGCATTTTGCTTTCTGCAGAAGAGATGCGCCAAATTGGTGGAAGAAAAGTTTCCTGTTCAACTGGTGAATGTGATGTTTATGTCACAGAAGGTGATAAGAAATATCATTATTCAGGTACTTGCAAAATTAACATAAAACTGGACTATTGCTTTTGCTATACAAAACATGGTAGTTTTACTCCAACAAGTGGTACGAATGGCTGTCAAGTATAAGAAGTGAGAATGTTTATTGAGAACCTTTTAGGTGTAACAAATAAATGTTGATTATTAGTAAATAATGAAATAAAATATCTTATTTATAGAACTCTAAATGTTACTTATTATGCATAATAAGTAACATTTGTTATAAAAAAGAAAGTAGATTAATACCCGTTATGTTTTCTCGTATTATTATGAATCACATGAAGTTTTTTGTTATATTCTGCGCAATCTTCTTGCAGCCTATTGCTAAAATCAAAGCACAGAACACACAACAAGAGTTCCGTCTTAAAGGAACTGTATATGACAGCTTTACAGGTGCAGGCATAGAAAATGCTAAAGTGTATCTGCTAAATTCAGACAGTATAATAGTTGATAGTACAACTATTGAGACTGGCGACTGTGGTGAAGGCGGTACAAATAACTTTGATGCCATATTCACGTTTACTATGAGTAAACCTAAATCTTCAGACTTCAATATCGTGAAGATTTGTCATAAGGATTATGAGACTGTATATCATAAGCAATCATACAAAGATATTGGTAGGCAAAATGACTTAAAAATGCCAAAGTTATACATGAAACGCAAGACTTCATTTGTGTACAGAATGTTGGACGATGTGGTTGTAAACGCAACTAAGGTTCAGGTGTTTTATAAAGGTGATACTATTGTGTACAATGCAGATGCCTTCAATGTGGCAGATGGTAGTATGCTGGATGCTCTTATCAAGCAGATGCCTGGTGTGGAACTTGACAAGCATGGACAAATATTTGTAAATGGCAAGAAGATAGACAATCTGCTTCTAAACGGAAAAGATTTTTTCAAGGGTAACAGCAAGCTTATGCTGGAAAATCTGCCATATTACACAGTGAAGGGTGTGAAGGTGTATGATAAGACATCGGACAAAGCTTTAGCTCTTAATGATGACTTTGCAAAGAAAGATTTTGTGATGGATGTTAATCTCAAAAAGGAATATAGCAAGGGGTATATGGCAAACGTCGAAGCCGGAGCAGGTACGGAAAACTCATATCTCGGACGACTTTTCGGACTGCGATTCACAGACTATTCACGTTTCGCTATAGTTGGAGGTACTAACAACCTAAACATGCAAGACTACTCATCAAATGGCAGGTGGTCAGATTCAGGAACAAGAGACGGGAGAACAACAAGCAAGCTTGTTTCAGCCGAATTCCTAACCGAGAACAAAAGAAGGAAGAATGTACTGACTATGGATGTGACTCATTCTAAAACGCTCTCGGGTTCGGATATGTATCAAGAAATATATCAGAGTAACAATCAAAGCACTTTTAGCGTGAATCGTAATGCATCTAATGATAAGAAACTGAATGCATCAGCAAACAATCACTTCACATTAAAGCACCCGATATGGTTCGAAAGCATATCTTCTCTCAAATACGAGCACAACAAGAATTTTGGAACAGAATTATACTGCGGCTCTGATAGTGATTGTTGGCATGATGGCAAGATTGGCATACTGGACTCTTTGTTCCGTGCAGGCGTGTCAATCAATGACCCCTCTCTTCATAATGCTCGAAATAGGACTAACAATCTTAATACCAATGTATATGCAGCTTCACAGAAGTTTGCGGTGGCTAAAAATATAATCAATGGTGACATCTTAGATCTCAATACAAGTGTAGAATACAAGAAAAAGGAAGGGGATATGTATAGAACGAACCAATATCTCACTTTTAATCCAGGATATAGCAAAGAGGATATAGCAGAATCTATCAACAATCCAAAATCCTATCTTGGTGTTGATGCTAATATATCATATAAGATTAAACGCCTACTACCAAGTACAGACATTTCATTTTATGCCAAATATCACTTTGCCCATAATAAAGACAACGAGTTGATTACCGATATGCCTACATCTGTAAAAGACCTTTTCAATAGTTATGACCGTAAACTGAATGGACATCTTTATACTGCGGGTGTACAGTATTATTATAAGAAATGGTCTGATAGGAATGTATTGAAAATAAACATAGATGTTCCTTTCACATTGAACAAGAGAAATACTGAGTATATGCGCTACACAATTGATACATGTATAGTGCAAACAGATAGGTTTATAGAACCATCATTCTCAATAACAAAGGAGAAATGGCCTAAAGGTGCAGCTGTAAACCCAAAGTTCAGCATTGCACTCCAATCTTTATTAAAATTCACTGTGCCAGATGCTATTCAACTCATCACCCTACCAGTCACAACAGACAGAATAAACATATTGTGTGGAAATTCAGGCCTTAAACCAGCATCCGTATGGACTTCAAAATTGGATTGCTATTTTGCAACAAAACAAAATATTGCATACGTGAAACAAAACCTAACGTTTCATATGTACAATAATCGCATAGTCAATTCATATAGCTATGACAGATCTACTGGTGTCTATACACATACGCCACAGAATATAAGTGGAACTTGGGATATATCTTACCATGGTGAAGGTATGCATTTCTTAAAAGTAGCAAAACATAATTTCACTATCTTTTGGAACTTTAATGCTAATTATAACGAGATGTCCAACTATGTAGCAGATGGAATAAACGGTGACTCAAGAAAGATTAGCAACAATGAATTATACCTTTCATTACCATTGAAAATCAGAACGCATATAGCAAAGCAAATAATGGTTGTCCTGTACGGAAATGTGGATTGGAGAAAGCCTTTAAATGACAAGAACTATTCAAGTTACAGCGATGCAAAGAGTTTTCGTATAGGTGGAGGTTTGGGCTCTGAGATATTTGCAGGGATAGATTGGGAGTCGGAATTGTCGGTTACAAAGCGAAGCGGATATGTGGATAATGAGTTGAACAGACCAATGTTCGAATGGGATATGAGTTTTTCGCGTTCCTTCATGAAGAACAAGATAAACTTGAAGTTGACGGCTGTTGATATGCTTCACCAATATAAAGGCATTGCCTATATGATTAACGAGCAAGGAGTTCGTGAAACTCATACCGTTTCGCTACCTGGATATATCCTTTTCTCTGCAAGCTACAGATTCAATCATAATCCCAAAAAGAAATGAAAAATGCAAGAATTTCGCCAAAAATCGTGTAAACGAACTCGAAAATGTGTCCCGTTGCGGGGTTGTCCCCAAATTCTCCGACCTCGAAGTCATCGCACTCGGCATAACGGTCGATTGGGAAGATAAAATATGCACTTATTTAATTCAACCA
>VIDP01158710.1_pt1 | contig 26455 bp, 25 predicted proteins | sample 5025131 | NCBI WGS metagenome assembly VIDP01 (sample SAMN11853144, study PRJNA449069) | gut metagenome | isolation source: stool from male vole | host: Microtus ochrogaster | place: USA:Florida | collected 2017
ACTCAGAATGGTTCTTTAGAAATAAAAGTATATGATGGTTTGCTACATTTGCCTATTTCGGATATAGGCAAATTTATAGCAAATTATTATGATCTTTTGAAATAAATAATAAAAACATTAAAAATTAAAGTAATTAAAAACTATATATAAATAATTGACAAACTATAAATATTAATTTTATACATAATGATAAATATAATATAATATAAAAAATAGTTTAAGAATACTAATAAAATAATAAGTTTGATAAATTTAAAAATTTTATATTAATGCTTTTAAATGATAAAAAGAAAGGAATATGCATATGAAAAAACGGAAAAACGCAATCAGAAGTAAGATGGCAAGAGCCATGTCTTTGGTTATGACGGTGATTATGGTATTGGGCGGTATCCCCTCCATACCGGCAAGGGCGGAGGACGGGGCATACCCATATATGATCTTTGCCGCATCGGATGAGGAGGGTGCGGTTACGTTAAATGCCAATAATACAGGCTTTAACGGCAACGTCGCTACGAATGGAACTATTGTTGTCATCGGTGGCAACTGCAATATCAATGGTACAAGGACGGAGCGTGCCGGGGAAGACGGCGAGCCGCTTTTCATGCCGGATCTTCGGGAACGGATCGGGGATACATATTTTGCGGAAGGGACGGAGGCACATGAGGAGGATTATGCGCTGGAAGAGATCAATATCAATGTAAATACTCTGATCGAAGGAGGCGGGGAGGTATCGCTGACCGGCAATATCAACTTAAATGCCGGGATCATGGCGCAGGAAGATATCGTACTCGACGGTGAAGTAAAGAACTCTGGGGATGTGGTGTTGTATTCCGCATCCGGCAATGTGGTCATAAACAGCACCAATGTGAACCTGAACGGTCTTGTCTATGCACCGTATGGAGAGATACGGATCACATCCATGAATGTGAATATGAACAATGTGATTCTGATCGCACAGAAGATTACGATCGAGGCAAATGGCATCAACGGTGGGATGAATCAGGGGATTGCACGATTTATCGGAACAGAATATAATGTAATAGAAGGCGGGGCAGGAAATGAGCCTCCCGTGAATCCGGAGAATCCTAATCCGGAAAATCCCGATCCGGCAGACCCGGAGAATCCCGATCCGACAGACCCCGAAAATCCGGACATTGACTGGTCAGTGGATACGGACGGGGATGGACTTCCCGATGCATGGGAGGAAGAAATCGGGACTGACCCGGAAGCGGCAGATACGGACGGGGACGGATTAAGCGATTATGAAGAACTATTTATCACAGGGACTGACCCGTTGAATCCATCTTCCGTACAGTCAGGCGTATCGGACGCGGATGCGGACAGCGATGGGGACGGGATTCCCAACAGGGAGGAGATTGACAAAGGATTAGATCCCGCAAGTGCGGACAGCGATTATGACGGCATCTCTGATCATGACGAGCTTTATGTATATGGAACCGACCCAATGAATGCGGATAGCGACGGGGACGGTATCAAGGACGGGGATGAGATCAGCCTTGGACTTGATCCCCTGAACGGGAGTACAAACGGTACACCGGATGGGGAATATATGATTCATCAGACGGTTGACGCGGACAGTGAAGCGCTGGCAGGGATCAATACAGCGGCAAACCCCTACCGTCTATCCATGGAACTGGATGCTTCCGGATATGTGGAGGGGAGTATCATTGCAAGGGAAAGCCCATATGCGGTTTCAGTGGGAAATGACGCAGTTCTTGGGACGGTTGCAGGGTTGGAATATCAGGGCGGTATAGCGGAAAACGTGACGCTGCGGTTCGAAATCGCAGAACCGTATCGGGAGAATGTATCAGGTCTGTATGCGCAGTATTCGGAAGAAAATCAGGGAATCCGCAGGTTTACGGTATTCTGCTGGGTGGATGAAGTGAACATGATGATTCCGGTTAGGACACAATATGATCTGGAGCATAACAGCGTCTATGCAGAGGTGAATGAATTTGGAACTTATTACCTGATAGACCGGGAATTATGGTATGAACAGCTTGGCATCATGCCCGATGACATGGAAGAACCGTATGAGAACAGCGTACAGACTTATGCTGTTGCGATGGACAACGGGGTGGAAGCCGTTGCCGCGGACACGGGCAGGGAGGCTTATGCACTGATTAATGGGGAGACTAAGAAGGTCTATCTGTACGGTGGACATATGTATGCAGTTTATGCCGGACCTGCAACATGGACAGAGGCGAAAGCGTACTGCGAAAGTCTTGACGGGCATCTGGCGGTGATCACGTCACAGGAAGAACAGAAATTTATAGAGGAATATGTGCTGGCGGCGGACATTGCGCCAAGATACTGGATCGGCGGATATTCGGAAACCTATCCGTTTGATTTTCAGTGGGTAACGGGAGAGAAATTTGATTATACTAATTGGGGAGATGGAGAGCCAAATTTTTCAAGTGAATTGTATATTGAGATCTATGGCAATTATAACGGTTGGTATGGGTACTGGAACAACCACCCGAATGAATGTGTGACAAAGAGCTTTATCTGTGAATGGGAAGAGGAAAGCGTGTCAGGGAACGACATAAGGGTATATAATGCCATGCTATGGACTGCCCTGCCGGGGGATTTTGGACCAGTGTCCATTCACAGTACGCAGGATTATGACGGAGACAGTCTCCTGGATGTAGATGAGATTCTATTTGAACATGTGTTGTATGGCGGGCCGGATGAAAATGGTGTGTATGAGCTTCCGACCCTCGGGGAGGTCTTTGGTTTCACAGAAGAACAATGCGGTATAGAACTGCCGGAGGAATGGGGACTTGGATATACTCTATTAAAGAAACTATTAGATACGAAGATGGTACTGGTGTGTTCTGATCCGACAAGGATTGATACAGACGGGGATCTATTTATGGACGGGTATAGTGCGGCTACGGCACAGGACGGATACTATCCGTATGCGGATCCGAATCCCATGAAATCGGATGTCACAATAACGTCGCTGGCAAATGACTATATTTCGATTGATTATGTGTGTCTGGGAAACGCGCAGAATTGGAGTGTAATAAAAAACAACAATAATAATGCATCTTATGGAGGAAACCAGGAGTGGTTTGATAAGTATGGCACAACAGGAAATGACATAATTTTTTGCAACGGAAAATGTTCGGGAAACGACGTGCAGGAACACGGCTGTGGACTGATTGCTGCAGCAGATACGCTTTTATATATGATGATTGGAGATATACAAGGGGTTACAACGGTTACTTTTGAAAAGTCCAGCATTACAGTAGATATTAAGGACAGTTATCAAAATATAGATTATGAGACATACATTGACTATGTGACGGGAGTATCTGATTATTTCTCAGTCACCGATTGGGGAGTTCCTGCAATAGGGATTGATGGATCATTGTCTAATGGTGTCAAAAGTGCGGGTCATGTTTTGGGGCAAAGCTACGGAACTCAATGGTCATGTTGGAGTAAAGATGCCAATAAAAATTTGGAATTTATACGTGGAAAGCTTCTGAAAGATATCCCTGTTATCTTCTCATATAAAGATGGAATTAAAAAACCAGAGGATGCGGAAGAAATAACGATCTATAAGCTGGAAGACATGGTATATAATGTATATGGATCGACAAACGGACATTATATGACGATTACTGGCGTAATAGAATATAGTGATGATGTGAAGGATTTAGTTGGCCATAAGACGATGTTAAGAATATCTACATGGGGATGGGAACGATATGTGGATTACGACTGGTATGCAGAACATTTTGGAATATTATCAAATTTTTTGTATATTGAGAAACACTAATGTCGTCGTATGTATTGGGGGAGAGAAAAAATGGATCCATCGGGAGTAGTAATAATAAGTATTTTCCTAATATGTGTTGCGGAGCTGTTCATATGGCTGCTATTGTGCATGGCCGTTGTGGCTGTTGTTCGGTTGATAAATAAAAAAAACCGTAAAAAGATGCCGACCGGACGGGCAATAAAATTAGCTGCATATGCGACAATTGGATTCATAATGTTGATGACGCTGGAAATAGTTTATTTTACTATGTACTGGTTTTTACAGTTTTCCGTATGGCTGTTATTATGCCTGATCGTTACGGTAATTATGGCGGCTGTTCAGCTGATCAACAAAAAGTTTCGTAAAAAGAAGCCGATCCACTGGGCAATCAAATCAGCCGGATATGTGGTTTTTTATGCCATAACAATATTTGTTTTATGGAAGGGCATAAAGCCATATTTAGAGCCATATCCCAGCAACTGGCTTGGAACAAATAAGGAATACCGTGAACTTGCGTATGAACTGTATAATCTGGAGCTGGATTGTTATGAATATGATGTGATATATGAAGGTTCCCATGGAGAAATCGTAATTTCTTTTGAAGCAAATCAAAATCAGGAAAGAAGAGATGATATAGCGATTAAAACTGTAGTTGAGGAATATATAAAAGAGAATAGAAATTTTCAGGGAAAGAGGATAGATATAAGATTTTGTTGTGGTTCAACACCAACACATAATCATCTTTATAATTTTGATCCGTGGACGGGAGAAATGGGAGATGATATTCCTTATTGGTTTGTTACGGAGGCTCATGTAAATAGCTGTACGGAGTTGGCAGAATTTTATCATGATTTTTCGGGAATCTGTGGCAGCGTTCGATCAATGGAAGGCATACAAGACCTGGCAAATCTGTGTAATCTTATCTATTTTCAATTATTTGTTAGTGGAGGGGCAAAAGAAGATGTAAATTTAGAAGAGCAATATTTAGAGGAGATAAATACATTATTACCGGATTGTGAGATTCATCTGAATCAATATAATATTGAAATCCGTCCCCATTGGGAGAATTTCTCTGATTAGAGCGAAAGAGGAATTTATTAATTATTTTTGTTATGAACATCAGATACATAATGTTTGCAATATATCGGTCATATAATTAATTTGAAAAACGGTCTGTAAAATATTTTACGGATCGTTTTTTATAGACGTTTATGTCATTTTTTGTTTCTTAGGAGTAATAAATAAAAGACATAAAATACGCTTAAGACTCAGAATAGTTCTTTTAGGAAATAAACTTGTGGCAAGTTGCAGTATATGTTAAAATAAAAGGAAATAAAGGAACATTTTTATAAAAAGGAAGAATTATAATGAGATAATGCAAGCAGGGGTGTTTTATCATTATTAAAGGGGAAGAGAAGTGAAAAAGATTCCTAATAAATTAATAAAAATCTTTGTTCTTCTTTTGAAAGTTTATCTGGCAATATTTTTAGTGGGATTGATAGAAAGAATTTTTATTTTTCCGTGGATATCACATCTTATTATTTTAATTTTTTTGGGCTTTATTGCAAGTTTTGTGTTTGCAGTATGGCTGGGAATATATGCCGGAAAAGACTGTAAGAGAAGATGGTTTTATCCGGTAGTCGGTGTATTGATATATTTCTGTTTATTCTTTCTTGCATTACAAGCTTTTACGTCGTTCTTTGCAAATATTTTTTATCTTATTCTGTCATCTGATGTTATCATGGATATTGTGATCATTATTTCAGCTGCGATAATTGTTGCGGTGCTTACTTTTATTATCAGAGTTGTTTCAAAATGGAAAACTGCAGTGGTAATAAGGGCGGTTTTGATCACAATAGCTGTAGTCTCTCTTTCTGTTCCTGTAGGGGTATTTTTAAATAAAAGATACTGCCCGACCTATTATAAATATCCTGATTTTATCATCAGGGAAATGGGTTTTGAATCCATTCAAAAATTGTATGGAACTTTTGATCAGATGAACAATCCCAGTGCTTATGAGCGCTGGGGAGCGTATAATACATATACGGATGAACAGGGTAATGATTGGTATTATACGATATATTATGGGGAGTTCGGACGGGTGCGTGATATCCGGATGGAGATTCATTGATTTTCAGTTATATGTTAATGGTAATTCTTAAAGAAGATAAAAATTTGGAAGAGTAATATTTTGAAAAGTTAAATACTTTATTTCCTGACTGTGAGATTCATCTAAATCAATATAATATTGATATTTGTCCCGATTGGGTGAATTTTTCTGATTAGAGCGAAAGAGGAATTTATTGGCTGTTTTGTTATGAACATCAGATACATAAAGTTTGCAATATATATCGATCGTATAATTCATTTGAAAAGCGAGCTGTAATAGGAATATAATTTTTTGATTGGAGGTTAAAAAGTATGTTTCCGGTTACATGTTTAGATTTAATATTTCTATATCCGGTGGCATTTATAGCAGTAATTTTAGAACCCTTTTTGGCGATCGGGTTGGGAATTTATTCCGGATTTAACATAAAGAAAAGATGGTTTTTGGGAATTACGGAATGTATTGTCTTTTATGTGTTATTTAAGGCTGCGGAATGGTATTTGATGGGCGCTTTGATTATTATGCAGTTTGAAATCGTAGCGCTGTGTGTTTTGATGACTTTATCGTTGCTTGCAATGTTCGTTACAGTGATAATGAGAAGAAAGGAATCATGTTGGATTCGGATATTGGTAAGCTTTCTGTTAATTATAGTTGTGTCTCTTTCATGGGGGATTGGTTTAAATAGAAAATATTGCCCTACATATTATAAATATCCTGATTATATTATTAAGGAGATATTGCTCTGGGGTGAGATAGAATTTTTGTTTGGGGAATTTGATATTGTTAAAGAAGGATGGGCTTCTTATGGAGGATATTATGCTTATACGGATGATCAGGGTAATGATTGGTATTATATGATATATTTTGTGGAAGGTGATGTGGTAGATATCCGTATGGAGGTTCACTGATTTCAAGATTTTGTTTAGCGGTTTTTTCTTAAATGTGATGCTGATGAAAAAAACAGAATAGTGTTTCGTATAAATGGAGAAAGCATTGAAATCATACAATGTGGAACACGTTATAGGAATAATGGTGAGGAGAGCTTATGAAAAAAGTTTTAAAGATAACGGGAAAGTTTTTTCTGTGGGTGTTTGTGACACTGATTCTTCTGCTGGCAGGTTTTTTTGTGATGATCTATCTGGTGTCCAGAGGACCTTCCCCGCAGATCAGGAATCTTTTCGTCACATCAGTGAGGGAGACCAGCGCGGCAGGATTTCTTGCGGATATCTTTCTGACGGAGCAGGAGGTACAGGATATCGTAGCTTCCAACGTGGTTGAGGTAGGGGAAATCACAACGGATACGCAGCTTTTTGCTTTTGCGGAGATTCCCGACGAGGAAAAGGAGGAAAGCGCGGACATAGAGATCGTGGATGTGCAGGGCGCTCTTTATACGGGAAAAATGATGATCATCCAAGATCCTTCGAGGGTGAAGGTGGGTATCTGTGATGAGTTTAACGCAAACAAGGCGGGACTGACCCTGCTGGAGATCATGGATAAATATGATGCCATTGCAGGTATAAACGGCGGACGGTACAATGACGATAACGGCTTCGGCAAGGGAGGACAGCCGGAAGGGATCGTATTCTCGGAGGGGGAGCTGGTGTACGGAAGCCTGAGCCAGACATATGATATTTACGGATTTGACAATAATAATGTATTTATCTGTGGGAGGATGACCGGGCAGCAGGCGGTAGACATGGGCTTTCGGGATGCGGTGACATTCGGCCCCGCTTTGGTGGTAAACGGCGAGGCGGTTACCACGATTGGAACGGGAGGCGGATTAAATCCCCGGACGGCGATCGGCCAGCGGGCAGACGGTGCGGTGCTTCTACTGGTGATCGAAGGCAGGCAGACCGGTTCCCTGGGCGCATCCTATCTGGATCTGATAGAGATCATGCTGGATTTTGGGGCGGTCAATGCGGCGAATCTGGACGGAGGGATGTCCTCCTCTATGGCTTATGAAGGGGAAGAGATTTTAAACAATTGTTCTATTAAAGGCGCAAGGGATATGCCCACGGCTTTTATAGTGGAAAGATAGGTGGCAATGATGAAGACGAAAAAAAGGATCAAAGGATATTGGATATTTCTGATCATCTGGAGTGTTTTGCTGACGGTTGTTTTGGCGGTGGCACTGGTGCGGTTTTATGGGTTTCTGGGGGATTACCAGACGGTATTTGAGGAGACGCGCCCGGCGCTTTATCAACAAAACGAGGTGATGACGGTATTTGAAACCGGGGACGCGGAGCAGATCCTGAATCTGGCTGGTCCGGTGGAGCTGGGACCTTTTGAAAGCAGGGAAAATTTTGTGGATTTTTTAAATGGTTATCTGTCGGGGAAGGAAATAGGATTTGGAACCAGCGAGGGAGAGCATATCGAGGAGAGGCCGGTGTATGTGGTGACGGTTGACGGGATGCCGTTTGCGAAGGTGAGGCTGAGGAAAAGGAGTGAGACAGCAGCTTATGGGCTGCCGCTCTGGGAGACGGACAGTGTTGAACTGCTGCTGCGGACGACAAGGGAATATGAGCTGATTGCCCCGTCTACCGTGTCAGTGACGGTAAATGGGATCGCCGTGACGGAAGCGGCGTTGGAGGAAAGCGGTATCCGCGGAACTGCGGAGAACTATACGGAAGACTATGTGCAGATCCCTTCTTATAACCGGTACGATCTGGGAGCGTTTTACGGTGAACCCGTGGTTTCCGGCATCAATGCTGCCGGAGAGCCTGTGGATATCAGCTATGATGAGCGGGAGCACTGTTATCAGGCGGATTTTGGAGGGGACGCGGACATGCAGGGCATGGTGGAGGACTATGTGCTGCAGATGGCGGAGGATTATGCCATGTATATTTCCAACGATGCTGCGTACAATGCACTGGATAAGTATTTTCCCCAAGGATCTGAGCTGCTGGCAGGCATCAAGAGAAACACAAGGGAATGGTATGACGCTCACCGGAGACCGGAGATCCAAAATCAGAAGATAACGGAATTTATCGCGTATTCGGAGGATGCCTTTTCTGCCCGGGTGTATCTGGAGCAGCATATGTACGTTCCCTATTCTCAAAAAACAGAGGTGGTGGTCACGGATCTCCACATTTATTTTGTCAGGATAGACGGAGAATGGAAGGTGTCAGGGATCGCGTTTGAGTAGCGGTACGGAGGAACTTTCCCATTTTTAAAACACAAATGCTCCAGAGTATTCTGTTTTAAAGTGTTTAAACAGATTTAGCTGCCGTGAGCGAATTTTTTGGAAAAAATTTGGAAATTTCAAATTTAAAAATATATTTACAAGATCCATTAAGGCTGATATACTACCCTTACGTGAAAGTCATTTGCGGCTGCCGTCCGGCAGTCCGAAAATTCCGGCGTTTCGCCATATTTCACAGTTTACGTTATTTATTTGCATCGCGGTATTTTTATTTTATGTGCTGCAAGAGAAAAAAGAGGAAAGGATGGTTTTATGACGGAAAAGGAACACAGGACACCGAACATACTTGCGACAAAAGAAAAGCAGATGCCGGAGAAAAAACAGATGCCGAAAGAAACACAGATGACAAAGGAACAGCAGATACCAAAAGAAAATCAGACGGCAAAAGAGACGCAGACGGCGGAGTCCGCGGTTTACGAGGGTAACCTGTGGGACGAGATCTTAAAAGCCATCGTTGATACCATGCCGGAGCAGCTGTTTCCGTTATTTAAGGAAGTGTACGGCAAAGAATACCCGAAAGGCACTTCCATCGTGCTGCTGAATACGGAGACCTCCACATTCTGGGAGAACAGGGAAGGACCGCCGGAGTCCACCCTCATGGATATCGCGCTTCTGGTAGATGGGACGGATTATTACCATCTGGAATGTCAGATGAAGGACAATCAGGAGATGGTGATCCGCATGTTCGCCTATGACGTGCATTTTGCAATCACCCATACGAAAGTTGTAGACGGAGAGACCAAAGAGATCACGTTAAAATTCCCCCATTCTGTAGTGATCTATCCCGAAGGAAGTGATTCCATCCCCGATCATCTTCAGTGCCGTATCCTCTTTCAGGATAACACCGAACATATCTACCGGCTCCCGATCGTCAGGGTGCAGAAGTATTCCTTGGAAGAGATCAGGGAGAAGCATCTGATACTGTTCCTGCCCTATACGATGCTCCGTTTCCGCCCACGGTTAAGAAAGGGAAAAAATATCACGGAAAAGGAATTGACAGAGTATCTGAATGAAGTTATATTGATTTTAGAGGAAGAAGTGGCTGCGGGCAGACTTACGGACCTACAGTATCATGATTGTGTAAGACTGCTCCGCAATGCGGCGGAGCGGGTATTTGCGAAGCACAGAGAGTTGTGGAAGGAGGTTGATCGGATGACAGCGCCTTTAATAAAACTACCCACCCATGAGTTCAGGGAACTGGAGGCAGAGCTTGCCAGCCAGAAGGAAAAATACGAAGCAGAGATAACCAAGCAGAAGGCGGAGATTCAGCGTTTACAGGAGAAGCTTCGTCTGGCGGGAGTAAACTAAACTTAAGAAAAATCATTTTTGATCCCCGGATGTTTTGTCCGGGGATTTTTAATAGATAGATTTTTAATAGATAAAATATGGGGAAAGTCAAAAGGGTATCTAATTATTTGTCTTTCGCTTCCGTATTCCTTCCCACAATATAATCAATACTTACCCCATAGTAGTCAGCCAGTTTGATAAAGACGTCTATGGGGATATTTATTTTACCAAGCTCATATTTTGAGTAGGTAGTTTGTTTAATATTAAGGTAATCAGCCAATTCCTGCTGCTTTTTATCATGGTCTTCCCGTAAATTTCTAATATTTTCAAAAATCATTTTTAACTCCAATTTTTCTTTCATTATAAAAAAGTCTTGACACGACTATTGCAAAATAGTCACAACTCGACTATAATTTAATAGTCGTAATACGACTATTTAGAAAAGATAAAAAATAATAATTATTTAAGGGAAAATATTTAAACAATAAGAGGAACAGAATCATAGAACCTAAGAAAACAGGAAACATAACACCCATTATTATAACAGTTGTCATTACTTTGACCGTGTGCATTACCGTAGTGGAGGTCATTGTTCCCAAAGGCAGAGGAGTGTACACAGATGAGCTCGCTGTGATTGCCAATGCCTCTGTCGGGGATATCGTATACTGGGGAAGCTATGAGCAGGATAATGATCTGACGGATGGTACGGAGCCGGTGGCATGGTATGTGCTGGACAAGGCGGATGGGGAGGCGACGCTGCTGGCTGTTTATCTGTTGGACCGCCGGCAATACCATGAAGCGTGGGAAGATGTTACATGGGAGGATTGTACCCTTAGAAGCTGGCTGAACAGTGAGTTTTATAACACGGCATTCTCTAAGCAGGAGCAGGCGGCTATTGTCAAAACCAATGTTGTCAATAAAGATAATCCGTACTGGGATACAGAGGGCGGCAATGATACGGCAGATAAGGTATGGCTTTTATCGCTTGGGGAAATTGAGAGATATTTTCATATAGATATGGATGATTATAATGCCTATTGGAATGGAACTGTATGCTGGGAGGAGTATGCCATTTATTGTTACGGACAGGATAATCGGGTGTGCGCAAAGCCGACGGCGTATGCAGCTGCAAGTGGAGTAGGGACATATTCGGAAGAACGGGCACAGTATGAGATGGATAATTATGGCTGCGATATGGGTTATGCCATAGGCAGCGGTTGGTGGTGGCTGCGCTCGCCCGGCGGAAGCAGCTATGCAGCGTTCGTTGACTGCGGCGGCATCATCAGCTGCGACGGCGGTCTTGTAGATGACAGCAGCGGCGTGCGTCCCGCTTTAAAAGTGGCTTATAAATAGAAAATCTTAAAACTAAAAGTGGAAAAGAATCATGGAATCTACCGAAGAAAATAAAAAATCATTAAACAAAAAATTGGTCGTTATATTAGATGTTATTGCTGCGGCTGTATGCATTGTGGCAGTGGTCTTTTTCGTAAGATTTGATACAGGAAAAAGACTGGCGGAACAGCTTGACTTGGCGGAGAGGTATCTGTCGGAGCAGGATTATGGGAGCGCGATTGTGGCGTATGAGGCAGCGGTTGAGATAGATCCGAAGCGCGGGGAAGCGTATCTGGGACTGGCAGAAATCTACATAGAGCAGGAAGAATATGAGAAAGCGGCAGAGATATTGGAAGCGGGATTGGCGCAGACAGATTCCGAAGCTATCAGCGGTAAACTGGGAGAAGTTGGCGAACTACTGGCGGAGAGGGAAAGACGGGCGGAAGAAGCAGCCAGACAGGTGGAAGAGGCTGCCGCGAAAGAAGCGGAAGCAAATGAGTATTATGAAACAGGGCGCGCGTATCTGTATGGTTTGGATGAAAAGGAAGTTGATCGTGAGTCCGCCTATGCCAATTTTGAAAAAGCGTTGGAAATGGGAAAGACGGAAGCAAACTTTTACTTGGGATTGTTGTGCGATTGGTATGGTTATCCTGAACAGGATTATGAAATGGCAAGAGCATATTATGAAGAATGTGGAGCTGATCCATATGCGCAGCTTGCGCTGGGATTTTTGTATTATTATGGGAATGGCGTGGAAGAGGATAAAGGACGGGCGGAGGAATTATTCCGGTCGGTTATCGGGCAGGGCTGTGTTGAGGGTTATTTAGGTACTGCCGGCATTTTCGGGGATAAAGAGGAATATGAAGCCGCATTGGAGGATTATACCAAAGTCTTGGAGGGAACGGAACAAATCTTTATTGCGGACGCAATGAATATGATTGGATGGATGTATAAAAATGGATATGGAGTGGAACAGGATTATGCATTGGCAATGGAGTGGTATAAAAAAGCGGCAGCTTTAGGTAATGCAAATGCGATGAATAATATCGGATGGGCATATTGCCACGGAATCGGAGCAGAACAGGACTATGCCGCGGCGTTAGCGTGGTATGAAAAAGCAGTGGATTTGGGTAATGCAGGCGCAATGAATAATATGGGATATATGTATCAATACGGAGAGGGAGTAGAATCGGATTATGCGGTGGCTTTAGAGTGGTATAAAAAAGCGGCGGATTTAGGTAATACAAATGCGATGCATAATGCCGCATGTATGTATTTTTATGGGGACGGAGTAGAACGGGACTATGCAGCGGCTTTAGCGTGGTTTGCAAAAGCGGCAGAGCTGGGTAACGAATCTGCAATGGGATGGATTGAATACATGTATAAATATAGATACGCAGCAGAAGGTGATCATGTTATGGATTGGAAAAATGCCGATTTGGAAGAAGCCATGCGTGACATTACCGGCATTACAGACAGGGATATCCTGTTAAGCGATGTGCAGGGGTATATGAGTATGGATTTATCATATACAGGTATCAGTGACATAAGTGTATTGAGCGAGCTGACACATCTGAAATCTCTTTCTTTAAATGGCAATCAAATCAGCGACATAAGCGCATTGAGCGGATTGACGGATTTGGAATGGCTTGATCTAAGTGGTAATAACATAAGTGACATAAGTGCTTTGAGTGGATTAACAAATTTGGAATGGCTTGCTTTGGATGGTAATCAAATCAGTGACATAAGTGCCTTGAGCGGACTGACGAATCTGAAAACGCTTTGTTTAGAGACTAATAACATAAGTGATATAACAGCATTAAGCGGACTGACAAATCTGCAGGAGCTTTATTTATACGGCAATCCCGTCACGGACTATGAGCCGGTATCATTTGTGCCTGTGCGGGACTACTGAGGAGGAGAAAATTATGAACTGTGCAAACTGTGGAGCTGTTCAGGCGGAAGTATCATTTTCATTCCTAAAAATTGAAAACATATGGGATGGTATATGATATTTATGATAAAGCAATGAAAATTTCAAGAAATGTACATTAGGGAGGAAAAGAAATTGAAAAGCAAAGTAATAATGTTATTCTTAGTGGGAATTATGGCGATTGGCTGTTTAAGCGGCTGCGGCACTGCATCAAGTGATACAGCCACATCAGCGCAGGCGGAAGAGGAAGCAGCCAGACAAGCGGAAGAGGAAGCAGCCAGACAAGCGGAGGAGGCTGCCAGACAGGCGGAAGAAGAAGCTGCTGCGAAAGAAGCGGAAGCAAATGAATATTATGAAACAGGACGCGCGTATCTGTATGGTCTGGATGGAAAGGACGTCGATCTGGAGTCCGCATATACCAATTTTGAACAAGCGGAAGAACTGGGAAAAGTAGAAGCGAACTTTTACTTGGGATTGTTATGTGATTGGTATAATTATCCTGAAAAGGACTATGAAATAGCAAGGGCATATTATGAAGAATGCGGAGATGATCCATATGCGCAGCTTGCTTTGGGATATTTGTATTATTATGGGCAGGGTGTGGAAGAGGATAAAGAACGGGGAAAGGAATTATGGCAGTCGGCTACTGCGCAGGGGTGTGTTGAGGGATATATAGGTATTGCAGCGGTTTTGCGGGATGAAGAAGAGTACGAAGCGGCAATGGAGGAATATACCAAAGCTTTGGAAGGAACGGAACAAGTCTTTATTGGATCTGCAATGAATAGTATTGGATATATGTATTACAATGGAGAAGGAGTAGAACAAGATTATGCAGTGGCAATGGAATGGTATGAAAAAGCAGCAGATTTAGGTAATGCAGATGCAATGTGTAATATCGGATGGCTGTATATGTATGGAAACGGCGTGGAACAAGACTATGCAGTGGCAATGGAATGGTATGAAAAAGCAGCAGATCTGGGTAATGCTAATGCAATGTGTAATATTGGATGGCTGTATGAAAATGGATATGGAGTAGAGCAGAACTATGCAGTGGCAATGGAATGGTATGAAAAAGCGGCAGATTTGGGCAACACGAATGCAATAAATAATATCGGATGGCTGTATATGTATGGAAACGGCGTGGAACAGGACTATGCGACAGCAATGGAATGGCTTGAAAAAGCAGCAGATCTGGGTAATGCATCAGCAATGTATAATATTGGCGATTTGTATTATTATGGATACGGAGTAGAACAGGACTATGCAATGGCAATGGAATGGTATAAAAAAGCAGCAGATCTGGGTAATACAACTGCAATGAATGATATCGGCGTGTTGTATTATTATGGATACGGAGTAGAAGAGGACGATGAAACGGCTTTAGAATGGTTTGAAAAAGCAGCAGATTTAGGTAATGAAACTGCCAAAGAATGGTTGGAATATCTCAGATAGTACATACACTGCATATGCATAAAATCAGTGTAAAGGATTCATTTGCAGGATGTGTAGGCTGCTATAAAGCAAAGAATATAGAGTAACAGAAATTGGAGCAGTTTTCGATTTAAAAGAGAGCAGGACAATGGACTAATTATAAAGAAATCAATGGTTTCTCTTGGGCTGGTCGCAAGCCCCAGGTCCATCATGGGCGGGGAAGTTCCCCGCCATTTTTTTGCAAACACTGCAGTAATGAAATAAATGACAACACAACTCAAATATTGTAAAAACGATGAGCAGTGAGAAAAGAGTAAATTAGAACTTGCGCAGACCTAGGGCTTGTGCTATAGTCAAATCATCTTAGTTGTTCATATGATTTTCATGTATGCAGATTTGGCTTTTCGCCGGACATTTCAGCACATTTATTCAGGTACAGATGAAAGCTATAGACGTATTTTCATGTTGTTTACTATTTGTGAGCAGGTGAATAAACTTGTCTGAACTTCACCCTCACGATAAAATAGCTAAATAAATATAAAACAGAAAAAGTTGACACGAAGAAGTTTCACTGAAACAGTGAAAGGGATAAAAATAGTGAAACTTTGAAACACCGATTCAGATATTGACAGAAACGGATTATCAATGCATAGGAAAAACAGAACCGTTAAAAGGAAGCCTTGCAGATTATCTATAGTGATTCAACTATCAGGCGAATTATCGTATCACATTCTCCTGTCACGTTATTGAGATAACTGTCCGATTATACTAAGATAAAGACAATACAACAACGTAATTATTTATCAATCAAATCAAGTAGGAAAGGATAGTAAAAATGGATAATCTGAAAACAGGGGAAGTAATTTGTAAAAGGCGTAAGGAACTGGGATTAACGCAAAATCAGCTTGCCAAGTCTCTCAACATATCATTTCAGGCAGTCTCAAAATGGGAGAACAACACTGCATACCCAGATATAGAGATGCTTCCAAAACTGGCGGCTGCCCTTCATACAACGGTAGATGCACTGCTTGGCTATGAAAGTGTTGTGACGGATTATGATAAGCGTTACGATACGGAGGATTATTACTGGGGGCTTATGCCTAATGGCATCTGTTATGATATTATGAAAATTCTTCCGCCGGTGAAGCCTTATCGTGTACTGGATATTGGATGCGGCGAAGGAAAGGATGCTGTTTTCTTTGCAAAATGCGGTTATGCGGTAACTGCATTTGACATATCCGAGCAGGGCATTGAGAAAGCAAAGAGACTTGCGGAACACAACAAAGCCGATGTTAACTTTTTTAAGGCCGACATATTTGATTATCGTCCCGATAAGGAGTATGACATTGTATTCAGCAGCGGAGTGCTGCACTTTATCCAGCAGACGCAGCGAAAGGAGTTTTGCGACAGCCTGAAAGCGCACACTGCGGACAGCGGTATCAATGCACTGAATGTCTTTGTAAAAAAGCCATTTATCATGAGGGCTCCGGACAGTACAAGGGATGAGGAAAAAAGGCATCCGTGGTATTCGGGAGAATTATTCGGATATTATCATGACTGGCTGTTCCATGCCTGTAGGGAAGATATCTTTGACTGTAATAGTGGCGGGACGCCTCATAAGCATTGTATGGATACGCTGATTGCACAGAAAATGGAAGAAGGCGACATATATTGAGCCAATATATGACGGGTGTTCTCCGGCTGCAAGCAATGTCCCTGGCTTGTAAAAGCAGCTAAATTATGATAGTATAAAACAGTAATCAATGTGTTTGATGTTTCCATATTAAATCGGGAATATAAAATAATCTTAGCGGGGGCAGCATGAGTACCTGGGGAACAAGAGGGCTTAGAGGTTCAACACTGGAAGAGATGGTGAACCGGACCAATGAAAAGTATAGGGAAAAGGGTCTTGCCCTGATCCAGAAGATACCGACCCCGATTACTCCTATCAATATAGATAAAGAAAGCAGACATATCACGCTGGCTTATTTCGACCAGAAAAGTACAGTAGATTATATTGGCGCGGTGCAGGGGATCCCGGTGTGCTTTGATGCGAAGGAATGTGCTGTTGAAACCTTTTCACTGCAGAATATCCATGAGCATCAGGTAGCTTTTATGAAGGATTTTGAGAAACAGAATGGAGTGGCATTTTTTCTGATTTATTTTACAAAAATAGACAGGTTTTATTATCTCAGACTGGATGAGCTTCTGGTGTTCTGGGAACGCGCAAAGGCAGGCGGCAGGAAGAGTTTCCGGGTGGAAGAATTGAATCCTGATTACTGGATCCCTCTTAAAAAAGGCGTGTTGGTGCCTTATCTGGAGATGGTGCAGATGGATCTTGATGAGAAGGATGCGGCAAAATAGCATGATAAATGGAAAAAACAAACGCAAAATTACATATGAAGGGATAAACTATTATTGGTATGTGAGAATTAATGAGTACGGTCATAGGGTGCATATCATATCTCAAGATAAAAAAGTGCATTTAGAATATCCTTTTTTAGATACGGAGATTCCTATTACACCGCAGGATATCAGAAATCATCTGAAAGAATACTATGCTGGTATCAGATAAGGAATACATTTTAAATATAAAGATTATTGCGAAATCAGGAGGGTATGACATGGCAGACATGGCGAAGCTGCAGGAGTTGATCGACGGATCGGATAACATTGTGTTTTTTGGGGGAGCGGGAGTATCTACGGAAAGCGGGATCAAAGATTTCAGGAGTGTAGACGGACTTTACAGTCAGCATTATGATTATCCTCCCGAGATGATGCTTTCCCATACCTTTTATGTACAGCACAAAAAGGAATTCTTTCGCTTTTACAAGGATAAGCTTTTGCGTAAGACAGCAGATATTCCCGGAGAAGAAAAGGCGCTGCCCAATGCTGCCCATAAGAAGCTGGCTGAGCTGGAGCAGTGCGGCAAGCTGAAAGCGGTAATTACCCAGAATATTGATGGATTACACCAGATGGCAGGAAGTAAAAAAGTGCTGGAGCTTCACGGAAGCGTACTTCGCAATTACTGTGAGAATTGTGGGAAATCATTTGACGTGCAGTATATGTATGACAGCGAGGAGATTCCTGTATGTGATCAATGCGGAGGGGATATCAAACCGAATGTTGTGCTTTATGAAGAGGGTCTGGATCAGGGGATTTTACAGGAATCCATCCAGCGCATCCGTGAGGCGGATATGCTGATCATCGGCGGGACGTCTCTTGTAGTATATCCGGCGGCAGGACTGATTGATTATTACCGCGGAAAGAAGCTGGTGCTGATCAACCGTGATGCCACAGCAAGAGACGGAGCGGCTGATTATATTTTCCATGGTAATATTGGGGAAATTTTGGGACAGATACGCTGCTAGTGTGAAAAGCACTTCTAATTGCTCGCAGCAAAGGCTGCTTCGCAAAGAAGTGCTAAATTTCACACTGAAAAACGCAAAAGCGGCGTTTTTCATCTGCATGGCGTGTAAAATAATAAAAAAGAAAGAGGGCAATCGGAACGGCTTCAGATAAAAGAAACCAAAAACAGATATATATTGTCGGTAAGGATGCCACAGGCAGGATACAGGAAAAGTCAGCTGAAGGTACGGATGTGAAGAAGCAGAAAAAAGCGGTTATTCCATATCAGGCGGGGGATGTTGTGCAGATGAAAAAACCCCATCCCTGCGGCAGTAAGGAATGGGAGATCCTGCGGACGGGAGCTGATTTTAAATTGCGTTGTAAAGGCTGTGAACACGAGATCATGATTCCCCGAAGAACATTTGAAAAATCCGTGCGGAGCGTATCCGGGCAGAGACCGCAATGACAAGGGTTTATACAGAACATAATAAGGGAGCGTGTCATCGCAGCAAAGCTGCTCTTACAGGGAGGATTGATTTGAAAAAGTTTTTTTTATCATTAAAAGAGAATTTTCCGGGGAATTGGTGCAAATATTTAAAAATAAACTGCGTCTTTTTGTTTCCGGCAGTGTTGATTACGATACTTACGCAATTTGCCCCTATAGCAGAATTTTTGGGCTCCCTTGACGGATTTATAGTAAATGTTATTGGTTACTTATTCTTAGGTTATTGGTTACCGGTTCTCATATACTTCATTTTCGGATTGACGTATCTGCATTGTGCATTATCGTTTTGTTTTCTGCTTATTTTCATATATAAGATAAGCAAAGAAAAAATAAGGAACAGGAAAATGATTTTCACCGTTTTTTTCCTGACAACAGTTTGTATCTTATTTAATATTTATTGGCTCATCTCTGCTGTCCGTTACTTTGGAGTATAACCGCATACTTTTCTGTATTTGCATGATTCAAAATACGATAGACAATCTACGGAAAAGTTTTCTTTCTAATTTATCGAATATACCAAATGAGGATTTTAGCCGGCGAATGATAAATGGAGCGGAATTGCGGGAAAAGAAAATGGCATAACGGATAATATAAGAAACGGCAGGCTGCGAAAAGAGGGCATTTCAATTACAAAAATATAGAGAATATAAAAAGGGGGATTGAACAGATGGCACAGGCAAAGGTATATTTCACGACATTTAAAGCAACAGAACATGAAAATCTGCTGCAGAAATTACACAGGCTGATGAAGACAACAGGATTTGAACATATCGACTTTAAAGACAAGTATGCGGCGATCAAGATTCATTTTGGCGAGTATGGTAATCTTGCGTTTCTGCGTCCGAATTATGCCAGGGTGGTTGCCGATTATGTAAAGGAATTGGGTGGCAGGCCGTTTTTGACAGATTGTAATACGTTATATGTCGGCAGCAGGAAAAATGCGCTGGATCATCTGGATACGGCATATGTCAATGGATTTTCGCCGCTGCAGACAGGCTGTCATGTGATCATCGGCGACGGACTGAAGGGTACGGACGAGACTCTTGTGTCCATCAATGGCGAATATGTGAAAGAGGCGAAGATTGGACAGGCAATCATGGATGCTGATGTCTTCATTTCCCTGACGCATTTTAAGGGGCATGAAATGGCAGGTTTTGGCGGCGCGATCAAGAATATCGGCATGGGCTGCGGTTCCAGGGCAGGAAAGATGGAGCAGCACTGCGACGGTAAACCCAGCGTAGCTCAGAACAACTGCGTCGGCTGCGGTGCATGTTACCGTATCTGCGCGCATGAGGCGCCTGTGATTGCGGACGGAAAGGCAAGGATCGATCATGACAGGTGTGTCGGCTGCGGACGCTGTCTTGCAGTCTGCCCGAAAGATGCGATTGCGGCGGATTTTAATGATTCCATCAAGGTGCTGAATTATAAGATGGCGGAATACAGTCTGGCGGTCTGCAAGGACAGGCCCTGCTTCCATATTTCACTGATCTGTGATGTGTCGCCCAACTGTGACTGCCATGCGGAAAATGATATCCCCATCATCCCGAATGTTGGTATGCTGGCATCCTTTGATCCGGTAGCATTGGATCAGGCATGCGCCGATCTCTGCAATCAGATGACGCCGGTGAAGGAAAGCGTTCTGGGTGAGAATCTTGGGAAGCTGGGAAATTATGACAGCGATAGCAATTATGATCATGCCAATCACGATAACGGCAGTTATGATTGTAAGGATCGTCATGATGAAAAGGACGATGCGGAAGGTGTCAGACACGATCATTTTCATATGACGCATCCCGATACGGAATGGGAAAGCTGCATCAGCCATGCAGTCAAGATCGGACTGGGGACGGATCAATACGAATTAATAAAAATATGAAATTCAGTCAGACAGAGTTTTTACAAAATTTGCTTGAAATCCCAGATTTTCTGTGGTAAGATATAAACCTGTGAAATATTCATGATGTATTCATGAAGGTTGGTGCTATCAGATTTTATGGTTGCATCAGCGATCCTTGCTTCTTCCGCAAGGAGGAGGCCATAAGACCAAAAGGAGGTAATGTAGCATGAACAAGTACGAGTTAGCCGTTGTTGTCAGCGCAAAGATCGATGATGAACAAAGAGCTGCTACAGTCGACAAGTGCAAAGGTTACATCGAGAGATTCGGTGGAGTGATTACTGATGTTGAAGATTGTGGCAAGAAGAAGCTTGCTTATGAGATCCAGAAGATGAAGGAAGCTTATTATTACTTTATTCATTTCGATGCGGACAGCACTACTCCGTATGAGGTGGAAAACCATGTCCGCCTGATGGAGAACGTTATTCGTTATTTATGCGTTAGACAAGACGAGGCATAGACGAAAGCGAGGAAAACATATGAATAAAGTAGTTTTAATGGGTAGGCTTACAAGAGATCCGGAAGTCAGATATTCACAGGGCGATTCTTCTTTGGCGATTGCAAGATTTACTTTGGCGGTTGACAGGAGATTCAAGCGTGATGGTGACGAGCAGACGGCAGATTTTATCAATTGTGTTTCATTTGGCAAGTCTGCGGAGTTTGCAGAGAAGTATTACCATAAGGGGATAAAGATCGCGGTCAGTGGCAGGATTCAGACAGGAAGCTATACCAACAAGGAAGGTGCCAAAGTTTATACGACAGAGGTCGTTGTAGAAGAACAGGAATTTGCTGAGAGCAAGAATGCTCAAGGCGGCGGTCAGGGCAGCGGCTCCGGTTATGGCGGCAATCCCGCTCCTTCCGGCGCAAGCGATGGATTCATCAATGTTCCGGAGGGTATTGATTCGGAGATTCCGTTCAACTAAGATACCATGACTGCAGGATGGATGCGCATATGCGCAAAGTAGTGTGAATAGGAAAGGTAAGGTAAATAACATGGCATTTAATAAAGAAGCTGAAAAAAGTGGTGATGCACCCATGAAAAGACGTGGGGCAGCAGGCGGTGTTCGCAGAAGAAAGAAGGTATGCGTATTCTGTGGTAAAGAGGGCGAGATCAGCTATAAGGATACAGTCAGATTGAAGAAGTATGTATCCGAAAGGGGAAAGATCCTTCCGAGAAGAGTAACAGGCAGCTGTGCAAAACATCAGCGTGCCCTTACAACCGCAGTTAAGAGAGCAAGACATATCGCGCTTATGCCTTATACCTGCGACTAAGCCATAAGAAAGTAACTTTTGAGACCAATCATCATAGGATGGTTGGTCTTTTTTGCTAATCCCTAAACTTTCATTTTCCTTTTCCAGTCCATGTATTCCTGTTCTAATTGTATTGCAAAAGAATCATTGGCGCATTTCGCAGCTGCAATTCCTTTTACGAATAAATTACCATACATATTCGTTCTTTTCTGTATAAATGGTTTTGCCCATTTCCATAATTCAACGGAATCCTTAACACCGCCACAGATAATTTCAAAACATTCTTCAAGCACATCACCAAAAAGACGGATCCTTTCTATCTCTTTGAAATCAGCTGTATCTATCATTTCCCGCAAATAAGTGTCTGCAATTTCAAACTGCTTCATATCAATGTAATATCGGATCACTTTATTATATGCCTGAACGATATTAAATGCTTTACCGGATGAAATCGCATTTTCTAATAGCTCTTTATATATTGATTCATTTTCCTGTTCCTTGCCTAAAAAGGAATTGAATCTTGTAAGTGTGGTTCTATCCGTATCTGTCCATTCTGTAATGCTGCCTTTCCAATTGCTTACCAGCACATCCATAACGTCTTTATAATCCAAATCTTGAGAAAGGAAAATACAATCCATCAGATCTAAAGAAATTATTTTATCATCTATATGGTAGTTTTTATCGAAGCCACAAGCACAATCAAAATTTGCGTTTTTTGCTTCTTCCAGCATTTTATCATGTCTGCCATCAGTATTGTATTTATTTAGAATGGAAGTTAAAACATTCAGTGTATTTCCAATTCCCTGAAAAGAATTACTTTTACGATCTTTTAACTCTTCCTGAAACAAATATACAATTAAATCTTCATCATCAATATCAGCATATAACAGGTAGTATGCCAAACGCATACGATTGAGATAATTGGCATCCCTTGTTCCCCATCTTTCATCATAATATCCACTGTATTGAATCAAAGACGTGTCTCCGCTTTTAAAGGCTTGGTAAGTATCCGATTGTTCAAATAATTTTGCTTTCAGCATGGAAACAGTTGCGTCTAAAGTGCTCATGGGAAAGCTTCCTCTCATGTTATGATTTGTAGAAAAAAGTATTTGTTTCTATGGGTAAATTATACATGAAAAAGAGGTATAATACAAATTCTTTTAGTTTTAGAAAATATTATTGCGGAACAAGATTGGGAAAGATTAATCGAAATTTAATTGAATTGTGCAGGCGTACTTGATAGAATAATTACGTTGACCAAATCGACAAATCAAGATTGTGGAGGTACATATGGGTAATAAAGCAATATTTGATAGAAGAAGTATTAGGAGTTTTACAAATAAGGCTGTGCCAAAAGAAATTATAGACACCATCATAAGTGCGGGTATAGCTGCGCCATCAGCAAAAAACAGACAGCCTTGGAAATGTATTGTGTTGGAAAATGAGCATAAAGAAGAATTTCTTGCTTGTATGGAAACAGGAATCAAAAGAGAAGAAATCAATGCAATGCTGCCACATTCAAAAAGCGGCTTAACAGACGCAAAAAACACATTACGAATAATGAAGGAAGCCCCTGTTTTAATTGTTATATTAAACACAAATGGAAAAAGTCCATTTGAACCACTTAATGCTGATGAAAGATTTATAGAAATATGCGATATTTTGTCGATAGGCGCATTTATTGAAAACATGCTGTTACAAGCGCAGGAATTAGGAATTGGAACATTATGGATTGCAAATACTTGTTTTGCTTACAGTGAGTTAATTTCACATCTTGATACGGAATTTCAGTTGATAGGAGCAATCTCTTTGGGATATGCGAATGAAAATCCAACTGCAAGACCCCGAAAAATTTTTGATGATATAGTTGAGTTTAAAATATAAATTCATGACTGCGCCGGAATTAAAAATTTAGATATCCGAAAGGGAAAATATGATTATTTTTATATAGTCCGTCATGGGGAAACTTTATTAAACAGCTTAAATAGGGCACAAGGTTGGAGTGATTCAGCAAGGTCAGTAAGTATCTGTTCCTGACTGACAGGGACAAATGGATTTGCAGGCTTTCTGGAAGTTTTTTTAGTATACAATAAAGAGAATAGCACATGCCGATGACTTGTGGGGAAGCGCAAAATGATGATAAAATAAGTGAACGAAACGCTAAGTTGACAATATGAAACTATAGATTGGTTGTTTTTCTATTTTGCTTAGAAGTAGAATGTGTGCAGGAGGTGGCAAAAATGACATTAGGACAAAAATTAAAAGCACTTTTGAAAAACAACGGTATGACACAAGAGGACTTAGCTGAAAAGCTGGATGTATCCCGACAGGCAGTAGGAAAATGGGTAAATGATAAGGGAATACCCGAAGTAGGGAAATTAGTACAAATCAGTAACCTGTTTGGCGTATCGACGGACTATCTGCTGAAAGAGGATTATGAAGAAAAAAGCGTATCAGAAGAAAAAGCCGTTACAAAAGAAGATGACGTTTCGAAGAGCGGGTATTATGTCAGCCAAGAGATGCTGGATGGGTATTTGATGTACAGCAGGCAGAATGTAAAGCAGATTACAGGTGGAATAAGTCTTTTTATACTATCAAATATCTTTTACAGTTTTGAGCATCATAACATGATCATGTCCTTTCTTTATTGGCTTACAATGATAACGGGGATAATCATTATTATTTGGAATTTTCTTCAGACCAGACAGTATCAGGAAATCAAAAATGAGCGGCTTACCTTTGATGAAACGGTATACTTGGAGTTTAAGAAACAGAGGGAAAACAGAAGAAAGAAATACGCCGTTATGATTATCGTGGGAGTGGTTATTCTTATGGCAAGTTCTGAAATTGGACTTGTGTTAAGGAATTATTTTGGACAGACAGTTTTTTTGGCTTTTGAGTGGGTAGCCGATACCACATGGTTAGCGCTTATCATATGGGCAGGTATGTCCATGCACATTGACAGCATCATTATTAAAAATACGGAGCATACACCTAAAAGTGGTAATATGAAAAGGTATCGTTGGATATATGCGGCATTGCCGGTTACGGTGATTGCGGTTTTAATTGGAATAATAACAAACGCATGGAGTCCGTATGCGCCTATCATAATTTTGTTTTGCTGCTTATTGGTTACGACGTGTAAACTGCTTATTGAAAGAGGAGGCAAAGATGAATAAGATAAACAACATAAAAATCGGTATTTTGCTTGTGTTTGGACTATGTATTTGTTCAGGGTGTTCCGCACATCAGGAAGGAAAATATACCGTAGAAGAACTGGATAACTTGGCGGAAATCAGAATATATTCAGCGGAGAATAATGAACTTATAAAAACAGTAAATGACGAAGAACTGCTATATCAATATAACCAATGTGTGGTTTTTGATGATTCGGATATAGAAGAACGCCAAGACGAATTGGAAAAGGATTTGGAGGGAGTAAAGGAACAGTATTATTTGGTTTCATATAAATACCCTGTTGCACGTTTTGGCGATAAGGAATTGGAAGAAAATATTACGATTACGTTATATGAAGATACAAATATTATTAAAATGACAGTATCGGAAGAAAGCATTAAAGCATTTCCCATTGCTGAGGAATTTCTGATTTTTTACTATGAAATTTCTGAGGAAGAAATGAATTTTTATCGTTCATTGGTTGAATGATATATCCGCATATAAAAATAATTATTGCTTTCTTATGGCAGCGATTTATCTTGATTCTGATAAATCTTTTTGTTATGTGATTTTTATTTAAATTTGTGAGGAAAAATAAATGGATATATAATTGGTCAAGGCGGAATTGAAAGATGCCCAGACAATATGGGAAATGCAAGTAAAATCATTTCAGAAATTACTGGAATCGCATGAGTGGCACAAAATTGACGTAATCTTATAAATTAGGTAATATTGAGAAACAGAGGGTTATAAAATAGTCGGAATTATTCCCGACAATGAAGTCGATTGACTGATAAGTTATGATAACCTAAAACTTAAGCCAAGTGATGTATATAAATTAGTAAAATTGAAGTAATTTATGTCCGCCATGATGATGGCATCGGTCAGGAATTGACAAGAGGAACAGACGGATTCGAAATATATGAAGAATTTGAACTGGATAACGAGGAAAAGATTTTTGGCAAAACAGTAAATAGTTCCTTTAAAGATACCGGTTTATTGGAATATCTGATTGAAAAGCGGACAAAACAGATTATGGTTGTCGGCTTGCAGACAGATTATTGTATTGATGCCACCGTCAAATGCGGCTTTGAACATGGGTTTGATGTGATAGTGCCTGAAGGAGCGAATTCCACTTTCGATAATCAATATATGTCTGCCAAGGAAACCTATGATTATTATAATAAGTTCATGTGGAAAG
>VIDP01064047.1_pt1 | contig 25821 bp, 15 predicted proteins | sample 5025131 | NCBI WGS metagenome assembly VIDP01 (sample SAMN11853144, study PRJNA449069) | gut metagenome | isolation source: stool from male vole | host: Microtus ochrogaster | place: USA:Florida | collected 2017
ATTTAGATACCTATAAATCCCTTTCACCTAATTGGAAAATCTCATAGAGGTGATTTAGCGGTCGGAGGGCTGTGCGCGGAGGATGTCGCGCAGCCGCGAGAGGTGGGCGCGCAGCCCCTCGGCATCGTGAGCGGCTATGAGCTGCCGGAGGCGCGCCAAGTGGCGCTGCATCTCCTCGAGCCGCGCCGGGGTGTTGGGATTGAAGAGGATTTCCTGCAGCAGGAAGTCATCCTCGCCCAGCAGGCCCCGCGCTATGGCCAGATGACGGCTGAAAGTCGTGCCCGGCACATCCTGCCGCTCCATCCCCTCCGTAAACAGGAAGGTCGACACGAAGGGCAATGAGAGGGTATAGGAGGTGGTGAGGTCATGGTCGGCGAAACTGTAGTCGGCAATGTTGAGTCGCAGCTCGCTGTAAAGGTCGCGGAAAAAGCGCTGCCCCCCGGCGTCCCCCTCGGTGATGATGATGGCGTTTTCATTGGCCAGATTTGAGAGGGAGGCGAAGGTGGGGCCGAACATCGGGTGAGTGCTCACAAAGGGGTGTCCGGCGCGGGCGTAAAAATCGGGCAGCCCGGTCTTGACCGAGGCTATGTCGCTGAGCATCGTCCCCTCGGGGATATGGGGAAGGAGGGCCTCGAAGGCCGGGATGGTGTACTTGACAGTCGCAGCGTTGATGACCATGTCGGGCGCGAACTCCCTCACTTCATCCATGCCGGTGAACCGCCTGCAGTTGAATGTATAGAGCAGGCGGCGCGGGTCAATGTCCATGATGGCCATTTCATGGCCCCGGTCTGAAAGGAGGTCGCAAAAGAATTTCCCCATCTTCCCCGCCCCTATGATAAGTATCTTCATATAAGAGATTATATTGATTCAGCAATGATTTAACCTTATGCCGCTGTGATTTAATCTTATGCAGCTATTATCTAATCTTATGCAGTTTCCGGGCGGAAAAAATTTCCTCCTGCCATGAACCATCCTTTCCGCCGCGCCGTTATATAGGCAGAAAACGGATTACCAAAGCATCCTCTGATAAGGATGGAAAGGTATAAAAATCGTATTCAAGATATTACTGCTATAAGCGTTCTGAAAGAAAGTTGTTATTGTTGTTTTAATTGAGGAAATTCAGGCCGACGTGGTGTCGGCCTGTTTTCTTTTCTGTGCTGCCCCCGGTCACCGCAGGCGCCGCTTCTCGAAGAAGTATCGCGTGGCCACCGCGAAGAGGGCCGCTCCGGCGCACTGCACGATGGCCACCACCCAGAAGGCCGCCGCGAATCCCGCATACTGCGCTATGAAGCCTCCGAGCACCATCCCGAGGCCCATGCCGATGTCCCAGGAGATGAGGATGGAGGAGTTGGCCGTCCCTCTCTGGTCATGGCGCGCAACGGCTATGAACATATTGAGGAAAGCCGGATACATGCGTCCGTTGCCCAGGCCTATGAGCAGAGCCGAGAGATAGAACGTCCACTCACCTGCGGCCAGGGCGAAGAGCACATATCCCGCCGAGGAGAGTATCACTCCCGTAAGGGCGTTGGAGGCGAGCCGCCCCTCACGCAGAGCCTTGTTGCCCGAGAGGCGCGACACCATCAGGCCCGCTGAGAGCAGCATGAAAAACACCCCCGTGCCATCCGTGATGCCGAGCATCTCCATGCCGTAGATGGCCACATAGTTGCTCATCACGCCCCAGCAGAGGCCGAAGAAGAGGATGTTGACGGCTAACAGCCACCCCCGGGTGAGAAAGAAATGGTCCAGGCTTACGGGGGGCCTCCCGAGGCGTTTGTCGCGTTTGGGGAGCTTGACGGAGCTGGCCGACAGGAAGCCCAGGAAAGCGAGCCCTAACGAGAGCCAGAAAAGGAGGGAGAAATTTGAGGTCGCATGATATATCCATATCCCTATCGAGGGCCCTATGGCCATCGCCAAATTGTTGCTCAGGCCGTAGAACCCTATCCCCTCGTTGCGCCGCGAGGAGGGGAGGACGTCTATGGCCACCGTGCTGTTGGCCACTGTCGAGGCTCCGAAGGGGAGGCCGTGCAGCGAGCGCACGATGGCGAACATCAGCAGCGTGCCGGCCCCGATGTATCCCGTGAAGCAGATGAAGAAGACGAAAAAGCATATCATCAGCACCTTCTTGCGGTCGAAACTGTCCACGATGAATCCGCTGAAGGGGCGCACCAGCAGCGTGGCCACAGTGTATCCGGCCAGGACAAGGCCGATGACATCCTTGTCGGCATGAAACTGCGCGTCGAGATAGAGGGGCAGCAGGGGCGTGAGGATATAGAAGGCGAAGAAAAGCAGGAAATTGCTTATCATCACCTTGATATACTCGCGGTTCCACAGGCGTTCTTTCTCAGCAGTCGGCGACATTGTCAGAAGTCATGTTTTGAGGGTTGGCAGAAATGTGAGCAACAATGCAAAATTACGAAAAATATGTTTTACAGCATATAAATTGTTGAGATTTTTTTGTCAATTCAAAAAACGATAGTAATTTTGTGCTTTCCAAAACCAACTAATATTTTCTTCATTATGGGAGGTTTTATGGGTGTAGCGGCCAACAAGGCGTGCCGCAACGACCTTTTCTACGGAGTGGACTACCACTCGCACCTGGGCACTGCCCGGGCCGGCATGGCGACCTACGATGCCGAAGAGGCGAAATTCTGCCGTTCTATCCACAGTCTGGAGAGCTCTTATTTCCGCACCAAGTTTGAGAAGGAGCTTCCGAAATTTGTCGGCAACTTAGGTGTCGGAGTCATCAGCGACACAGACCCGCAGCCGATAGTCATCAACTCACATCTCGGAAAATTCGCTATCGTCTCCGTGGCCTATATCACCAATATGGCCGAGCTGGAGCGCGAACTCCTTGAAAAGGGAGTGCATTTCGGCGAGTTAAGCCAGGGCAAGACGAATCAGACAGAGCTTCTCGCTCTGCTGATCAATGAAGGGCGGACCTTTGAAGAAGGGCTCGCCCATCTTTTTGACAAGATCGAGGGCTCAGCCTCCGTGCTCATCCTGACTCCTGACAGCGTCATCGCTGCGCGTGACCGCTTCGGCCGCACGCCCATCGCCCTGGGCCATAAGGAGGGAGCCTACGCCGTGGCCTCCGAGAGCACGGCCTTCCCCAATCTGGGCTATGAGCATGTGCGCGACCTGGGCCCCGGCGAGGTGGTGCGCATCACCGCTGAGGGAGTCGAGACGCTGACACCTGCCGGCGAGGATATGCAGATATGCTCCTTCCTGTGGGTATATTACGGTTTCCCGACCTCAACCTATGAGGGGCGCAATGTTGAGGAGGCCCGTTTCGCTTCGGGCTACGAGATGGGGCGCACGGATGACACGGAGGTGGACTGCGCATGCGGCATCCCCGACTCGGGCGTCGGCATGGCCCTGGGATATGCGGCCGGACACGGAGTGCCCTATCACCGCTGCATCTCCAAATACACCCCCACATGGCCGCGCAGCTTCACCCCGAGCGAGCAGTCGCTTCGCAACCTGGTGGCGAAGATGAAACTCGTGCCCAACAAGGCCATGCTCAAGGGCAAGCGCGCCCTCTTCTGCGACGACTCCATCGTGAGAGGCACGCAGCTCAACGACAATGTGGCCGATCTCTATGCCGGAGGCGCCAAGGAGGTGCACATGCGCATAGCCTGCCCTCCGCTGATCTACGGATGCCGGTATATAGGCTTCACCTCCTCCAAGAGCGACATGGAGCTGCTGACTCGCCGCATCATAGGTGAGCTCGAGGGGGACCCCCACAAGAACCTTGACCGCTACGCCACGACCGGCACGCCGGAGTACAACACCCTTGTGGAGAAGATCCGCGAGCGGTTCGGCCTCTCCTCGCTCAAGTTCAATCCTCTTGAGACGCTCATCGACTCCATCGGCCTTCCTGCTGAAAAGGTGTGCACGTACTGCTTCAACGGCAAGGGGTGCAAGGGATGCAAGCCTGCCAAGTGAGCCGGCTGCGCGAGTACTGATATACACAGGCAAGTTTTTGATATAAACAGTAATCCCCGGAAACGCGTCGCGTTTCCGGGGATTACTGTTTATATGCGTTCAGGCGGGATTACTTCACGAGCACCTTTGCGGCTGTGCGTCCGGCCTTGACGGTGTAGAGACCTGCGGGGAGGTCGATGACCTCGCGGTCAGCGGCGCGGGCCACTGCTGCGGCCAGGCGTCCGTCGAGAGTGTAGACCTCGATGCGCTCGTCGGCATAGCCGCCGATGAAGACATAGCCTCTGCCCGAGCCGATCACGCCGGCTTCGGAGCCGATGCCCTCAACGCCGCTGTTTTCCCAGTAGGCTGCGTTGCTGAGGGGCGAAGCGAATACGCCCTCGCCGCGGTCGGCGTTGACAGTGACGTAGTAGGCTCCTGCCTTCGCGCCGCTAATCGAAGCGCCCTCCTTGGCCAGGCCCTCCTGCACAAGCGTCAGGTCGCCGTCAGCAGCATGCCAGATGTCGTAGGAGACGATATTCCACTGCGACTTCTCGGCGGGAGTGAAGGTGATGTCATCGAGCATGGCTGCGAAAGTGCCCCAGGACTCATAGACGAAAGCGAAATACTTCGCATTTGCCGGGAGGGTCCAGCTGAGGTGCTCCCAAGCCTCGGCGCCGCTCTTGGTGAAGTTGCGCCCCTTGACGAAGGACTCCGGATTGCGGTCGGTCGTCGAGTAGTAGATGGCGATTGTCTCGCTGTACTGGCTGGAGATGGTGTTCATCCAGAAGTCTACGGTTGTGCCCCCTACGACTTCGGGCGAGATGAGCCAGTCGGAGTTCTGGGTCGGGGTGTCGACACCCTCCTGATACATAACCGAGCGGGCGATCAGCATGCGGCGCCCCGAATGGGGAGCGAGGCGCTCATCGCTCATGGTGCCCTTCTCCTCGGCATCAAAGACTGTCCATGCAGCGGGCCGGTCGTCGCCATCCCAGCGGAGAGCCTCGATCGGGAACTCGGGGAGTCCGTCCTTGTCGACATTGAGCCAGTCGGCGATGCGGTCGGTGTTGGCAAACGAGGGCATCTCCTCGAAGCTCTCGAAGTCGCCGTATGAAGCATCGGGACGCGTCCAGGAGAGGAGAGCCGCGCCATTCTCGCCTTCAGCGGCTGTGAGGTCCTTGACCACGGGGAGGATGCAGTCGGTGAGCAGGAAGGGGGCGGTAGCCACATTGTTGGAGGCTATCTGGTCATCGTCAGACTCGATGGAAGCGCGCACCTCCATCTTCGCGCCTGCATACTCGGTCTTCATCTCAAAGCCGAAATTGCGCTCGAAATAGTTGCCCGAGGGCATGCGGCCTATGGTGACGTTCTGAGTGTCCACCACCTCGCCGTCAGCCAGGAGGTCAAGCACGAGGGAGGCACCTAAAGGCTCCTTGCCCGAATTGACAACCTTTACGCTGAAGGGTGCTGTCTCGCCGACAAACACGTTGTAGGGGGCGGCCAGGTCGGCTATCTTGAAGTCATACTCGATGTTCTGCACCACGCGGTACGCATCCATGATGGCCGTCTGGCCCGATTCGAGCACGGCTACCAGATTGCACTGCACCCAGCTCTCATCAAGAAGCTCCTCGGGGAGGTTGACGCTCCATACCTGCCAGGAGGTGGAGTTGCGCTCCGGCGACATCTTGGCCAGCAGACGCTCCTCATGGTTGGAGGCGTTGCGCACCCAGAGCTCCATATCGGCTGCCTTGGGATAATCCCAATATACGATTTCCACATTGGCGGCAGGCACCTCCTTGGTAGAGAACTTGGAGGCGAACAGCTTGCCGCGGCCTCCGCGGCCTCCGCCGAGGTCTACGCACTGCAGGCCGCCGTTGTCCTTGAAGGAGGGGTTGCCGTAGCCCAGGCCGGTGAGGTCGCTCACGGAGGTCCACTCGCAGGCGGATTTGGTGTCGTTCCACCACAGCCCGGGATATGTGAAGGCGGCGCCGTTGAACTCCTCGTTCATGGGCAGTTCGTGAGGCTTGCCGAGATATTCGGTGGCGTAGGCCGGATCAGAGGTCTGGGCCAGCGCGTTGACCGCAGTCACTCCGAAAGTAGGATGGCTCTGCGACGTGCCGGTATACTTATAGGTGAAAGTCTTGTCGGTGGTCACGCCCAGAGTGGTGTTATTGCCGGCGCTTCCCTGGATATACACATGATAGGTGAGGTTGGCCTCATCCACATAGCCTCCGTTGACACCCTTGGCCGGAGCCTCCCAGGTGAGCACATACTCCATATTGTCATCCGAAGCATGGCCCTGGAGATTCTTGGGAGCGGTCGGCTTGTCGATGCCGGCAAATACCCGGTGTATGCGGGGTATGCCATCGCCGTATTCGTTGCGCGGGGTGACGGTCACCTCGTTGAAGCCGTTGCTCTTCACGGCAACGCGGACGGAGGTCTCGGCACCGGGGAGGGCGGAGGCAGTCACGGAAGCATCGCCCGAAGCGACGACGAACTCAATCGGAGCTCCGGCTGCGAGCTGCGCGCCGGTGAGGTCTGCGGTGGGCGCGGTGATGTAGACATCAGCCTCGAGAGCCCCCTCGGGAGCGGCCTCCAGGCGCACCTCTGCATCGGCGGGAGCCTTGACGGAGCTGCCCTCCGCTTTGGATACGGAGAACTTGCTCAGCGTCACGCCGCGGTACTGGTTGTCAGCCTCTGCGCAGGCATGTATGCCAAGGACGTAAGCGCCGGCTGCGGGCACCGCGAAGCGGGCCTCAAGCTCAGTGGGCTCGGCCGTCTGGCGGCCAATGTGCGAGTAAATTTTGGAGGTCATGGCCTCCACGGATGCATCGGTGCCGATCCACACCTCGATATTGTCATAGTGCGAGAGCGTGCGGTATGCGTTGACGTAGGTGAGCACCAGGCTGTACTGGCTCTCGGGGTCGGTGATGCGCACTGCGGGGAGGAACAGCCAGTCATCAGGCTTCTCGGTGTAGCGGTCGGTGAGTATGCCGAAAGCACCCTCGCCGTTGGTCTCGGAGTATTTGAACTCATACTCGTCAGCGTTGGCATTGACCGTTGTGAAGAGCTTGGCCTCCTCGGCCGTGGGTGCGAACGATACGGGAAGGTTGAAGCCCTCGCCGAGCACCTTGGTGAGCTTGAGCGACGGATCCGAAGTCTTGCCCGAAGCTGTGGCGGTCACAGTCAGCTCGACTGCGCGTGGAGTCTCGGGGAGCTTCAGCTTCATAGAGGTCTCGGTCAGGGGTGCCTCATTCTGGCGCACGCCGTCCATCCAGACATCATACGTGATGGCTGAAGCATCCACATAGCCCTTGTGGGCTCCGGGTGCCTCCACTTTGTTCCAGCTCAGCGTCCCGGCCTCGTATGTGAGGCCCTCGGGGGCCATGGGATTGTCATGTCCGGCATAGAACATAGCCGTGGCAGCGGGGCTGACGGCGCCCGGGTCATTCTCAAGCCAGGCCGTGAGGGTGGCCGTATAGAATCCCTCGGCTACATTGAGGGGCACCACGCGCCTGTCGCCCTGTGTGAACTTGTCCTTGTAGACCTCCTCGCCGTTGAGCGCGAGGCTCATCACGATGGTGCCCTCGAGGGGCTCTCCGGCGAAGGTCAGTGTCGGGGCGGTCAGGACGGCTGTGCCGCTGAGCGAGGGACCCTCGAATGTGATGTCGGTGAGCGACGGAGTGTCGGGGGCCTCATCGGCCGCATACGTATCGGGCGACCAGAGGGCAGCCACAAACGAAGTCGGGAAGAGGTCGTAGCCCTCGACGGCGTCGTAGGTCTCGGCATCAAGATAGCCGAGCAGTATGCGCTGGTTGCTGTAGTCGCAATATACAGTGACGAAAGCCTTGTCGCGGGGGCTGTAGGCCAGCGGAGTGGTGTAGGGATACTGCGGTATCATGAACCACTCGTTGTTGTCGTCAAACATCTTGACGCGTGTCACCTCGGCCCAGTCGGGATCTATCATGTAGAAGCCGCCGTTGTCCTTGAGGCCGTAGACCATTCCGTCGGCAGGGCAATAGGCGATGCCGGCCATGAAGTCACCCTCGCGACCGCCGACATTGGCGAGCGAGATGACATTCATCTTGTCTCCCTCGGGATTGATCATGACGAGATTGCCCATCGCGCCGGAGATGACATCCATGCTCAGGCCGATAAAGCGGTCGTTGGCGCTATCGTAGGTCAGCGAGTAGCAGTAGGCGTTGGTGTCGTTGCCGAACGACAGGGGCTCCAGCACCTCGCCGGTATTTATATTGACGCGCTTCCAGAGGATTTCAACCTCGCTGGTGACCATATTCTGCTTGCACTGCGGGATATAGAGGATGCCGTCGCGCACTGTGCCGGTCTGAAGCTGGTATTCATCATCGTTGGTGAAGACGCGTCCGGAGTATATGGGGTTGACCACACCCTCGGCCATGTCGACCACGCCCCAGTAAGCCTTGTCATAGGCTTCCATGCCCATATAGAAGGGGATGACGCCGTACATGGTGCCCGAAGGGTTGTAGGCGCTCCGTTTGGCTACCCTTGACGGGGCGGCCTTGCGCGAGGCGCCGACACTGCTCCAGAAGTCACCTGCGGCGGGGCGCACCTGCGCCGGCCCGGCTCCCCAGGCGGGAACAGTGGCGGCCATGGCCGCCACTGTCAGGAATAATGTCTTGAAATTCATTTATGATGATTCAATGTTTGGATTATTTCACGTAAATCTTTCCGATGGCGTTGCCGCACTTGACGACATATACGCCTGCTTCGACAGCCACACGCTCCAGGTCTGAGGCGAGGTTGACGCTAAGGAGGTGCTTGCCGTCGGCGGTATAGACTGAAAGCGTCTCGCCTCCCAGGCCCTCGGCGATGATCACGCCGCGGCCGCCGGACACCCCTTCGAGCTGGCGGATGTCGTCAACCGAAGTATAATCCAGGAAGGCAGCGTTGGAGAGGGGACCCTCGCGGAATCCTCCGCCGACTGCCACAGCCGTCTTCACGTAGTAGGCGAGGCCGGACTTGTCTCTGCCCTCGAGGCCGGAGAGGTTGTCAGTCCACGAGGTCGCCCCCTTGACGGTGCCGATCTCCTCGGGCTCGCCGCCGTCCACGCTGCGCAGCACGCTGAAGTGGTCGATCTGCCAGGTCTCCAGGCGGGCCGGAGTGAAGGTGATGTCATCGAGCATGGCTCCCAGGGAGTCATAGCTGCGGTAGACCAGAGCGAAGTATTTCGCATCCTCGGGGAGCATCACGCGGACTTCCTCCCAGAGCTCTTCACCGCTCTTGGAGAAGGTGCGCTGCTTGTGGAAGCTCTCAATGTTGCGGTCGGTCTCGGATACCCAGAGCTCGACATACTCGGTGTAGGCCGCTGTCACGGTGCCGTACCAGAAGGTGACCTGCGTGCCGCCGACAACCTCGGGGGAGATCAGCCAGTCGGAAGACTGGATAGGCTCCTCGCCGGCTTCGATGTCAACTGAGATGGAGCGGGCCATGAGATACATCGTGCCGCTGTGGGGGGCGAGGCGCTCGTCGTGCATCATGCCCAGAGCTTCGGCGTCGATGGGCTGCCAAGCGATAGGCTCGCGGTCGTTGGGCCAGTCAAGGCCTGCGATGCGGAAGGGGGCCTTGCCATCGGCGTCGATGTTGCGCCACATGCCGAGGTCTTCGGTCACGGCGAAGGGCTCGGTGAACTCGAAGCTGTCGTAGCCGCCGTAGGTGAGCGAAGGCTCGCTCCAGGCGAGGAGAGCTTCGGTCTTGTCGCCATTCCATTCTGCGGTGAGGTCGCCTACCGAGGGGGCCATGCCGGAAGTGACGGCTATCTCGGTGGTCATGCTGTTGTTATGGCTCACTTCGTCGTCATCGCTGCTGACTGTGGCGGTGAGGATAATCTTGCCTGAGTCGAGATACTCGCGGAGAGCCTCCAGGTCGACATACTCCAGGAACTGCTGGGCGGCCACGAGGCGGTTGACGGGCACGGAGCGCTCGCTGATGAGCTTGCCGGTGCCGTCGGTCATGGAGAGCGTGAGGGTGCCGGAGATGATTTCTGTGCCGGCGTTGAGCACTGTGACAAGCGCCTGGGCGGTCTCGCCGACGCTCATCGAGCCGGGCGCGCTGATGGATCCTACCTTGAGGTCATGCTCCACATTCTGTGTGATCTGATAGGTGTCGATGAAGCCCATCTCCTCATTGCGGCCGCTGAACTTGGCGCGCACGCGCATCTCCACCCAGCCGCAGTCATTATAGATGGCCGGGAGCCTTACCTCCTCGTCGCGCCATTCGCCCTGCTCGGGACATGAGGGTGTGAAGGCTGCGATCTCGGTCAGCTCGGGCTGGCCGGCGCAGCGGCCCCATACGCTGAACTCGGGAGCATACTTCCAGTCGAGCCAGCGCAGCTGGAACACGCATCCCTCCACGCCGAGGGTCTGAGCCTTGGGCAGAACCAGCTCGCCCCAGGTGGGAGCAGAGTCGGTGTTGACCGCCATGATGGCGCCGCGCTGGCAGTCCACACGGGTCCCGGTGCCCAGGCCGAGCACGGAGTTGGTGGCCTCCCAGAGGGAATTGGTGAAGGGATAGCCTGTGGAGTAGCTCATCGGATTGTAGTTGAACATCTCTCCGAAATACTCCTTGACAGGCACAGGCCAGGGCTTGCCGATCACTTCGGCGCCAAACTCCGCGTAAGAGGATGCGCCCATCTCGTTGACGGCGCGGGGGCCGACAACGTAGCGGTCGAGCATGGTGGTATAGGGCACGAAAGTATACTGCGTGTCCTTGGTCCTTGCCACCTCATTGGGGGTGATGCCGGTCACGGTCACGATGCTGTAGGTCACCTTGTCAGGATCCACATATCCGCCGTGAAGGCCGGTCTCTGACACCTTATCCCATGAGAGCATGAGGCCGAGGTTGTCGTCAGTGGGGACGGATTTGACATTTGTCGGGGGAAGGGGCACGTCAAAGCCGACGTAAGCGCGGTGAGTGCGGCTCAGGCCGGTGCCGGCCGCATTGGAGGGTATCACCTCGATATCATTGTATCCCGATGCGGGCACTGCCACGGTAGTCTCACACTGAGCGCCGGGCAGGGAAGTGACGGAGGCGGTGTTGTGGCCGCACTTCACTTCGAAGGTCAGCTCATCGGATGCTCCGAGGGGGTTGCCCATCAGGTCAGTCTCGGGAGCTGTAATCTTGACAATAGCCTCGAGAGCCCCCTTGGGAGCGGCTTCGAGTTTCACTGCCGGGTCAGCCGGAGCGGCAGAGCTGCGCTCGGGGACTGCCTGGAGGGAGAAGTTGTTGAGGCGCACGCCGCCGCCCAGGATGCCATTGGTAGTGCAATGGAAGCCGATATACCACTCGCCGGCCTCGGGCACGGGGAAGATGGCCGTCATCAGCTGCTCGCCCCATACCTGGAGATTCTCGTGGGAGTATATCTCACGCTCCATAGCCTCGGGAGCGGGACGGCGTCCGATCATCACCCGGAGGTTCTCCAGGTCTTCGTAAGGCATCGTAGCGGCATAGTTGAAGCCCAGGCTGTAGAGCACAGACTCATCGGTGAAGGAGGTGACTGGGAGGAAGAGCCAGTCATCGCCCATCGAGTTGTAGCCCAGGAAGAGGGTGAAGGCATATTCGCCGGTGGTCTCGGACACCTGGAAGTTGAATCCCAGGCCATCGCGGTTGGCGTCCATCACGGAATAGAGGCCGGCCTCGGCCTGAGTGGGCTTCATGCTCCAGGGGAGCGAGAGAGCCCGGCCTACCGGGGCGGTCAGCGCTGCGGGCTCGGACACGCGGTCGTTGCTGACAGCGGTCACCTCTATGTTGGTCACGCTCAGCGCGCCGTCAGAGGGGAGCTCGATCGAAGTCTCTGCAATGGGTGAGGGGGTCACCTTCTCGCCGTTGACGCTGACCTCGTAGCCGACCTTGTCGGCTTCGAAGTATCCGCCGTGGGCGCCTGCCGTCACAGGCTTCCACGAGAGCGTGTTGCGGTCGAGGCTGAGGCCTGCGGGGATGGCGGGCGTGTCATAGCCGGCATAGAACTTGAAGGTGCGCGCCGGGCTGTTCTGCCCGTCGATGGAGCAGACCAGAGCGCCGGTGTGCAGACCCTCCTCAAAAGTGGCGGGCACCTCTGTAGCGGCGCCTGCCTTGAGAGTGGAGCCATAGAGCACGATATCGTCCACAGTCAGAGTGACGCTGACATCCACAGAGGGGTCAAGCTCCACGCCTGCGTAGGTCATGGAGGGGGCCTGGATGCGGATCACGCCGTCCAGAGCCGGCCCATCGAATGAGACCTCGGGCTTGGCCGGCATCTCGGGAGCCTCGTCGACAGCGTATGCGTCCGGAGTCCAGAGGCAGGTGAAGTAGGGATGGTTGGGCGACAGCGTGGCCCCCTCGGTCACCTCCAGGGTGACGGGGTCCAGGTAGAGAAGCTTCATCTCCTGGTCGTTATAGTCAATATAGGTGACTGCGAACGCTCCATCCAGAGGGCTGTATACCATAGGAGTGGTGCGTCCGTTCTCGACCGGAGCGTAGTAGTCATCGAGATAGCCCACGGTGGTCAGGCCGTTGCCATATTCGTCGACGATATACATTTCATTATTATCAGAGACGGCGTAAATCTGGCCGTCGGCAGGATTGAAGGCTATGGCCCCCAGGAAGCTCTGCTTGCAGATATTGTCGTATGTGAGGACATTCCAAGTCTTGGGGTCTACGGTCGTGTAGAGGCCGAATGAGCCTGTGCGCGCATCGAGCGACAGGCAGTGGAACAGATCCTGCACGGGGTCGTAGGTCATTGAGTAGGCGTAGGCCGCATCGTTGCTGCCGAAGCTAATCGGAGTCAGCACATCGCCCGTGTTGAGGTCGCGGCGGCGCCACACTATCGAAACGCCGTTGATGAGGTCTTCGGTGTAGGCGGGCGTGTAGAGTATGCCATCCCTGACGGCTCCCGTCTGGATGTCATAGTCTGTGGGGTTCATCAAGTCGGAGCCCCGGTAGATGGGGGTTACCTGACCGGTTGTAGTGTTGATTTGGCCCCAGTAGGCCTCATCAATGGTCACGATGCCGGTGAAGGAGGCCACATTGCCGTAGAGGGTGCCTCGCGGGCCGGAAGCATGGATGCTGCGGGGCGTCTTGCGGACCTTAAGCGGGTTGGCAGGGGTGGCGGCAGGTGATGCCAGGTGGTAGCGCTCGGTCCCTAACGGAGATATTCGGTTGCGCGTAGCAGACTCATCGCGTGCGGAAGCGGCGGACTGGCGCGACACCATCTGCTCCTTCAACTGACCGGTCCTGAGAGTGGCCGTCCCTTGGGCGCCGTTGACCGGTATCCGGTTGTAGGCCGCAGTCATGATGCCGCCGCACAGCAGTGTGGCGGAGAGGGCGGCCATACCGGTTTTAATCGGATGATTGGTCATAGTGTTGGGTCTGTTTTCCTCTCTTTGGGCGTAGCAGCCGGAATTTGTCGTTTCATGCTGACAATCTGTCAGAGAGGCTGGGTTAACTTATAAATGTTTGGTAAATAAATATCAGATATGCACGCAGAAGTATGCAATAATTATTCATTATCACACCTTCTCCATTCTAAAATGTAAAGTAAATACTTTTCTGAGCAAAATAAAAGAAAACTGCTCAAAAACATATAATATTTATCACAATTTAACAAAATGAGCCATAATTGTCAAAATTTTGAAACAAGTCTGACATTTTGCAACTGAATATCACTCTCATCGCTGCTTGAATCGGGACTTCACTTGCATAAGTGAACTATTATTGCTAATTTTGCACTTCAGACCCCATGTCATGAAATTTTTATGTGGCGAGGGCCTGTTACAGCAAAATACTTCACACCTGACGTTATGGAATCACTTGAACCCAATGGGCAGGGCGCGGCCGGAGCGGCCCCCCTCAGCGGGGCGGAAGGCAGCGAATACCGCAGCCTGCTGCGCCTCGGGGCGCCGGTGTTTGTCACTCAGTTAGGCATCATACTGGTCAATTTCGCCGACACCATGATGATCGGAGCCTACGGCGACCGGGTGTCGGGCCTGGCGGCCGCAGCCTTCGTCAACTCCCTCTTCATGGTCCCCTTCGTGATGCTGCTCGGATTCGCAGCCGGCACCACGCCGCTGATCGGAGCCCTGTTCAGCCGCAAGGCCGATTTCGAGCTGGGGCGCACGGGGCGCGCCGCAATGCAGGTCAACATCCTGGTGGCGGCCATCTTCACAGCCATAATGGCCATACTGTACTTCTTCATAGACCGCTTCGGGCAGCCTGAGGAACTGCTCCCCGTCATACGCCCCTACTATCTGCTGATGTTGGCCAACCTCGTGCCCACGGCCATCTTCAACTGCTGCCAGCAGATTTCCAACGGCACCACCGACACGGCCACCCCCATGTGGGTGATATTAGGAGCGAACCTCCTAAACGTCATCGGCAATTACATACTGATATTCGGGCATTTCGGTGCTCCGGAGCTGGGCCTGACCGGTGCGGGCCTGTCGACCGTCGGGGCGCGCATAGCCGGAGCTATCGTGATGCTGGCCTTGGTGCGCGGCATGCGCCGTTTCCGTCCCTACCGCGAGGGGCTCCGCACTCCCGGGACGCCGGCTGAGACCCGGCGCAAGGTCTGGGTGACCTCCTACCCGGTCATGATACAGAGCGGCGTGGAATGTTTCCTATGGACCTTCGGTGCCATAGTCAGCGGATGGTATGGCAAGGTGCAGTTGGCATCATACCAGGTGGTCAACACCGTGGCGCAGTTAGGCTTCATGATATTCATGTCGTTTGGCGTGGCCATCTCGATACGGGTGGCCAACTTCACGGGCCTGGGAGACCGCAGGAGAGTGCGCCGCATAGCCGCCGCGGGGCTTCACCTCAACCTGCTCCTGGCCACGGCGGCCTCCCTGTGCTTCTATTTCTTCGGCCATGACATGGCGCGGTGGTTCACTGGCGACGAGGCGGTGCTCGCCGGGGCCGGGCTGCTGATCGCCCCCTTGATACTATACCAGTATGGCGACGCCATACAGCTGACCTTCGCCAACGCCCTGCGCGGCACGAGCCATGTCAAGCCCCTGCTCTGGATCTCGCTCACGGCCTACTGCGCCGTAGGCATCCCCCTGCTGCTGTGGCTGGCCGTCGGGCTGGACATGAAGAATGTCGGGGTCTACTACAGTTTCACCGGGGCCCTCTTCGCGGCGGCCGTGATGCTCTATATCGCCTTCCGCAAGGCGGCAGCCAAAATCATGCCCCGGGAGGAAGAAAAGGAGGGAAAAGGGGAGGACAGCGTGACATTTTAAGACACTTTAAGATAAAAAAGTGTGAAATCTCGCTAAAAAATAATTACTTTGCACCCGAGTTTCCGGCATCTGCCCGGCACGGGGGAGGGGAGATTCTGAAAATCAACGAGAAGCAACGTTATTCATGGGTAAGATAATAGCTATTGCAAACCAGAAGGGGGGTGTGGGCAAGACCACGACCGCCTTCAATCTCGGGGCCAGCCTGGCGGCCGACGGCAAAAAGATACTTCTTGTCGACGCCGACCCGCAAGCCAACGCCACCTCGGGCCTCGGCATCGACCCCGACGAGGCGCAGGCCACGATATATGAGTGTCTGGTGGATGATTATCCCGCCTCCGACGCAGTGGTGAAGTCATGCGTGGAGGGCCTCGATGTCATCAGCTCGCGCATAGACCTGGTGGGCGCCGAGGTGGAGCTCATGTCGCGCCATGACCGCGAGAAGACCCTCTCGCGCGTCCTCGAGCCGCTCAAGGATGCCTACGACTATGTCCTGGTGGACTGCTCTCCCTCCTTAGGCATCATCACGGTCAACGCGCTCACGGCGGCCGATTCGGTCATCATACCCGTGCAGGCGGAGTATTTCGCCCTCGAGGGCATCTCCCAGCTCCTCAACACCATCCGCATCATCAAGACGCGCCTCAAGCCCTCATTGGAAATAGAGGGCTTCCTGCTGACGATGTATGACGCCAGGCTGCGCCTGGCCAACCAGATTTACGAGGAGCTGAAGGGCCACTTCGGCGACATGGTGTTCACGACCGTCATACCGCGCAACATCAAGCTCTCCGAGTCGCCCTCGCACGGGCTGCCGGTGATGCTCTACGATCCGGAGAGCCGCGGGGCGGTGGCCTACAGCCAGCTCGGACGCGAATTAGTGTCGCGCAACCGCCGCAAATGACAGCTAATGAATCATTCATAATGCACAAACAGTCTCTATACAGCAAATGACATTCAAACGCAACGCACTGGGCCGCGGCCTGGACAGCCTCATCGCCGTGCAGGACGTGAGGACCGACGGGTCTTCAGCTATCAATGAGATAGATGTGGACCTCATAGTGCCCAATCCGGGGCAGCCGCGCCGCATATTCAATGAGGAGTCGATCGAGGAGCTCGCCGCCTCCATCCGCGAGTTGGGGGTGATACAGCCACTGTCGCTGCGCACCGCCGAAGATGGCACCTACCAGATCATCGCCGGCGAGCGCCGCTGGCGCGCCGCCCGCATGGCCGGGCTGCGCAGCGTGCCGGCATACGTGCGCACGGCCTCTGACTCGGAAGTGACCGAGATGGCCCTCATCGAGAACATCCAGCGCGAAGACCTCAACGCCATCGAGGTGGCGCTGGCCTTCCGCAAGCTCATAGATACCTACTCGCTGACCCAGGAGCGCCTCTCGGAGCGCCTGGGTAAGAAGCGCGCCACCATAGCCAATCATCTGCGCCTGCTCAAGCTCCCCGCTGAGATTCAGATAGGGCTGCGTGACCGCAAGCTCGACATGGGCCATGCGCGCGCCCTGCTCTCTGTGGCCGACCCCAAGCAGCAGCTCCATCTCTATGAGCTGATTATCAAGGAAGACCTGTCAGTGCGCCGCGTTGAGGAGATGGCCCGGCGCCTGAGCAGCACAGAGCCCGAAGACACTTCCGACACTCCGGCTGACGAGGCCGCGCAGAAGGCGCAGGCCCCCTCCCGCGAGGTGACCGAGGGCTTCACGGCGCGGCTGCGCAAGGCCCTCCCGGTGCCTGTCAAGATAACGCGCCGCGATGACGGCAAGGGCACTGTCACACTCAAGTTTGCATCAGACGATGAGCTCTCCGCTCTCGTGGAGATGCTCGAACACCTTGACAAGCCCATGTCATGAAGCCGCTGAAGGTCCTGCTGCTCGGAGCTGCCTTGCTCTTTCCGGCCCTCCTCCATGCCCGCCAGGGGATAGAGGAGCGCCCCGTCACGGAGCCCCTCTCCGCACAGCAGGAAACCGACGGCACGGAGCAGCCTTATCTTGACGCAGAGGTGCTGCTCCGCACACCCTTTGAGGCGGTAGAGCTGCCGGACACGGTCAAGACCGTGGTCACAGCCCCCGGATATGATGCTGAGGGCCATCCGGTATTCAATCCCGACCCGACGCGCGCCGTCTGGATGTCAGCCCTCTTCCCCGGGCTCGGACAGGTCTACAACCGCCGGTGGTGGAAGCTCCCCATCATCGTCGGCGGCTTCATGGGGATGACCTACGCCACATCGTGGAACAACAACCAGTATCGCGACTACACCCAGGGCTACCGCGACATCCTGGACGATGACCCGGACACAAAGAGCTACATGAACTTCTTCCCGCCGACCACCTCCGAGGCAGACCTCGACAAGACCTGGCTCGCCTCGGTGATGAAGAGCCGCAAAGACTACTACCGCCGCAACCGCGACCTTTGCATAATATCGATGGTCGGAGTCTATCTGCTCTGTATGCTCGATGCGTATGTCGACGCCTCGATGGCCCACTTTGACATCACCCCCGACCTCTCGATGGATGTGGCCCCGGGGGTCATGCTCGACCCCGGCAGGGGGCGCGTGGCCCTGGGGATGCAATGGGCAATAACCTTCTGACCTCCTAACTCCCAACTCCCAACTCCCAACTCCTCACTCCTAACTCCTCACTAATAACTTCCTCCCCCTTCCGCTAACTGAATAATATGACCAGCAGAATACTACTCACCCTGACGCTCGCCGCAGCCGCCCTGACAGCTCCCGCCGCCAAAAAGCAGGAGAAGGGCAATGTGCTTGACATCAAGCACTCCATCACCGACAACTCCATAGTATATCCCGAATCTTTCGAGACAGACACGCAGAAGCTCCTCGAAGGATGGTACATGCGAAACTACACCTCCACCGACAAGGGGTATGCCGAAAAGGACAACCCCAATGTCTCGGATGCCGAGATGGAACGCCGCCTCAAGGCTCTCCCCACGGTGATCGAGATGCCCTTCAACAGCGTCGTGCGCAGCTATATCGACCGCTATATGGGCAAGAGCCGCGCGCAGGTGGCCGCCACATTAGGGCTGAGCCTCTACTACATGCCCATCTTCGAGCAGGCTCTCGAAGCGCGGGGGCTGCCGCTGGAGCTTAAGTATCTGCCGGTCATCGAGTCGGGCCTCGATCCCAACGCCGTGTCGAGTTCCGGAGCCGCCGGGCTTTGGCAGTTCATGCTCGCCACAGCCAAAGGCCTGGGCCTCGAAGTCAACTCTCTCCTGGACGAGCGTCGCGACCCGTATGCCTCCTCCGAGGCGGCCGCCGACTATCTCAAGGACCTCTATGCCACATACGGCGACTGGAGCCTGGCCATAGCGGCCTATAACTGCGGCCCGGGCACGGTCAACAAGGCCATACGCCGCGCCGGAGGCGAGGCGTCAAAGCAGGACTTCTGGTCCATATACTCCTACCTGCCTGCCGAGACGCGCGGATATGTGCCGATGTTCATCGCCGCCAACTACATGATGACCTACTATCCCCAGCACAACATCTCGCCGGTGCTCCCCACCAAGCCGCTGGTGACCGATACGCTGGGAATCTCGGACCGCGTCCACTTCAACCAGATTTCGGCCGTGCTATCGCTCCCCGTTGACGAGATACGCATACTCAATCCGCAGTATCGCGCCGACATCATCCCGGGCAGCCCGGAGCGCATCTGCACCCTCACGCTCCCCTCGCAGCAGGTGCAGGCCTATCTGATGAGCGAGAAGGACATCCTGGCCTATGAGGCTGACAAGTATGCAGTGAGGTCCAATGTTGAACCCGGCGAACTGCCCGCTGACTTCATGGCCGCTGTCGATGAGGAGACGGAGTCGGGCGCGGACCTTATTACCCCGGTAGGACATGATGCACCGGCTGCTGCAGGCGAGCTACGCACCATCACGCACAAGGTGGCTGCCAACCAGACCATAGCTGACATCGCAGCCATGTATGATGTCTCTCCTGCCGACATACGCTCCTGGAACCACTTGCGCCGCAACGCTGTGCGTCCCGGCCAGTCGCTGCGCATTGAGACGCGCGTCAGCCCCGAGAGCCTGACGGCCTCCGCAGGAAAGGCCTCAGCAGCGGCGCCCGCCAAGCAGGAGACTCAGACAGCCCCCGCTCAGACTGCGTCCAAGCAGAAGCAGCAGGCCGCGGCCTCGCGCCAGACGGCCTCCGCATCCGGCAAGAATTCTAAGCAGCAGAGCGCATCCCAGTCCAAGAAGGCGAAAGCCCAGCAGGCCGCGCCCAAGTCCACCAGCCATGCTGTCAAGAGCGGCGAGACACTCAGCTCAATCTCCAAGAAGTATGGCGTCACTGTAGATGAGCTGCGCAAGGCCAACAATCTTACGGGCGACAACATCCGCGCCGGAGCCACCCTGAAGGTCCCGGCCAAAGCCTCCAAAGGCTCGGGCAAGTCATCGGGCTCCTCAAAGAAAAGCTCCAAGAAAAAGAAGAAGTCGCGCCGCTGACCCCATTCGGTTGCCTCGCTGACCAGGAGACCCGGTCAACTACGTCTGCCCCGAAAGTAAAAGGGACCCACCGGCGTTGCCAGCCTCCTTCCCAAGCAAAAGGGCCGGTCCGACCTATTTCTTCCTAAAGCAAAAGGGACGCGCCGCTCGGCGCGTCCCTTTTGCTTTTCATTAAATATCATAGGAAATCAGTGGCAGCCCCCGCAGCAGGCGTGGTCGCCATGGTCATGGTCGCCGCATCCGCCGCCGCAGTCGCCCTCATCGCATCCTCCGTGGCTGCATCCGCACCCGCAAGCGTGGGTCGGCTGGAGCTCTTCGGGAGTGGCATCGCGCACTTCCTGCACCTCGCCGTCAAACTTGACGGTGATGCCGGCGAAAGGATGGTTGAAATCCATGGTGACATCATGGTCGTTGATGGCGATAACTTTGCCTGTAATGGTATACCCTTGGTCGGTGAGCATGGGGAGCATGGCTCCTACTTTAACCTCCTCGGCCATTTCGCCATCGCGCATGAATGCTTCGGCAGGGACAGTGATGACATTGTCTTCGGTCCGCTCGCCGAAGGCAACCTCCGGCGGGAGGGTTACGGAGAATTTGTCGCCTGCCTTGAGGCCCTTCATCACGGCCACCAGGCCCGGGATCACCTCATTGCTGACACCGTAGACCATCACGTCCGGAGCTCCGGCAGGAGCTTCGAACAGCAGGTCGCCGGTCTTGTCGTCGCTCACTTTATAAGTGTATTTCACGAACTTTCCGGGTTCGATCTTCTCTTCGATTTTTTCTTCCATTGCTGTCTGTGTTTTTCTTGTTTTTGGGGTTGTTTTTATTTAGTCATGATTACTCAAGATTAGTCATGATTTATCATGTTTTATCATGATTATTCATGTTTCATCATGATTATTCATGTTTTATCATGATTATTCATGTTTTATCATGATTATTCATGTTTTAGCTTGAGCTATCCTGTCTTATCTTGGGGGCTACTGTCCCTCTACGTCTACTTCCTCGGCCTCGATTTCTTCGGGATGCTTCAGTTCGTATTGCTGCTGGATGCCCTGGACGTTGAAGTAGAACCCTTTTGAGACCTTGTCGCGCAGGCGCTTCGCCGTCTCCTCATTGGGAGTGACGGTCAGATAGTCATATCCCGGCTCGATAAAGTCGGCGTCTGTGGCCGAATAGCCCAACAGGCCCACCATGTCATATTCGTGCATGGGATAGATGACATACCAGGCGTTTTCGGTATCCTCGCCGGTGCCCGTGCTCTTGATGGCCCCTAACAGATGCTCCAGGCGGTATTCCCAGATTTTGGCGCTCATGTCCTTGCGCCGCTCTTTGAGCACATGGACCAGAAACGACATCTGCCTGAGGTCAAAGGGATTGTCCTTGAGGGCGAGCTCGGCATATTTGCGTATGGTGTCAATCTCCTCTTTGGAATGTTTTGTCTTGAGGCGCAATTCTTCAGTCACCTTCGCATATGGCGATGAGCGGTAGGGGTCATAGTCCTCCTGAAACATGTATCCGAGATAGAGATGGCGGTACTCGTCATTGGTCATGGTCGTGTCGTTGAGGTTGTATTTGGCCATGAGCCTGGGGAAATAGTACTGGCTGCCGGGGTCAAGCGTAGCGCGGCGTATCTGCTCCATGTCGGGCTTCTCGACGGTGATCTTGCGCTTTGACGAGGGCGTTTTCGGTGGTTCGGCTCCGGCCACAGCGAGGGTGAAGGCGGCTATGAGCCCCATAGCCGTCAGCAGACGTGACAGGCGCCGGCATGCTGAGAAGTTTCGTGAGGATTTTATAATGAGCATCATTTTGGGTCTTATGTGAAGTGCCGTTTCTCTCCGGAGGCGGCGTCTGGTTTAGAGGTGGCGGGGCCTCAGGCTGCCGCCGGATTATGGACGGCTAACAGGAGCACGAGGGCCACGCCAATCTGCATCACCGTGATGGCCACGGGAAATCCTTTGGCCAGCAGCAGGGGCATGAAGCTGCCTGAGCCGACGCTCAGTCCGCGCCCTTCGGGAGTGTTGGTGTAGAGCAGGTAGCCGAAGAAGACTCCGGCCGCCACGCCGACTATCATGGAACTGTAAATCACGCTCAGCGAGGCCGAGAAAGTCGAGGCCAGGAGGCCTATGGCGATACCCGTAAGCGACCCGACGGCCATGTAGCTGACCGAGCGCGAGGAGGAGGTCAGTTCGCGGGGCTGCATCATGGTGAGCAGGGTGACGACCACCGTCATGCAGAGCCATCCTATGAGTATGGTGCCGTTGATCGGGAGCAACTGGAAGCCATCCTTGCGGGCGAAGCTGACCAGCAGAAGAGCCACGAATGAGAGGCCCGGAGCAAGGATGGTCCGGCGCCAGAGGCACACTATCGAGGCAATCCACACCAGGATGCCGAGTATGATAAGGAATACAGCCATATTCTCAAAGGTATTTCACCCCGGAGCCATGAAAAATTTATGCTGCCGGGTCTTATCTTATAACGCCTCACGGCGCGGAAATATTGACCGCTCCACCGATTTCCGCCCCCTCAGCTGTGCTTTTTGAGCTCCGGATAGGCGATGCGGGAATGATAGATGGTGCCCAGGCGCTTCTTGAAGGTGTTCTTGACCGTCTCCACATCGCGGAAGGAGATGGGCGATTCCTTGAAGAGGCCATCTTTGACCTGGCCGTCGACTATGCGGTCCACGAGGCTGTCAATGGCTTCGGGAGTGTATTCCTGCAGTGAGCGGGAGGCTGCCTCCACGGCATCGGCCATCATTAGGATGGCGGTCTCCTTGGTCTGGGGATTCGGGCCGGGATAGCTGAACTTCTTGATGTCCACCGGCTCCCCTTCGGGGGCGTTGTTGACCGCAGTGTTGTAGAAATAGCGTGTGACACCCTTGCCGTGGTGCTGGGAGATGAAGTCGCGTATCACGGAGGGGAGCTTGTGGCGGGAGGCGAGAGCGAGGCCGTCGGTGACGTGCGAGATAATCTTCTGGGCGCTTGTCTCGGGGTCGAGCCCGGCATGGGGGTTCACGCCGTGCTGGTTTTCGGTGAAGAACACCGGGCTCTCCATCTTGCCGATGTCGTGATAGAGAGAGCCTGTGCGGGCCAGCTGCGTGTTGGCGTCAATGGCGCGGGCCGCCTCGGCCGCCAGAGTGGACACCTGCATGGAGTGCTGGAATGTGCCCGGGGCCACCTCGGCCATGCGCCGCAGCAGGGGATTGTTGATGTCGCTAAGCTCCACAAGGGTCACTGTGGAGGTGAATCCGAACACCTTCTCCACCACTACTATGAGGATGTAGGCGAAAGAGAGCGCCACGCAGTTGATGCCGAAGGTGCCGACAATTTTCCATGAGAACGAATGGAGATTACCCTCAGTGAGCAGGGTGAGGGTAGCGTAGCATACCACGTATCCGGCGAAGGTGATAAGGGCGGTGCGCAGCAGCTGGCTGCGGCGCGTGAGCTGCCGCAGGCTGAAGGTGGCGCAGAGCCCCACCATGAGCTGCATGAAGATGAACTGGAAGGGGAAGGTGGCTATCAAGGCCGTCACGAGCACCGCGGTGAGCAGGGAGAATATGGCTGTGCGCGAGTCGAAGAAGACCATGATGATGATCGGCACCGAGGCGAAGGGGACGAGGTACAGCCCGGCGGGAAATAACTCGAACATCTCGATGGCGAAGGCGATGAAAAGGGTGATGAATGTCATCAGGAACGTCATCTTGCGCAGGCTGCCGAAGAAGGCGGGGCGGTACAGGTGGAGGTAGAGATAGAGCACCGTGATGCATATCAGTATGTAGAGGGCCTGGGCCAAGAGGAAGTATGTGCGCGAGGTGTTGGTGCTCTGGTTGCGCTCGAGCACCTCCTGGTAGGTGTTGAGGTTGGTGAATATCTGCGGAGTGATGATCTCGCCGCGGTCTACGATCCTCTGCCCCTTCTTGATGACTCCGAGGGCGGCATTCACGCTCAGCGTCTCCTGGTTGCGGAATTTCTGGTCCGATACCGAATCCAGCACGATATTGGGCTGCAGGCATATGTTGAGGGCCTTGATGACACTCGGGTCAAGACGTTTATGCTCCGAGCTCTGGTAGGCGGAGTCTATCATCTCGAAGGCCTTGGCGGGGGAGAGCATCGAGGAGGCATCGATTGTGGCCAGGTCGCGGTCATTGTCCTTAGCTACATTGATGCGCACCGTGGTCAGGCCGCGCGAGTGGAGGCGGTCATATAGGTCTGAAGCGAGGATGCCGCGGGAATAGGCCTCCCCTACGAGGGCCAGAAGGCGCTGGCGGTCGCCCGGGGCGGCATGTTCCTCGAGGCTCTTGCGGAGCCGTTCGGCCACTTGGGCAGGCACCCCGGCGCGCCGCTCCACGAATGGGACGAACTTGGCGTCGATGCTGTCGCGCATCTTGCGTGCCGAAGCGGAGTCGCGCAGGATGGGCATGTCGAACTCGGCGGTCAGCAGCGGATATTTCCATGGCTGGTTGAGCTCGTAGGAAAACGACTGGTGGTCAGCGCGGGGCGCGAGCCACAGCAGCACTGCCACTGATGCCAGGGCCAGGAGGATACGTAACAGGGAGAGGCGTGAGGGTATGAATCGTCCGTTAGTCATAATATCATGGTTGGGGGTCGGCTTGGCGGCCGGAGAGCAGCGAGCGGGCGGAGACGCCCGACAGGGTGAGCAGCTCGACGCGGTCGCCGCTGTGGAGTTTGTCAGAGGGATGGGCCAGGCGCCGGTTGATTTTGGCGCCGAAGCAGAGGCGCCTCTTCTCGGGGCCGAGAGCAGAGGCCAGGTCAGCCACGGTGCTTCCGCTCGGCAGGCGCATGACGTTGCCTTCGCGGTCGAACACATATATGTCTGAAGCCAGGAGGCTGAGGCGCAGATGATCGAGGGTGTCCATGCCGGCCGGAGTCGGATTGTCGAGTATCTCCTTGATGGCGGCCATGCCCTTCTCCAGAGCCTCGGCGCCGGGCATTCCTCCCCCTTCCTTGTATTTCCAATGGGCGGCGTAGCCTAACTCAGCGATTTCATCCTGCGCCCGGGAGCGTATCTGCACCTCCACCCATTGGCCCGAAGGGCTCAGGGCGGTCAGATGCAGGGCAGAGTAGCCGTTGCCCTTGGGCACTGTCACCCAGTCGCGGTCGCGCTCGGGGCTGGTGCGGTACAGTGCCCTGATAGCCTCCCGGATGGCGAAGCATCCCTCGCCGTCTGCCATCCCCTCCGGGGGAGTGAATATGATGCGGCAGGCATAGATGTCATAGATCTCAGAAAAGGGTATGTTCTTGGCCTGCATCTTGTTGTAGATAGACCATGCGCTCTTCACGCGGGTCTTGACAGCATAGCTGAATCCGAGAGAGTCGAGTCGCGAGCGCACCGGGGCGAGAAACTCCTCGACCAGACGGGCGCGCGCCTCCTTGGTCTGCTCCACGCGGCTCGCGATGTCGGCATGCTCGGCGGGGTGGAGGTATCTGAAAGCGAGCTCTTCAAATTCCTCCTTGAAGGCGTTCAGCCCGATGCGGTGGGCGAGGGGAGCGTAGACATATAGGGTCTCGCGGGCTATGCGGTCCGCCTTGCGCGGAGGAAGATCGGAGATATTGCGCATGTTGTGCATGCGGTCTCCCATCTTGACGAGCACGACCCTCACATCCGTCTCCATCGACATGAGCAGCGAGCGGAACTTCTCGGCGTCCACACCCCTCTCCGCAGCCATTATGCCGCCGGATATGCGCGCCAGTCCCTCCACGATATCAGCCAGGCGGTCGCCGAAGTAGGCGCGGAGCTGGCCTACGGAAAAGTCGGAATTGTCAAGCACGTCATGGAGCAGGGCGGCGCATATCGCCGTTGAGCCGAGATTGAGCTCTTCGGCCATGATGCGTGCCACTGCGATAGGGTGGAGGATATGGGGCTGGCCGTTGATGCGCAGGCGGTCGCGGGCGGCGTCAGCGGCGAAGCGCACCGCGCGCTCGATGCGCTCCACGCGCTTGCGGTGTGCCGAAGCGAGATACGCGCTCGTGAGGGCGCGCATTTCCCGGGCTATTTCGGGACGGCTCATGATGCCTTGGGCTGCGGAGACAAAATTCATAGTCGGCTTTCAGCAATCTGCGTACTTACGGCAGCAATTTGCATGTCTACGGCAAAGTTAAGCAAAAAAATCTAACCGCGCAATAATAAAATACAGAATGAATAAAATACAGAATGTCGCGCAGGGCGTCTC
>VIDP01221555.1_pt1 | contig 24881 bp, 18 predicted proteins | sample 5025131 | NCBI WGS metagenome assembly VIDP01 (sample SAMN11853144, study PRJNA449069) | gut metagenome | isolation source: stool from male vole | host: Microtus ochrogaster | place: USA:Florida | collected 2017
CAACAACCTCTCGTTCGGCATGGATATTTCAAAGTATAAATTAGATAAAGAATAAACAATACGATGAGACATAATAAGAAATTCAACCACCTGAGCCGTAAGAAGGGGCATCGCGAAGCGTTGCTTTCCAATCTTGCCATCTCTCTCATCATGCACAAGAGAATCTTTACGACTCTGGCAAAGGCTAAGGCACTCCGCGTGTATGCTGAGCCTCTTATCACCCGCTCTAAGAAAGACGACATGAACAATCGTCGCCTCGTCTTCAGCTACCTCCAGAATAAGGAGGCTATCAAGGAACTTTTTGGCGTGGTTGCTGAAAAGGTTGCTGACCGTCCCGGTGGCTACACCCGTATCCTTAAGACCGGACACCGTCTTGGTGACAACGCAGAAATGTGCATGATCGAACTCGTTGACTTCAACGAAAACATGCTCGCAGAAAAGGCTCCAAAAGCTAAGACTCGCCGTAGCCGTCGCGGCGGCAAGAAGGCTGAAGCAGCTGCTCCTGCTACAGAAGCACCAGCTACTGAGGCTCCTGTTGCTGAAGCTCCTGCTGAGACTCCTGCTGCTGAGGCTCCCGCTGCAGAGTAAATTGAAAAATATGGCTCCTGCCATATAAAATATCCCGACCCGCAGAGGCGGCATCCTTTCCGATGCCCCCTGCGGGTCGCCATTTCATCTTACCTTGACCCTTGACTCTTAACTCTTGACCCTTAAAAAGTGTATTTCTGGATCAACATATCGTTATTAATAATCTACATCGTTATAGTCATTTCGTGCGTTGTAGTAGTGGTGTCGGAAAATAAAAATCCGATTCGTGCCATATCTTGGACTCTTGCTTTGCTCTTTCTCCCCGTGATAGGAGTCATATTCTATCTTTTCTTTGGGCGTAGTCTCAAAGGCAAGGCTATGGTAAGCCGAAAAGTAAGGAGAAAACTACTCGAACGCTCACGCCCAAAACAACATTCTTTTGAGCGTACTAAACTTGACCCAGAACAAATACGAAAAATTAAACTTGCACACAATCTCTGCCATGCGCACCTCGACCGAAACAATAGTGTCGAAATCTTTACCGACGGCCATTCTAAATTTGAAAGTCTTAAAGAAGATATTCGCAATGCGCAAGACTTCATATTCATTCAATATTATATCTACAGCGACGACCGCCTTGGCAATGAAATCACCGACCTGCTGGCTGAAAAAGCGAGTCAAGGTGTACGCATAAAAGTGCTCTACGATCATGTGGGCTCTTTCTCAACACGCAATAAATTCTTCGCTCGGATGCGGACTCGCGGCATAGATTGCCATCCATTTTTCCGCGTGACTTTTCGTAAGCTGGCCAACCGTATCAACTGGCGTAATCACCGAAAGATTGTGGTGATAGATGGAAAAATTGGATACATTGGCGGCATGAATATTGCCGACCGTTATGTTGAGAAGTCAGCAGATGGCCGTATATGGCGCGATACACATCTCAGAGTAGAAGGTCCGGTGATTGAATCAATGATGTATAGTTTCTCAGTCGACTGGAATTTCCTTCGCCCGGATGATGAAGTCCAACCAATCACAGCAAGAACATACGAAGAGGCAGGAGATGTGGATATGCAGCTCGTGACTTCCGGCCCTATCGACAAGTGGAATAATCTTGTGCTGTGCTTTCAGCAAGCGATTGCATCGGCAAAAAAACGTATTTACATACAGACTCCTTATTTCCTACCCACTGATGCATTGCTCAAAGCTCTTCAAGGAGCAGCCTTGACTGGGGTTGATGTCAGGATTATGATTCCTGAACAGACCGATTCTATCCTTCTGGGATATGGCAGTCGCTCCTATATCGACGATTGCCTCAAGGCGGGAGTTAAAGTGTATCTCTTCACTCCCGGGATGCTACATGCAAAGACTATGATCATAGACGATGACTTTGTCACTACAGGCTCTGTCAACTTCGACTTCCGAAGTTTCGAAAATAACTTTGAAGCCAACCTGCTTATTTATTCAGACAAAGTCAACCGCCAGATGCGCGACATCTACTTCCATGACCTCTCTGCGTGCCAAAAACTGACTCTTTCCAATTGGCGCTCCCGATCCCGCTGGAACCGAACGATTGAAGCCCTCGTACGCCTCTTCGCCCCCATCCTTTGATATTAGAAAGGTATTGGTGTGATATGGCGCGGGCATCATATTTTTTTATTAACTTTGCATTATGGTTTCAGCAATACAGTCACTTCAGGAGCAGAGACGACTCCTCCAAATAGAATACGATGAAGAAAAACGCAGCTTTTCGGAGCTTTCTGCACGCATCGGCCTAAATCGCCTTGCAGAGCGTGGAAATGCATGGATGGATATCAGTGTGGGACGCTCTTTTTACAATTCACTCAATCAGCGTGTCGTGGAGATTTTCCGTCAAGAAAGCAATACCGACGAAGATCATAATTTTGAATATGGTCGCCCGGTTGCATTTTTCACTCTTGAAGATAATGCAAAGGCCCCTTCTTTCCCATTCACAGGGATTGTAAGCTTTGTAGATGGCGACCGTATGGTGATCTCTATCCCTGAAAGTGCAGATGTCAATCGCATATCAACAGCGAACACTGCCGGAATTATGCTTTCATTCGATGAGACTTCTTATCGCACTATGTTTGAGGCTATCGATCGTACGATAAATGCAAAAGGACGTCTTGCTGAACTTCGTGATTTGATTTATTCACGCAGGAAAGCTTCCGAACTCACTTTTGCTCCTCTCGGCTTCACTTACTTAAATCCTTCACAGCAGAATGCTGTCAACAAAGTGCTATGCGCAAAAGATGTCGCCGTAGTCCACGGACCTCCGGGTACAGGAAAGACCACAACTCTCGTTGAGGCTATTGCAGAGACTTTGCGTCGCGAACCTCAGGTGCTCGTATGCGCCCAAAGCAATATGGCAGTGGATTGGATTTGCGAGCGACTCGTCGATAGGGGAGTGCATGTGCTTAGGCTTGGGAATCCCTCACGCGTCAACGACAAGATGCTTTCTTTCACGTATGAGCGTCGCTTCGAATCTCATCCCGACTATCCCGACCTTTGGAGTATACGCAAAGCAATCCGGGAACTGCGCTCTGCCAAGCGCCGTAATTCCGACCAATGGCATCAGAAGATGGACCGGCTGAAAAGCCGGGCTACTGAGCTTGAAATCAGAATCAATCAAGATATTTTCAATTCAGCTCATGTCATAGCCTCTACTCTCGTAGGAAGTAGCTCCAGGCTTCTCGATGGGATGCGTTTTTCTACACTTTTTATTGATGAGGCAGCCCAAGCTCTTGAAGCGGCAAGCCTCATTCCTATGCGTAGGGCAGGCAGGATAGTGCTTGCAGGCGACCATTGTCAGCTTCCTCCCACTGTCAAGTCTTATGAAGCATTGAAAGCGGGACTCGGAAAATCTCTTATGGAACGAATTGTAGAAAATCATCCGGAAGCTGTTACGCTTTTGACAACGCAATATCGCATGAACCATGAGATAATGCGTTTCTCAAACGAATGGTTTTATGGCGGAGCTATGACTGCCGCTCCCGAGGTGCGCCATCGTGGCATCCTCGATTTCGATACTCCAATAGAATGGATCGACACCGATATTGAAGAGCAGCTTCCCAGCCGTCCTGTAGATGAAGACTCCGATGCCCCTTCATTCCAAGAAGCTATCGCCGGAGAAAGCCACGGACGAATAAATCGAGACGAAGCAGAGTTTTCTGTCCTCACACTCCGCAACTATATTGAGAAAATTGGCAAGAAGCGTTTCTTAGACGAACGCATAGATGTCGGGCTTATCTCTCCATATAGAGCACAAGTGCAATATTTACGTGGTCTGATTAAGAGAACGCCATTTTTCCGTCCCTTTCGCCATCTAATATCTATCAACACTGTGGATGGATTTCAAGGTCAGGAGCGTGACGTCATCATAATATCTCTCGTCAGAAGCAATGAAGAAGGCAATATCGGGTTTCTTCGCGACCTGAGGCGTATGAATGTAGCCATGACGAGAGCTCGTATGAAGCTTATTGTCATCGGCTCTGTAAGCACTCTCACACGCCATCCCTTTTACCGCAAATTGTATGACTCTATCAGCTAAAGAGTAGTGATTACTATAGGAATCTCCAAACTTTCACTCATTTTTCTTGCCATTTTCCCCAAAATATGTTAACTTTGCAGTTTGAAATAGCCCGGCTATCTTCCGGGAATCAGTACAAACTATGCAAGACATCCGCAATATAGCAATTATCGCTCACGTCGACCACGGTAAGACTACCCTTGTCGACAAAATGCTTCTCGCCGGAAATCTTTTCCGCGAAAACCAGAATGCCGGTGAACTCATTCTCGACAACAACGACCTTGAGCGTGAAAGAGGTATTACAATCCTTTCAAAAAATGTAAGTATCAACTATAAAGGTACGAAAATCAATATCATCGACACTCCGGGTCACGCCGATTTCGGTGGTGAGGTAGAGCGTGTGCTAAATATGGCCGACGGTTGCTTGCTGCTTGTCGATGCTTTTGAAGGCCCTATGCCTCAGACTCGTTTTGTGCTTCAGAAGGCTATCCAAATGGGTCTTAAGCCAGTCGTAGTAGTCAATAAGGTCGATAAGCCTAACTGTCGGCCCGATGAGGTTAACGAGATGGTGTTCGACCTAATGTTTAATCTTAATGCCACAGAAGACCAACTTGATTTCCCTACCATTTATGGTAGTGCCAAGGAAAACTGGATGAGTACAGACTGGAAGGTACGCACCAACGATATCACGGCAGTCTTGGATGCCATCATTGAAAATATTCCTGCTCCGACTCAGATTGAAGGCGACCCTCAGATGCTCATCACAAGCCTCGACTATTCAAGCTATGTAGGACGAATTGCAGTTGGAAGAGTGCATCGTGGCACACTTCGTGAGGGTATGGAGGTAGCACTTTGCAAGAAAGATGGCAGTGTTAAGAAGCAGCGCATCAAAGAGCTTCACACTTTCGAAGGCATGGGAAGAAAAAAGGTGTCTGAGGTCAGCTCAGGCGATATCTGTGCTATCGTGGGTCTCGAAGATTTTGAAATCGGTGATACTGTTTCCACTGTAGAGAATCCGGAGCCACTCCCTCGCATTGCTATTGATGAGCCTACAATGTCGATGACATTCACTATCAATAACTCTCCGTTCTTTGGCAAAGATGGAAAATACGTGACATCGCGCCATATCCATGATCGCCTCATGAAGGAGCTCGACCGCAACCTTGCTCTTAGGGTCAGCAAGGGCGACACTGAAGACAAATGGATAGTATATGGCCGTGGTGTGCTTCACTTGTCGATTCTTATTGAGACTATGCGCCGCGAGGGTTACGAACTTCAGGTGGGTCAGCCACAGGTGATCATAAAGGAAATTGATGGCGTGAAATGCGAGCCCATTGAGGCTCTGACCATTAATGTGCCGGAAGAATATAGCTCAAAAGTAGTCGATATGGTGACACGCCGTAAGGGAGAAATCGTCAGCATGGATACTCAAAATGATCGAATAAATATCGAATTCCATATTCCTTCACGTGGCATTATCGGACTTCGTAATAATGTGCTGACTGCCACTGCCGGAGAAGCTATCATGGCCCATCGTTTCCTCGAATATCAACCATGGAAAGGGGAAATAGAGCGTCGCACCAACGGCTCATTGATAGCAATGGAGGCCGGCACAGCATACGCTTATGCTATTGATAAGCTTCAGGACCGCGGACGCTTCTTCATATTCCCACAAGATGAGGTATATGCCGGTCAGGTGGTAGGAGAAAATGCTAAAGACAAGGATATAGTGGTAAATGTCACTAAGTCAAAGAAACTGACTAATATGCGTGCCTCTGGAGCTGATGATAAGGCTAAGATCGTGCCTCCAGTAGTATTCTCCCTCGAAGAGGCTCTTGAATATATAAAAGAGGATGAATATGTAGAAGTGACTCCAAATCATCTTCGCCTCCGCAAGATCATCCTTGATGAGAACGAACGCAAACGTGCCAATAGAAACGAAGGATGAAAAATCCTCTGACATCAAAAGAAAGAAGAGGGCTGACAGCCGTGGCGGCTGCAGCCCTCTTATGTATTGCGGCCGGCTTCATATTCCGAAGCTGCAGTTCTTGCAGTCGTAATGGCAGTAATGCAACTCCTATTATTGTTGCAGACAATGACAGTATTCCATCCGATAGTATATATGGAAATAATGATTTAAACAATGCTGACAGCTCACTTACTTCTATCAAACCTGAAAAGCGCAAAAACAATAGAAGCAAGGCGAAAGCATCAGATAAGAAGAAAAAAGGAAAGTCATCTCAAAAAAAGAAGACTGAGAAAGTGTATCCCACGAGAGATCCTCTTTCTCAGCCTTGCGATTAATCGAAGGTCTTTTACTTATACTGCTTGTCTACGGTAGGTGAAGCTGTACGGAAAGCTTTCATCACCATACCCACTGTACTTCCGATATATGTCGGGTCGGAACTGTAGTATTTAGTGCCATCAGTATTGTAGAAATAGCCGGAAATATCCTCATCTAAAGCCACTGTAGCACTCTCATGGCCGGGATACTGCACAAGTTGGCATGGAAGCCCCAGTGCATTCCAAAGCAGATAAGAAAAGAAGATAGCGCGGTCTTCGCAGTCATTCTTGTCATATATGAAATTCTCTTCCAGGAAATAAGGCTTCTCAAAGCCGTGGAAGTCCTGGTCGGTGGAATAATTGAATCCTTTATGACAAAGTGCCATTAGAGCATTGACTGCTTCGCGGTCGCTCTTGCCAGCAAGCTGCTCCTTAAGCTGCGATACTATGCTTTCTCTAAGCTTGCTGTCGACCCATGAGGAAGCAAAGTCGCCTGTAGGCATCTGAGGATAGTGATGAAGCATCTTCTGAATGTTTTCATTCACTTCTCCCTTTAGCGTCAGGTTGCCATTGGTCATATTGAAGCTCTTGGCCTTCATAGGAAGGCTGAGGCCGGTCAGACGAAGATCGGAAGTCTTGCCGAGTGCATTTGACGGAAGATTACATGTCATCAGTCTCATCGACTGCCCTTTTGGGGGTTCATATCCATCAGGATATAGAATGGTGTATTTTCTTCCATCCATTGTCTGCGACATAGTGGCATAGACCACTTTTTGGTCGAAAGGCATCATGACTGTGAAGATATTGTCAAGCTTCAGCAACCTCGCATCATAGCCCATATTGGAAAGAAGGAAATGAACTGCCGACATACGGGCATTGGCATCAGAATCCTTGAACTTCTGATTAGCGTACGCCTCTGCAAGACGGAAGGTAAGATATCCATTCAGTCCGAGCTGCTGAGCAAGCCCAAAGAGTTGGCGGGCTGTCTCCACTCCACCTTCCTGCTCCGCCATCTTTGCCCAGTGGGCACCAGTCTCTTCCGGACCTGAGAGAGTCTTATTAATCTTGAAGTCAATCTCTGGAATGAAAGCTTCCATACCATAGAAATCAAACATGAAGTTGTTCTGATTCTTTGGAACTGTGAAGGTTTCTACTGTGGCATATCCGCTTTCATCCACAGCTCTCTGAAGATCTTCAGGCTTCATCCTGCGGTCAGCCATATCAATATTGACAATCCCTGATTCTCCAGGATTTGGAGCGGCTACCTGTCCGGGGAAAGATCCGAAGGCGAATCCAGGATCGGGCAAGCGATTGACGGCAAGCTCATAGCTGCTCTTGCCAGCTACTTCCGACATTACCAAGGCGGATGCTGAAGGGCTCTGTGCCATTGTCTTTGGCATCGAACCGCCTCCAAATCCTGATGCATCTATCTGCTTGCCAGGAATGTCGATCTTCATATCTCCAAACCCAGAGTCCTTTTCTCTTGCCCCGCCAGAAGGTATAGCAGCCATAATACCAGACAGGCTTGAATCTGAAAACTTCGGATCAGGAAGTTTAGCCACTTCTGGCTGAGGTTCTGGCTCTGCAATTTCAGGTATTTCCGGGAGCGCTTCAGGCTTTGGTTGGGTATAAGGACTCTCTTCCTCCCAGAGCGGCTCAAATTCATGCCATTCTCCATTGAGAAAGTCAGCATAATGCTCAAGGATACGCGACTTGAAATTGTTGTAGTCGCTAAGAATTTGCTGGCGGAATTGATTATATTCTGCAGAGGGCGACTGAGACAAAGCCCCAGTCGCCCCTATGAGAATGCAACCAGATAAAATTGTGATGCATTTACGCATTTCTCACTTGTTTTATTTCAATGGTTCGTTTACGAATTCTGAAACCTGTTTTGCATAATCCTGCGCAAGATTGGTCTCAGCAGCTGCCTCCTTAAGAGCCTTCTGGCGGCGTGCCAAAGCCTTGTCTTCATCTACGAGCATATACATGCGGAAGTCGTAGGATCCATCAGCATTCTTCTTGACGATTGTGAATGACTCCTGAAGCTCGCCCTTGATCTCTTTCTGAGTAAGACGTTCGTAAGCTGCATAGAAACGTGCAAATTCAGGATCATTTTCTGTGTCTACCTCATTGCCGTATGCATCGGTCACACTGCGGCCCTTGATTTGAGAAACTGCCTTGGAAGCATATTCCGACATTGCAGATGTCAGACACATTTGGCGGCCGTTGTTCTGAGATTTTGAGTGGCCGTTGCCTATCTGCTCAGTAGCTCCCATTTCCATTTTTGCAAAATGCTTATAGAGAGCATCTTGAAGTGGAAGGCTACCCATGATATCGTAGCCATCTTTCTTAAACTGCTTAGATCTGTCTTTTGCGTTCTTGTTGCACATTTTCTCCTGCTTGGGAGTAAGAGCCTGCTGAGCTACCGCTGCAGGTGCGATCAGGCATAGCGCCATGATGAGCATCAAAATCTTTTTCATTGCCTTTTCTGTTTAAGTTTGAATTATTGGTGTGTTATGTTGCTATTTTAGTTTCTATGACTGAACAGTGAGGTTTTTTTATCATTTGACAATAATAAGTGCTCCTGGTTTAGTCATATTCATATTTTCTATCAGTGTTTGGACTGACGCTGAGATTGATCACTTTCATTCCCATTTCTTCGTCGGCTCGCCTTAACTCTATCATTAGTTTGTTAAAGTCGCGTGTCGACATTGTGTCAAGGCCAGCTTCCTGGAGATAATTCCATGCTCCTTTACGGAAGTAATTGGGAGAGTAGACCACATAAAGCCTGTTGAGAGCTAATTTATCTGTAGTGATATATAGTCCATCTCCTGGCATTTCTCCTAATTGCTTACTGGGACGATTTTTGTCGAATAAAATATAATCATATCCCTTGGTCAGAGTGGCTTGTGCAGGAGTGCTCTCAAATGGGAACATCTTATAGACCATACCATCTTCATCTTCAAGGCACACCATCACAAACACATCGCGTTCCGGGCTTTTGATGTAGACAAAGATGTCTTCTGAATCTTTGAACTCTGAACTTACTGCTCTTTTGTCGGGTGCCGACAAAGCATTGACGGTGATTTCGGGAGCTTTATTTGAAAGCTTGCGTCCTCTACCTGAAACCTTGCAAGTCACTACTGGAGCACCATTCTCAAATCGTTCTTCATATTGAGGAGTGCCGGTAGTTGCAATCCATTCGCCACGAACAGTGCTCTGAGTGCTTGAGAGGAAAGCCATCTTCTCCTTGTCGTTCACAATCTCATTAGTCTGCACTATATCTTGACTTACCAAGGTGCCAAACTCATTGCGAAGAGCTTCATTCTGCGCTCCTTCAAGAGCCTTCTCCTTAGCTTCAACCATCGACATGCCAGGATGGCCGTAATAAGTATAGGTGCCGGATACTGCTTTGTCGTCGGCTGCTATAGCCTGCACAGCCTGCACGGCCATAATTATGATGGCCGTGGTCAGGGCGAGCATTCTCTTGCTTATGGTCTGAGTTTCTTTGTTTTCCATGTGCCGGAAAGTTTACCAGTTGCTTTATGTGTTGGCGTCTGGGCTCTACGGTTGATTTCCTGCGAAGTTCCAGACACCTTGTCGGTGACATAAGATGTGATGTCTTCGAGTGTAGCACCTCCCTTAGATTCTTGAAGTTTCTTCAAAAGCCAATATGTGAACATTCCATGATCCTTATCTTCGTATGGGAAGGCTGTCTGCTGTGCAGAAGCTGCAGAGAGCACAAATACATTTCCAGCAGGTTCCACTTCCTTATGGCGAAGAGCAACGCCACGTGCAGCTACCACCGGTGTGTCTTTCTGTCCTGATTCTCTTGAAGAGCCTGAGAAGCAGGCATCCATGAAGGCATATACAGATGCGTTAGGTAGTTTGCCAAGTCCGTCATACACTTCCTGAAGCTTGATCATGGTCCTTGAGTGTTGTGGTTGAGCATCGACTGGCATGAGATAAGCCTCTTTTGTGTCGTTGTCAGGTAGTCCATGTCCTGAATAGAAGAGTATCACGTCGATGTCTTCAGGGCGGTTGGCAATTCGTCCCTTAAGGTTTTCAAACTCGCTCCAGAAGTCGCCGGAAGTAGCGTCGGTAAGGAATACTATCTGCCCCTTAGGAATTCCGAGAGTCTTTTCGCAATATTCTTCGAAGGTTTGGCCGTCATGCAGAGCGGAAGGTACATTTGCGACATTCTTGTAGTTTTCGTTAGCCACGATGAACGCAAATGTATTGTTGTTCTTTTTGCCTGTCTCCGGGATATCCTTGTCTACATCAGACGTCTTAGCAATAATCTTTGTGTCAGAAGCCTTAGTCGAAGTGTTCTGGGCTGTATAGGCTTGCTTCAGATAATTGTCGAGATTGATCTTTACGTCTGGAATCTGGTAGGTGGCTGATTTGCTTGAATCGTAAGAATACGACTTGCCGTTGGCTGTCTTGAAAGTGATGGAAGCAATCGCAAGCTTGTCGTTGTCGATCATATAGCGAGGTGCGCGGATTTCAACATTGTTGTTGGTCCATGCACTTTTAAACATCTCTGCCTCCTTATTCTTCAAAGGCACCTTGATAGTGGCTTCTCCGTAAGGAGTAGTGATCAGGTAAGTCTCATTGGTAGCATCGTATGGCTGCAATTCGAGGTCGCGAGGCACGAAAGAGAATGCATACTTATCAAGATATTCCTTTTCAGCTTGAGCCTTGAGTTTTTGATACTCAGCCTGAAGGCCTCCCTCAGTGACACGTTTCTGATAGTCGTCGATTTTCTCGAACTCTCCTTTCTTAGCCCAGTCGCCAAGTTTACCCTCTATGTAAGATTTTGCAAATTCCTGATATGAAGGGGCAGATATGGCCGATGTTGTAGATTGGCCGCCACCGCTTACTCCAATAGGTCCATTCATCACTTCAGCGACATCGCCCATAGCCAAAGTTTTTTCTCCAAGGGCTCCAAGACGGATATTGATATCGTCAAATTTTTCCTTGTTGTCGAGGTATCCGTATGTGATGCCAAGAGCGCGGAGATATTGCTTGTCATTAGGCTTGGTAGCTATTATCTGTTCGAGATATTGGGATGCAGATTCAAAATATGCGCGGCTTTGACGACGATTTTTCTTTGCAACTTTTTCATCTTCTTCCATGATCGACTTGTTGTAGAAGTCTACTCCGAGATTGTAGTAGCAAGAGGCTATACGCTGGGTATTCTCAAGGCTATTAGGATGAAGCTCTGCAATCTGGGTGTAGATATCAAGAGCCTTTTTATAGTCATGAGTAGACTCATACACCTGAGCCTGCACATTGAGAAGCTGTTCATCTCCTGGCTTCATAAGCAGAGCGCGGTCGAGGAGAGGTTGCATTCGGTCGGCATATCCGCCATCGAGACAGCACTGGATGCCCATTGCTACGAGTTGATAATCGTCGGGATAGAGCACAGCCGCATTGCTAAGAGTGTTGAGACCCTTAAGATAGTCCTTGGTGTTGATGCATGCCTGCCCCATGAAGGTGCTCACCTGATGACGCATCTTTTCTTCTCCAGTGGCAAGATACATCTCAAAATAATCTTTGGCCTGCTCAAAATTGCCGGAATTATAGGAATCAGAAGCGGCCACATACACCAAAGTAGGAAAGTAGCGTGGATCTCTCTTAAAATCGCTATCAGAGAAAATAGGAAGTCTCTGAGTGTCGATATATGCTCTCGCAAAGTTTGCAAGTTGGCGTTGGTCGCCAGCATTTGAGAAAAAGAAAGCCCCCTTCAGCAATTGCCCATTGATGTCGAGAAGCACATTTCTCACTTGCATCTTCTGCTCTTCATTTTCAGCCAACTCGAGTGCCTTGACAGCTGTCAGATAAAGATCCATTGTTTTGGTATAAAGAGATGATTCCTCTTCTCCCTCATATTGGAGCTCTTTGAGAGTCTTATATTGATCAGTCATTGCATTTAGAGCAATCTCGGCCGGAGAAAGAATCTCTCCTTCCTCTTCTTGAAGAGTGTCTTCATTTCCATTAGAAGGCTGATTTTCTTCAGTAGGGACTTGAGTCTCAGACACGATTTGTTCTTCCGGAGACTGTCCGGTAGCATAAAGGATACCTGCAGTGATTGCTGCAGCCAATGTTAAAATCGTTTTAAGCCTATGTTGCTTATTCATTTCTTAGGAATGGTTGAGTTGTTGAGTTAATGGTTTTGTAATCAAAGTTCTTTGTTCCCTGATCGGGGTTCATTCCGGTCAGGGATTAGATTATTTATTAGAATGCATCTACAAAAGTGAACTCGATAGTGATACGGCGGAATTCAGCACCCTTTCCTTCGCTTACTCCGATATTGTAAGTATAGCGGGTGTCCATGTCTTTCAGACCTTGAACATTGTTGTCAAGATATTCCTTCACTCCGTAGGCACGCAAGAAAGCAAGCTGTTCGTTAGTCTTGATGCCATCCTTTTGAGTGACGGTGATAGCGCTCATCTTATTATCTTGATAGATTGGCTCATTCTCGATGTCACCGTAAGCGCCATCGTAAGCGATAGTGTTTCTGATAGGGCTCGAATCTGCTGTGCCTGAGATCTTCACATTGAGTCGCTTGCCCGACTTTACATAGTTGGAGAAGTCGCCCTCGAATGCGTTCTTCACAATATTGAGCATTGAAGAAGCTGCACCCGACTGCTCGGCACGATACTTGCCGGGAGCAAAGTCTTCTTGTGCAGAGAATTCAGGATCTACTTGATATTCAAAGTTGACATTGTAGTTCAAGATCTTATTGCCGTTGGCATCGTATTCAGGAATTACTTCTGAATTCACAGCGATCTGAGTGTGATCTGAGATGATATTGTCTTTCTTAGCATCCTGCATCACTTGCTCCTTCAACTCCTCAAGTCTGATTTCCTCCATCATCTGCTGCTGCACGAGCTCGATAGACACGATATTGTCGTTGTTCATGAAGTTCATGGGCTTGCGGTTGAGGTTGTCATAGATGTATTCTGCGCCGGTATTCTTGTTGGTGAATTTAGCGTAGATAAGCTCGAAGGAGTCGTCGTCAAGCAGGCCATATTGCTGCTCGCTGATGGTGAGGTCGTTGGCAGAGTTGATCCCACCGAGGTCCTCGCGAGGCATTGGAAGGAAGATGGTCGGCATATTGTCGAAGTTGACGGCAAGCACCTCATTGTCGGCATCATACTGGCCAAGGCTTACCGTTGACATAGCTGTAAGGTTGCCTGCAAGGCTTGTAGATATTTCATCCTCGAAGAGGCGGCGCTGTTTTGCACGGGTCTCGTCGTTGACACGAAGTTGATACTCTTCCATTGTTTCGTTTGGCATCTTCTTGAGCCACTCGCTCATCTTCATATCCACTTCGTCGCTCACGAGCTTTGCATAATAAGGCTCGAGCTGAAGACGACGAGCACGGATACCGGAATTGGTGGCAGCGGCAAGCACAGGATTGTCAGCAGCATCTACAATAAAGAGAATGTCGCTGATTGTGGCATCAGGAACCTCAAAGATTATTCTGTCATCGGGCTTAAGAAGATTGACTACTGTCACTTTGTCGTCGTCAGCAGCTACAGCGAGGTACTTACCATCGAAGTTAAAGTCGCAAGCATAACCATTGTCGAAATCTTCGATCATTAACTTCACATTGAAAGTTCTGGTGTCGTATATTTCCACCATACCGTCGGCTGTCAGCACTGCCATCTCTTCGCTCGACTTAGAGAAGACTACATCTGTTACTTTTTCGCCTGGACTAAGTGTGCGACGCATAGTTTTCTCCTCAAAGTTCATCACTTCCACTTTCTCATCCCCGGCCGCTGCCAAGAAATAGGCATTCGGGCTGAAGACGAGCATATCAGGATGGCATGTGAACGCTGGGAGCTCTCCACTGGGTCTGAATTTCTTGGTCTCGAAAAGGAATGTCCCTTTATCGGTGGCCACTGCCAGTTGTCGTGCATCCGGTGTGAAAGCAGCTGCCGAAGGAATGCCATAATGCTTTGCATCAAAGCTCATCAGCTTCTGGGCTTCTCCGTCGGTAGTGTAAGTCTCAAGGTAGTATTTCCCCTTTTTGTCTTTTTTCACTATGGCTACATTGATGCCAGTAGGGTTGAGGGCCATTCTCTGGATGCTGTCTTTGCTGGAAATCAATTCCAGGCCCAGAGTGTTCTGTATTCCTTTGGGAGTTGCAGCCATGATGGCTGAATACAATGATTCAATCTGCGTTATTGGCTTCGCTGATTTGAAACTGTAATCACGTTTGAGTACAGGCTCTTCTGTCTCTTCTTGAGCCCATGCTCCTAATGGGCTTAGCATTGCGCACAAGAGTGCTGGTATTAAGAAAATCTTTTTCATAACTTAGTATTCGACAAGTCTTGAATTTGCTTTTAACGTGCAAATTTACAAATTATTTGAATTATATGCAATATTTTCTGCCAAAAATATCTTTTTTTTGTATATTTTTAGTCTTCTCATATAATTTTTTCATTGTTGTAAACAGATGTCGCAGCATTATAAAAGCCAGATCGCAAATAGCAGTCTGGCTCTCATTAATGTTATCAACTCCGAAGGAAGAAATTTATCTTTTTAGGATCAGTGCACTCATAGGAGGTATGGTGGCGTTGCCGCTCATAGCTCCGAGTCCGGCAGCAGGGTCTACTTTTCCATCTCTCACTACAGCTTGCCAAACCCCTTTGGGTAGCTTGATGGTCCTTGCCTGATCGCTTCCGTTGAATATAACTTTGATTTCCTTCCAAGAGTCGCCGTTGGCATTATCTTTCAGAGAATAGCTGATAAGATTGGGAGTTTTCTCCGAGTCAATCTTGTCAAATACAAGGTGTTTTGCAATTTGATCAGCTGAGGTCATCCTAAAAGCAGGATGCTCTTTACGCAAAGCGATGAGTCCCTTATAATAATCCATCTGGTCGCGGTTGGCTGTCTTAAGAGTCCAATCTATGGCATTGATAGAATCTGGGCTGTTGTAAGAGTTGTGCACGCCTTTTTTATCGCGGAAGATTTCTTCTCCTGCAAACATGAATGGTGTGCCCTGGGATGTGAAAACAATCGTTTGAGCCAACTTTGCAGCAGCCTTTCTCTCATCGTCGGTAGCATCTGGCATCGATTTTCGGAGTTTGTCTGTCAACATCAGATCATCGTGGCAGCTTACGTAGTTGACTATCATTTCGGGTGATGAAGCGTATGGGAACTTGGAATTATTCCCTTTTGAATAGTCTACCTGTGGATGAGCAGTAGCAGCTACAATACCAATCTTGACAGTCTCTTCATTTCCCGGTTTCCCTGTTGCAAATCCGCGGTCGGAAGCATTAGAGTAATGTCCCTTCACTGCATCGCGTAAATCATCTGAGAATACAGCAATTCCTTCCATCTTTGCTACATTCTCTTTCAAGGCTCTCTGCTCTACGGGGAGCGGTGAGTCGCCAGCAGTCCATCCTTCGCCATATACGAATATGGATGGATTGATTTTCTTGAGCTCGGAAGCCACTTGATTCATAGTCTCCATGTCATGGATTGCCATCAAATCAAAGCGGAAGCCATCGATATGATATTCATCAGCCCAATATTTCACTGAATTGATGATATAGTCGCGCATTTGTTGAAGATCAGAGGCTGTCTCATTGCCACATCCAGAGGCATCTGAATATCTTCCGTCGTCCCAATGGCGGTGATAATAGCCGGGAGCAGTTAGTTCAAAGTTAGAACCGTCGTTTTCTGCTGTATGGTTGTATACGACGTCCATGATCACACCTATTCCTGCATCATGGAGAGCCTTCACATGTCCTTCATTTCCTTCACTCTTGTGCCAGGATCAGATGGATTCGTGGAGTAACTCCCTTCCGGAGCATTATAGTTCTGCGGATCGTAGCCCCAATTGTAGGTGTTGTTCTGGAGGTTGGTTTCGTCGACAGAATTGTAGTCATAGCTTGGCAGGATATGTACATGAGTCACTCCGAGTTCTTTCAGATGGTCGATGCCGGTCTTTTCTCCTTCTGGCGACACTGTCCCTTCTTCAGTAAGAGCAAGAAACTTGCCTTTATTGGCTATTCCTGAAGTAGGAGAAATTGATAAGTCGCGATGATGCATTTCATACACAATGACATCCGTGAAATTGTCTACTTTCGGACCTTTATCATCTGCCCATCCTTCAGGATTAGTCTTGGAAAAGTCGATGATAGCAGCTCTTTTGCCATTGGCTCCTACAGCTTTTGCCCACACACCTGGAGTTTCCGAAAGCCATTTCCCGTCGTGCTTTACCTTGAAAGTGTAAAACTTCCCATATAGCTGACCGGCGACACTCGCTGTCCAAGTGCCATTTTCTGGATGGAAGGTCATTGGAATTGTCTCGTAGGGTTTTCCGTTGAGGCCTGTATTATAGAGGTTCACTAATACTTCCTGTGCTTTAGGGCTCCAAAGCCTGAAGTGAGTGCCTGAAGCATCCACCTTTAGCTCAAGGTCTTCGCCGTTATAGGTAGGATACTCTTCAAATTGCTGGTCGAAAGTGCTTCTTGCAGAAGCAGTCTGACACATTTGTCCCATCCCGCTCATGAGCAGAGCGGCAGATAGAATTGTCATCGTATTCTTCATGTCGTTCTTTTTAATCCCTTATTATTCTTATGTCTTAATTTTTGTCACTCAAAACTTTTTAGCATTGCTTATCCGTTGCCTTTCCTGTATTTGTCTGAATCTCCAGCCTCAACTTCCTCTAAAATGCTAAGATATGAAGCATATCTTGATTCAGCAATACGATGTTCAGCCACTGCTTCCTTTACTGCACATCCCGGTTCGCCTGTATGATGACAATCGCTATATTTGCAATTTCTCGAAGCTTTGAATATTTCAGGGAAGAAATGCCCTGTGTCTTCGATGGTGAAGTCGATTGTGCCAAAACTTCTTACCCCCGGAATGTCTATTATTTCACCTCCATACGGAAGATCGAGCATTTCTGAGAAGGTGGTGGTGTGAGTGCCAGTGTGATAAAGTTCAGAAATCTCACCTGTGCGAAGATTCAATCCAGGAATGAGAGCATTGATAAGCGAAGATTTTCCCACACCGCTGTTGCCGGCTAATAGCGAAATATTGTCGGCCGTTTCCTCTCGGATAGCATCAAGTCCGTATCCCGTTGCGGCAGATGCAATGAATGTAGGGTATCCCAAAGAGTCATAGAGGTATTTCATTGCTTCTCCAAGTTCCCGGTCATCATCGTCCCACATGTCGCATTTGTTGAGAATAAGTCCTGCAGGGATTCGATATGCTTCGGCTGTGGCCAAAAAACGATCTATGAATGTCAGTGGGACAGCCGGCTCTTTAAGTGTCACCACCAAGATGGCCCTGTCGATATTAGCTGCTAATATGTGAGATTCCTTTGAGAGATTTGATGCTCTCCTTATTATATAGTTATGTCGCGGAAGTATTTCAGTGATATACCATACATCATCTGTCGCTGGGGCAACCATCACATGATCGCCTACGGCTACGGGATTAGTGGTCCGTATCCCTTTGATGCGGAAATTTCCCTTGATGCGGCAGTTCACAATAGTTGCGTCATCAAGTCTTACATCGTAGGCACTTCCAGTGTTTTTTACTACCAAACCCTGTTGGGAGTCGCTGGTAAGTGTCACTTTCTGTCGTTTCTCTTTTTTCGCCATACACTCATATAACAAACAAACCAACCCAAATAATATAAATTCATAAAAAAATCTTCATGATAAACTTATCGCAAAATGCAAATAAAAATCGGACGGAAATGATGTTCCGTCCGATTTTTATTCTGAGAAGTACGATCAGGATTATTTGTCCTTCTTTACGAAGCGCTCCTTGATACGTGCCTTCTTGCCGGTGAGGTTGCGGAGGTAGTAAAGTTTAGCGCGACGCACCTTACCGAGCTTGTTGACTGTGATTGATTCGATGAAAGGGGATTCCATTGGGAAGATACGTTCTACGCCGATGCCGTCAGAAATCTTGCGAACGGTGAAGCGCTTCTTGTCCTGATGGCCAGAGATGCGGATCACTACTCCACGATACTGCTGGATACGTTCCTTGTTACCCTCTTTGATTCGGTATGCGACAGTAACAGTGTCGCCAGGACCGAATGTGTCGAAATTTTTCTTGGGAGTTGCAAATGCTTCCTCCACTACTTTGATTAAATCCATTGTAGTTTATTTGTTTAGTTAATGTCTGCAACATAACAGGTATCCTTTTATCGGATGCTACTCTCACATCCTTCCTGCCAGCGATTGCAAATCCGGATGCAAAATTACAAAAAATTTCCGTAACTGCCAAAAAAATACTAAATTTGCGGTATGAAACTGAATCAAGACTTTACAATCAATGTCCGCGGGAAACTTTTAAACTTCCGTCGCCCGTGGATTATGGGCATACTTAATGTGACGTCTGACTCTTTTTACGCCGGATGTCGTGTTGAGAAAGACGATGAAATAATCACCCGAGTCCGTACAATACGTGATGAGGGAGCCGACTGCATCGATATCGGGGCTTGCAGCACTCGTCCGGGTGCTGAGCCTGTAGATGAAGAGATAGAACTCAGCCGTCTTCTGAATGCTATTGGAATAGTGCGTAGGGAATGGCCGGAAGCCATAATCTCTATCGATACTTTTCGTGCTTCTGTGGCTCGCAGATGTGTTGAAACCGGAGCTGATATTATCAACGATATTTCTGGAGGGAGTCTTGACGACGAGATGTTTGACACCATAGCTGAACTCAAAGTGCCTTATATTCTTATGCACATGCGTGGCAATCCAGCTTCCATGTCACAGTTTACTCAGTATAATGATATAGTGGCTGATGTAATCTCAGAGTTGGCATATAGTGTCCGTAAGCTTCGTGAGCGAGGTGTATGCGACATTATTGTCGATCCTGGATTTGGCTTTGCTAAGGATGTGGAGCAAAACTATAAGCTCCTTGCATCTCTGGATGAAGTGTGCAAGATTGGCCTTCCTGTATTAGTGGGAATATCTCGCAAGTCGATGATATGGCGTCCGCTTGGCATCACTCCTCATGAAGCTCTTCCGGGCACTATAGCTCTCAATTCGTATTCTTTTCTACATGGGGCTTCAATATTGCGTGTTCACGATGTCGCGGCAGCTGTGCAAGCTCGAGATGTCCTCCTTTTGACAACTGAAACTACCTATTAAAGATTCAACACAAGATATGATTGACTTTGGAATAAAAGATATTATCGACATTCTGATTGTTGGAGCCCTGCTCTTTTATCTCTATAAGGTGATGAAGAGTTCCGGCACTATCAGCCTCTTCTATGGAGTGCTCTTATTCATTATGATATGGGTGGTGGCTGCTGAGATTTTCGATATGAAGCTTACAGGTACTATCCTGGATAAGTTTATGAGTATAGGTCTAATAGTGCTCGTGATTTTATTTCAGGATCAGATCAAGCGTTTTCTTATCGATATAGGCTCCCATGGCCATTTGAGCCAGTTGAAACGTATCTTTCATCATGGGCCAAAGGATGCGAAGTCATATCATGGGTTGGTGATGGCAATAGTGTATGCTTGCTTGTATATGTCCAAGTCAAAGACGGGAGCTCTGATATGTCTGCAGCGAAAAGTTCCCTTAGGCGACTATGAAAAGACTGGGGATATAATTGATGCTGACATCAACACGCGTCTTATCGAGAATATCTTCTTCAAAAACTCACCACTTCATGATGGAGCTATGATCATAGCGCGTAGGCGTATCATATCGGTAGGTTGTATCCTTCCTGTGAGCCACGATATGCATCTTCCAAAGCATCTCGGACTCCGACATCGCGCTGCCCTCGGCATGAGCCAGGCTTCCGACGCTCTTTGCATTGTGGTCAGCGAAGAGACCGGCAACATCTCAGTGGCAAAAGAAGGAGTCATGACCACCAACATCACCAGTTCCGACCTCGAAAAGCAACTCTCGAACATCTTCGATTGATCTCCCCTGACCCTCGACCCTTAACTCTTGACCCTTAACCCTTCTGCGAAGCAGCAAGCCATTCCTTGGCTGTCAATTCTAACTCCTCATACCATCTTTCACCGAATCTTCGTATCAATGGCTCCTTCAAAAATTCATATACCCTTATGCCATTCTTTCTTCCTAATATCTCGGCGCATTTGCAGATTTTCCATCTATGATAGTTGACTGCTGTCATCCCTCCATAATCCTTGAGGCGGATAGGGTAGAGGCTGCAACTGATAGGCTTGAAAAATTCAGTGCGTCCTTCCCGTCTTAGTTTCTCAAGCACACACAGGCATTTCCCGCCAGGTGCATAGCAAGTGAAGATGCAATCTTTGCCATTGACAATGCTTGTCACCAAATCCCCTTCTTCATCGACGTATGAGGCCCCTTGTTCGCGGGCCACTTCCTGAGCAGCTGGAGATAGATAAGGCATTATTTCAGGGAGCATTGAATCCAGACGCTCCTTCTCCTCTGGCAGTAATGGAGCCCCTGCATCCCCTTCGATGCAGCATTCCCCAAGGCAAGTGTCAAGATCGCATTCAAAATAACGTTCCACTACGTCGAGCGAAACCAGTGTGTCGTTAATCTGTATCATTAGTTTAAAAGATTTGGTCTGAAATCAAACGTGAATAGCGGGCTCCTATGGGGCGATACCATACTTGGACACGATATTCATTGCGTGTTTCGTATTTATTGCCTTCGATCAGGCTTGGATCGGGTTTGCCATTGCCTCTTCTCGGCACAGCCACGTAGCGGTAGTTGTAGCTGCCTTGCTTAAGCGGCATTTCAAGAAGATAAGCCCCAAGAGTATAGTCATAATGCATTCGGTTGGTCTCGTCGTGTTTATAGTCGGTGAATTCCCCCTCTACATAAACATCGGCATCAATTGCCTCTGGGGAGTCGAGAAGAAAATGCACTGTCACATAGTCTGCGCCCAAATCAGAATCGGTAGAGTTGTATTCACGAATTAGAAAACGCCCTTGTTGTGTCTGATCATAGCTATATTCCTTCGATTCCCTTTCAGTGTCGGGTGTGAGCCATGCATGGTAGTTGCGACTCAAGAATCGCATGGAGTCGACATGCATGTCATTATAATTAGTTCGGATTGTCTCAAATCTGCGGAATTCATTGCCGGCTTTGAATATAAGTTCCGGCATGTGAGAGTAGATGATGTCTTTGCCTTCTACCCGTGAGGGTGTTCGCAACGTAGAAGTTGTATAAGGAGCATTATTTTGGGATATATCTACCCTCAGCATTGAATATGGATCATCGATTGTGACTTCTGTAGGCTTGACTTTCAGCTCGAGTTGCTGCCATTCTGTATTCATTCCGCGATCGGTCTGTGTGGATACTCTTCCTTCGATATCTGCTGAATGTTCATAAATAGAAAAGCGTGCTTCGCCCAATGTCTCATCAGGATTGTCTCGTTCGAATATTTGCAGGATATAGTTGCCCGAAAGAAGAGGAGTCATATCCTCATTAGGAACTACAATCCTATAGTTGACATAATGCACAAATGTGTTTGATGATAAAGCCCAGTCATCGATGTCCGCAATGTTGAAACTGTCGAGATATTCCGATTCAAGGAGGCCGGAAGGTTTCCAATCGGCATCGCAATGCACGAGGCGATACTGAAGATCGCTATAATCCTCGCTCCATTCATCGAAATTAATGATCACCCTTTCATCACTTCCAAGGCGAATAGAAGGAGGGGACATGAAATCTCCCTCCTTCATAATCTTCATGGTCTTAAGCCTTCCGGCTTGGGCTGAAAAAGCCAAGATAGACATTATCAGCCAGATAATCCATCTCATCCTATTTAATCTTTAATATTAAATACTTAATACTTAATACTTATATTCTGAGTCTTGTCAGATGCTCCTCCGACGCCTATTTCATACTCCCCAGCTATAGCTTCCATTTCTCCAGATTCCGGATTGTAGAAAGCAAACGCTTCAGGGCCAAGATTGAATGTGACGTCTTGTGACTCTCCTTTCTTGAGATGGATACGCCGGAAGGCTCTCATAGTCTTATTGAGCGACTTGTCGGCCTTATTTTTGATGTATACTTGCACTACTTCGTCGCCATCTCTGCCGCCTCTGTTTTTCACATTCACGCTAAGTGTGACAGGCTTGCCGTTTCCTCCTTTTGCCTTTGGAGTAGAATAATCAAATGTAGTGTAGCTGAGTCCGTGTCCGAATGCGTAAAGTGGTTTTTCTGTCATATAGCGATAAGTGCGTCCCTCCATATCATAGTCTTCGAAGTCGGGGAGTTGTGAGTCGTCTTTGTAGAATGTCACTGGCAGACGCCCTGCAGGGTTGTTGATTCCAAAAATAGTTTCTGCTACGGCTTGTCCGCCAGCTTCTCCAGGATACCAAGCCTGAAGCACTGCATCGCAGATCTCATCTTCAGGAGTCAGACCCATTGCGCTGCCCGAGCAGTTGACAAATACTATTTTCTTACCTTGCTTTTTGAGATTTTTGATTAGTTCGCGTTGCACGGCAGGGAGTTCGATTGAGGTGCGGTCGCCACCTCTGAATCCCTCTACTGTCACTGGCATTTCTTCTCCTTCAAGGGCTGCCGAAATGCCACCTACGAAAACTACGACATCAGAATCTCCACAATCAGTGTCGTATGCAGTGCTTTTGCCTATGTCAAATTTCAGCACCGCAGTTCCAGGACGATCATTTACCCAATCAATTTCAATATTATAGCTTTTTCCTTTCTCAGCCTGGATAGCGTAGGCATAATCGTTGGTAGGGTTGGAACCGTATGATTTAGCCACTCTTTCTCCATCGATTGAGAGGCCTTTCAATCCTCGTGATGCGGTCATATTGATGAAATATTCCCCGCTTTCTTCCGGAGTGAATGTTGTAGAATAAGTGGCTGAGAAATTCTCGAGGTTTACTCCCGGGGCAAAAACTGTAGCGCCTCCGGTATTCTTGTTGATGGGGAAGTTAATGATTTCTGTCGCCACCGGCTCCCCTTCTTTGGTAGTGTTGTTCCAGTAAGTAGCAGTTATGCCCTTGTGTCCGTTGCTTGATAGCATGTCGAAAGTAGAGACTGTGTTGTTGTTCTTCACATGATCGCAACCTTTGAGATATTTTGCATTTGGCGCAATATTTCTGATTCCTTCAAGCACACTTGTGGTACGTGTTGGGAATCCATTGTAGTTGCCCCATTGCATTACGGTGTCGGTGGCATTTGGTCCCATCACCATTATCTTTGTGTCTGGTCTCAGAGGAAGGATGCCGTTGTTTTTAAGTAATGTCATCGACTTGCGTGCTGCTTCAAGTGCCAAATCCTTATGCTCTGGGCTGCAGATATCGGCTTGGTCCAGGGAGTTCCATTCGCAGTCATTGTCGCCGAAAAGCTCGCCAAGGCTCAAGCGGGCTTCAAGGAGACGCAAAAGGCTCGTGTTGATGGCTTCCTCTGAGATTAGGCCCTTATCGTATGCTTCACGCAGACTCTTGTATGCAGATCCGCACTCGAGATCAGTGCCTGATACCACTGCATCTGCACTTGCCTCTACAGCTGATGGGTGAGTGGCATGTGCATCCGGACGGAAAAAGTCGCGGATGGCCCAGCAGTCAGACACTACAATCTTATCATATCCCCATTTGTTCCGGAGAATATCATGAAGAAGGCGCTTGTTGCTGCAGCATGGTTCCCCTTCCACTCTGTTGTAGGCACACATCACTTGCCCTACATTGGCATCCACAAGTGTTTTGAACGCTGGCAAATACGTTTCCCAAAGGTCGCGAGGGTCAATGTCGCGTGCATCAAAAGAATGTCGGTTCCATTCCGGACCGCTGTGCACAGCATAATGTTTTGCGCATGCTATGGTCTTGATATGCTTTGAATCTGACGGACCTTGAAGCCCCTCGACTGCTGCTTTCCCGAGCATAGAAGATAGATAGGGGTCTTCCCCGTATGTCTCTTGTCCGCGGCCCCATCTTGGATCGCGGAAGATATTGACGTTAGGAGTCCAGAAAGTCAGCCCTTTGTATCTTGTGACATCTTGGTCGCCCAGAGTATTGAATTTTGCACGTGCCTCGTCGCTAATGCAGTTGAAAACGTTGTAGAGCAAGGTGTCATCGAATGACGCAGCCATTCCTATTGCCTGTGGAAATACTGTTGCAAATCCAGCCCGCCCTATGCCGTGGAGGGCTTCATTCCACCAGTTATAGCGTTTGATGCCGAGACGTTCTATAGCCGGACTATCGTCCATCATCATTGCGATTTTTTCATCCAATGTGAGCTCATTGAGCACTAATGCTGCCCTCTCTTTGATGGGAAGGCTGCTGTCTTTGTAACTTTGAGCTGCGGCATCCGTGAAGCTTGCCGCGAATCCAACAGCAATGCCGGAGATTGCTGCAATAAAAACTCTTCGATTCATATTTTTTTCTTGTCAGGTTCGAATTGTGATTTCCGTGGTTATAGATTTATGGTAAAATTAATTTGCTTATCGTCAATTTATATTTAAAAAAAGGACCTTTGAGGGTCCTTTTAGATCGGTACACCCATGGGGAGTCGAACCCCAATCGATGGAACCGGAATCCATTATTCTATC
>VIDP01084211.1_pt1 | contig 24282 bp, 18 predicted proteins | sample 5025131 | NCBI WGS metagenome assembly VIDP01 (sample SAMN11853144, study PRJNA449069) | gut metagenome | isolation source: stool from male vole | host: Microtus ochrogaster | place: USA:Florida | collected 2017
ATTGTCTGGGGATCCAAGTACAGGTATATGCAGTTTTTGCTCAATTTCCTTGGCGTATCCTTTACATAAATCTGCTTCAGATTTGCGACCAACAAAAAAGTATAGCATATCATCAGGGTCGTAAGTATGGGTTACAAGCCAAGTCTTACCGACGCGTCTACGTCCTGTAAGCACTGTAAACTGAGCATTCTCCTTACTCAACTCCTTGACATCTCTCAAAATCTTAGACTCCCTTTCTCTATCAAAAAATATCATATACTGACTTTATGATATTTCCGACACGACCATTTCCGACACAGCCATGTCGGAAACAGCCGTGTCGGAATGCAAAGTTAATGAAAAATATCTGGATTAACAAGTATTAATGTCTTTTATTGTCAGTATCCATCTGAAAAAGTTCCAAAAATCTAAAATTTGAGAGAAAATATAACCCGACAAGGAGCTTAGAATTGAAAATTTTTTATTAATTTTGCCATCGGCTAATCGCATCATAAAAATGCGGTTAGTCACAAGATAGGCAAAATTGCTGAATCCTACCAATCGAAAACGCCAAAAAGTAGAAGAGGATGATGCAATCTAATGCTCCTTGTCTTTTTTCGGAAGGATAAGGGCGAGTGCTGTACCTGTAAGTATAGCACTTTGTCCATTTTTTCGATGAAAGAATGGAGCCGTCCGTTCCGAATCTGTTCAATCCAGATAACGAGACGGCGCAGGTTGTATTTTCTCTCGCTTCACTCCTTCGAGGGTGATTGGCGTTACCTGATTGGTGGGTGTAAGTGATGAAGTCGCTTGCGCCTTTCTTGTTTTTATGAGTTAAACCAATCTAAATCAATGCTGAGTTTAGCGACTTGTAGGCGAAAGGAATAAATATGGCTAAACTACCTGAACATCCTCGCTGTCCTTACTGCGGTTCTTACGATACAGAACGCCATTGGGGAGATAACTTGATGCAAGCGGGTCTTGGTGTGCTTGGTGCGCTTGCAGATATGCGCTACTTAGGAGGAATCGCTAGCGACGAAACCTTATCAAAGGGAGCAGAAACCGTTGTAGATGCATTCTCTCAAAAATATACATGTAATGACTGTGGAAATAATTTCACTTTAGAACAGTCGGAAAATAATGATTTCGAATCTGACTATTCTGAGGATGGCTTATTTGATGATAGGATGTCCGAAATAGACAGATCTGAGCTTATCGAGCATTCAGCCTTTGAAATGGAAATCGAAGATGTCTTTGAAATAGAGGGACGCGGCATTGTGATAACCGGGAGAATTTCTACAGGTTATGTGTGTACTGGAGAAATCGTAAACATATCCGGAGCCACCGGACCTGAATATGAAGCAAAGGTAGAAGGTGTGGAAATGTTTCATAAAATTCTTGAAAGAGGGGAGGAAGGTGATAATGTCGGGCTGCTGTTGAGTGGTGTAAACAAGGAAGATGTAAGACCGGGCATGGTTGCCAGTCATATTCTTCACCTTCGGGAAAAGTCTACAAAAACTGATGACAAACCTACGCCAAAAGGCCTGTTTATGAAAGGCCTTGTGCAACAAGCCAATAGATATAGTTGTAAAATTCCGGCCCTTAGTGATGAAGTGGTAAAAAAATTAGCGGAAAAATATGGTCTTGACATACGTGAGGGATTTAGAATCGCTCAGAAATATGATGCCATTGAGAGACTTGACGCGAAAGATAAAACTTCTGCGGCCTCCACTCAACAAACACCAACACAAGACAATACAAAAAATGAGGAGACCTATCTTGAAGAATATCGTCAATGTCTGGCTGATGGTGAGATTTCCTCTGCCGAGATTCGCCTCCTAAAGAAACTTGCTTTAAGTCTTGGCATATCTGAAGAACGAGCCAAGGAATTGGAGCAGATGGCAATATCTTCTTATCTGACAGATGCAGAGAAGCAGTATCTCGATGAGTATAAGGCTTGTATTGAAGATGCATACGAAGTGTCATCCTCCACACGCAGACTTCTAAACAAATTGGCCGCATCGCTCAATATTAGCGACGAGCAGGTAGTGAGATTGGAAAAAATGTCAAACCGATAATTCCTGTAGAATTATGCCCTTGTTTCAAGTTACAGTAAAACAAATGCGAGGCTCTAATGGGGTACGCATTGAGCCTGAAATGACAGTACAGGTAGTCTCCCAATCACTCTAATTTCCTATTATATAATGGAGAGCAGCTTGTTGCAGATGCTTTCATGAGACTTTATGGCGTGGATATTAAGCGTTGCGGAGTTTGAATCAAGTTTATCTTGAAGTAAAAAGAATCGGCTAATAAAGCAGATACTTGATGAATTCCTGTCGAAAAGAAGAGGACAAGCAAAATTACAAATTCTCATTCCATTCCTGATGTTTCCGTAACTGATATTTCGAAAAAGGAGTTTTTTTCAAGAAGTCAGTTGCGATAGAGTTTGACATGAAGAGCCTTATAGTCGTCGACACCTATGCGGACATGTCGTCCTTTATGGGTTTCGTCGCAGTTGAGACGGCGGATCACTCTGAAGTATCGGCAGAACGTCTGATTTCAGGAATGAAAAGGGGGTTATCGGAAGTTTTTCACGGGCAGCCTTTGCCATGTTCTCAACGTAGGTTGCATAATTCCATGCCATAAACATTTCATCCGCATAATCTTTAGCTTCTGCCAAGTTATTCCAAGCGGATCCTTGCTTGACCTTTAATTTTTTTGCTAATTCATCGGGAATACCTTTGGAGTATTCCTTAGTGGCGAGCGAAGAATGGTCGCGGGCAGATTCGAGCATACCGATTTCATTTTCTATCTGAATCATCGCTACTGTTTTGTCCTTGTCGTTTGCTTGTAGATAATCGAGCATAGCATTGAAACTAAGATATATTCAAAATTTACTTTCCCTTAATGGATAGCCACTTTAGAGAGGCCGGTTGATAAAGATGGGATTAGAATTGATTCTTAGCTTATTTTACATATCATCCAAAGTCAGTCCTTTGTATTCGATGTCGTAATTGCTCGCGATTTTATTTTTGGCGAAAAAGGCTTCGGCTTTCTTTTTCAGCGTGCCTATGCTTACGTTCTCTTTTTGACGTTTTACTTCATAGAATGACTTTATGATATTTCCGACACGACCATTTCCGACACAGACATGTCGGAAATGGCTGTGTCGGAATACAAAGTTAATTAAAAATATTAAGAATTACAAGTGTGATCGTCCTTTATTGTCAGCATTCATTGAAAAAGTTCCTAAAATTTTGATTTTGAGAGAAACTATTTGCAACATGGCAATCACCTTAAAAGTCTGTCTGTTAGGATTCATTGCAATTTAGAATTCCAAAGTTATATTATGAATAGTTAACTTAATTTAAGTTTCGCAAGCTCAACTTAAGGGTTATAGGTTAAGAGGTTAAGGGGTTAACCCTATCAGTTGTAAAGGCATAAAAATATCATAATTTTTCAGTCAAATCATAACCGTTTAACCCTATAACCTTATAACCTTCAACTTGAGCTTGCGAAAGTTGGGTTAACTTAAAAAATGGGATTTGCTGCCATTTACATTATAATTGAATTTTCCAGGAGTTAGATACAATGCAATGAAGAGGCACAGCAAAACTATACAAACTTTTTTTAGGATTGCTAAGTGATTTGAAAGGTTGATTTTTTTGTGAAAAAGATGTCGAAAAATTTGTGGGATTTGAATCTATTTGTTAATTTTGAAAATTGATGTGGATTGAGTAGATTTTATGACTGCGCAATTTGCTATCAGAATTTGAATTTTAATGGAAATCTAACTAATATAACGATTACAATGGAAGAAAAACTCGTGAAAACGTGTCTTCACGACCGTCATGTGAATCTTGGGGCACTAATGTCACCCTTCGGCGGTTTCGATACGCCTATACATTATTAGGACATCACTACAGAGCATAATGCGGTGTGTAATGAAGTGGGTGTGTTCGACGTCAGCCACATGGGTGAAGTCCGTGTGAAAGGACCTGAAGCAGAAAAATTCGTTCAGCACATTTTCGTAAATGACGTATCCGCAGCTCCCGACGGACAGATTTTCTATGGCATGATGTGCTATGAAAATGGCGGAACTGTGGATGATCTGCTTGTATACAAGGTTAACGATAACGAATTCTTCCTCGTGATCAATGCAGCCAACATCGCAAAGGATGTGGCATGGATTTTTGAGAAGGCGGAAGGATACGATATCAATGTGGAAAACGAAAGTCCTTATTACGGAGAACTCGCAGTCCAGGGACCGAAGGCTGAAGAAGTGCTTTCCAAGATCCTTGGCCTTCCACTTGAAGAAATAGCATTCTATAATTTCAAGACTTATCATCTCGATGGTGAAGATGTGATCATAAGCCGTACGGGTTATACTGGAGAGGATGGTTTTGAAGTTTACGGATCTCACGATTTCACAGTACGTCTATGGGATAAATTGATGGATGCTGGTGTTCAACCATGTGGCCTCGGTTGCCGAGACACACTTCGTTTTGAGGTAGGTCTTCCCTTATATGGTGATGAACTTTCAGCCGACATCACTCCGATAGAAGCAAGCCTCTCAATGTTTGTGAAGCTTGACAAGGAGGAATTTATAGGTAAGGAAGCTTTGGCTTTGCAGAAGGCAGAAGGAGTGAAACGTCGCATCGTAGGTATCGAACTCGAAGGGAATGCGATTCCACGTCATGGTTATCCTGTAGAAGTGAATGGGGAAGTGGTTGGTGAGATTACAACCGGCTACCGTTCTATCTCAACAGGGAAGTCCGTTGCAATGGCAATGATCCAGAAGCCTTACGACAAGCTCGGGACTGAGGTGGAAGTTCGCATCCGCAAGAAGACTTTCCCCGGGAAAGTTGTGAAGAAACGCTTCTATGACAAAAACTATAAAAAATAAATTCGTGGCAATTCATAATGCATAATGCATAATGCATAATGTTTGACGCAGAAATATTGTCTATCTCATCAATGCTGCATTATACATTTTACTTGAGTTGCTACAAATATTGAAAGAAAAAAAATTATTAATTATTGCATTTTGATTATGCATTATGCATTATGAATTATGCATTAAAAACTAAAAAATATGGCTATTAAAGAAAATCTCCGTTATGCGGAATCTCACGAATGGGTAAGCCTTGATGGCGAAATCGCAACTGTTGGAATCACTGACTATGCTCAGCATGCACTTGGCGACATCGTATATGTCGATATGCCTGAAGTTGGCGACGAAGTGACAGCTGGAGAAGAATTCGGTGCGGTAGAATCAGTAAAGGCTGCTTCCGACCTCTATTCTCCCGTTAGCGGCGAAGTTGTTGAAATCAACGAGGCTCTCGAAGATGAACCGGGTCTTATCAACCAGGATGCTTTCGAAAACTGGATCATGAAAGTTAAAGTTTCCGATCCATCTGAAGTAGAAGCACTCCTTGATGCAGAAGCATACGCTAAGATTTGCGAAGAATAATTTTATCAATTCATAATTCATAATGCATAATTCATAATTGTTTTCTTCGAAATAATTATGAAATTCTATCATTGATTGAACTATTCAGTGGACTAAGGATTTATTAAACGGACGAAAGAGCAGTGCGTACCTACGTTCAATATCAACATCATACGATACATTTTCTGCTGAATGGTTACCTTTGATTATGCATTATGAATTATGCATTATGCATTAGAATAAATGAATAGATATATTCCGCATACTGAGGAAGACATTAAGGTGATGTTAGAGAAAATCGGAGTAAATTCTACCGATGATCTTTACTCAGACATCCCTGAAGAAGTCATCTTCAAAGGTGAGTACGATATTCCATCCGCTATGTCGGAAGTGGAACTACGTAAACATTTCCAGGAACTGGGAGATAAGAATAGTCGTCTGATAGTCTTTGGAGGAGGTGGTGTCTACGACCATTATTCTCCTTCAGTAATTGGTCATCTTCTTTCTCGCAGTGAGTTTTATACTGCTTACACTCCATATCAACCTGAGATTTCGCAAGGTACACTCCAGTATATTTTCGAATATCAGAGTATGATTTGCGAACTAACCGGCATGGAAGCAAGCAATGCATCTATGTACGACGGTGCAACTGCTACGGCAGAGGCTGCAATGATGATGGTGGCATCAGCTAAGAAAAAGAACCGGGTTCTAATTTCTTCTACAGTTGCTGATCGCGTACTCGAAGTAGTAAAGACTTACACTAAATTTCATGGAGTTGACCTGACTATCATTCCTGAGAAGGATGGCGTGACAGATCTTGAGGCTCTTTATAAGGCACTCGAAGGTGGAGACGTTGCCGGAGTGATTGTAGCTTGTCCAAATAAATATGGTATTATAGAGGATTACACTGGGGTCGCTGACAAGGTACATTCAGTGAAGGCTCTTCTTGCCATGAATTGCGATCCATCGACACTTGCTGTGCTCCGCACACCGGCAGAATGGGGAGCAGATATCGCTTGTGGCGATGGTCAGACCCTTGGTATGCCGATGCAATTTGGTGGTCCTTATCTTGGATTTATGGCTTGCTCAAAGGCCCAGCTCCGCAAGATGCCGGGTCGCATTGTAGGCGCTACCAAAGATGCAGACGGGAAACGTGCTTTCGTGCTTACACTTCAGGCTCGTGAGCAACATATCCGCCGTGAAAAAGCCACATCCAACATCTGCTCCAATCAGAGTCTTATGGCTCTCTATGCTACCATTTATGTAGCTTTGATGGGTAAGAAAGGCCTAGAAGAAGTAAATAAACTCAGCTGCGACGGGGCTCATTATCTTTATGGGAAACTTCTTGCTACAGGAAAGTTCCACAAGGCATTTGACAAGCCATTCCTTAAGGAATTCACTCTCAAGACCGACCTTGACATAAAGAAAGTGAATGAATATCTTGCCACAAAAGGATATATGGGTGGCTTGGATCTGGGCGATGGCCTCGTAGAGTTTGCGGTGACAGAGAAGAGAACAAAGGAAGAAATCGACGAATTGGTAACTTTAATGCTGGAGGCTTAAGAAGATGAAATACTACGATAAACTGATATTTGAACTTTCACGTCCCGGCCGTGTAGGTTACGAACTGCCGAAAAATGGATTTGAAACTGATGGCGAAAAGGAAATACCTTCAGATCTTCTTCGTAAGTCTCCACTTGATCTTCCTGAAGTGTCTGAACTCGATGTAGTGCGCCATTATACCAATCTTTCCAATAAGAACTTTGGAGTGGACACCGGATTTTATCCTCTTGGGAGCTGCACGATGAAGTATAATCCCAAGATTAATGAAGAAGTAGCAACGATTCCTCAGTTTGCAGATCTTCACCCTCTTCAGAATCCGGAGACAGCTCAAGGGGCTCTTGAACTTTATTGGAATCTTCAGAATGCTCTTGCCAATTTGGCGGGTTTTGAAGAATTTACTCTCAACCCATACGCTGGTGCTCATGGTGAGCTTACTGGCCTTATGGTTATGCGAAGCTATCATAAAGCACGTGGCGACCACAAACGTACTAAAATCATAGTTCCTGATTCTGCACATGGAACAAATCCGGCTTCTGCTATGGTAGCTGGTCTTGAAGTTGTAGAGGTCAAGAGCCGTCCTAATGGGTCAATTGATATCGAAGACCTCAAGCCACTGCTCAATGATGAGATTGCTGGTATTATGATGACAAACCCAAACACATTGGGTATGTTTGAGACTGAGATTGTGGAGATTGCAAAACTTGTGCATGATGCAGGAGGTTTACTCTACTATGATGGGGCTAACTTCAATCCACTTTTGGGTAAAGTACGTCCAGGTGATATGGGCTTTGACATCATGCACATCAATCTTCACAAGACATTCTCAACTCCTCATGGAGGTGGCGGTCCCGGTAGCGGTCCTGTCGGTGTTGCAAAGCATCTTGTACAATTCTTACCAAATCCACATGTGAAGAAGGATGAGAATGGCAAGTTCTATGTTGAGAACGGTGATGAAGCTCTGGGAAGTGTATCTACTTTCTTCGGCAACTTCGGAGTTATGATGAAGGCTTACGCATATATATTGAGCCTTGGCAAAGAAGGAATAAAGGAAGTGGGACCGATGGCAACCCTTAATGCCAACTATATTAAGGAGAGCTTAAAGGATGATTATCTACTTCCAATTGAAGGAGCCTGCAAACATGAATTTGTTTTCGATGGTCTGAAAGACAAATCAACTGGAGTGACTACTCTCAATGTGGCTAAGCGTCTGCTCGATTATGGATTCCATGCTCCGACAATTTACTTCCCACTTCTTTTCCATGAGTCAATGATGATTGAACCGACAGAGACTGAAAGTCTTGAGACACTCGACGAATTCATTGATGTGATGCACAAAGTGGCTAAAGAAGCGCGTGAGACACCGGATGAAGTTAAGAATGCTCCATTGACAACTATTGTACGCAAACTTGACGAGACAACTGCAGCAAAGAGTCCAATTCTCAACTATAAAGCACTCAAAAACGCATAATATATGAAGATTATTATCATTGGTGCCGGACCCGGCGGGTATGAGACTGCCCTTGATGCAGCGAAGAGGGGACATGAAGTGACTCTCTTTAATGGCACTAAGCTTGGTGGCACTTGCCTCAATGAGGGATGTATACCGACAAAATGTCTTTGCCGTAATGCTGAGATGGTAGCATCATTCAAAGAGGCTGATAAGTTCGGAATAGATGACTTCACTTTTACGCTCGACTACAATAAGGTAGTTGAGCGTAAGAAGGAAGTTGTAGATACGCTTCGTTCTGGCGTCGATAGCATGCTTAAAGCAGCCAAGGTCAGTGTGGTAAATGCCATGGCATCTTTCAAGGATGCTCATACTGTTGTTGCCGATGGCAATGAGTATAGTGCTGACTATATAATCATAGCTACTGGTTCGGTTTCAAAGTCACTACCAATAGAAGGACATGACTTTGAATGCGTTAAGGATTCAACTCAGATTCTTGATATTGAATATGTTCCGGAATCACTTACGATCATAGGTGGAGGAGTGATTGGAATGGAGTTTGCAAATATTTTTGCGTCGTTCGGATCGAAGGTGACTGTCATAGAATATATGAAGCAGATACTTCCTCCATTTGATTCGGACATAGCAAAACGCTTGAAACAGGTTCTCGCGAAGAAGGGTATTAAGATAGTGACTGGAGCAGCTGCTAAGAAGATAGAGCAAAATGATGAATATGAGGTCGTAGTGACCTACGATGTCAAGGGTAAAGAAGAAACGGTGGTAAGTTCCGATCTTTTGATGGCAGTAGGCAGGTCTCCACGCATCGATGGACTTAACCTTGAGGCTGCTGGAGTGGAATATTCACCCAAAGGTATCAAAGTTGACGATTGGATGCGGACAAACGTACCTCACATTTTTGCTATTGGAGATGTTAATGCAAAGATGATGCTTGCACATGTGGCTACATTCCAAGGAATACATGCCTTGAATGCTATAGACGGCAAGGAAGACAAAATAAATTTCGATATTGTTCCAAGTGCTGTCTTTGTAGTGCCAGAGTGCGGTATGGTCGGTTTGACAGAAGAAGCTTGTAAAGCACAGGGAATTGAGATCCGTAAGGGTCAGAGTTTCTTCCGTGCTAATGGAAAGGCTCTTGCCATGGGAGAACCTGACGGACTCTGCAAACTTATCTTCCGCAAGGATAATGGTAAACTCATCGGAGCGCACATTATGGGTGTAGAAGCCGCTGACCTTGCTCAGCAATGTGCAGATCTGATGAATGCCGGTATGACTTTAGAAGGAATTGATAATGTCATCTTTGGGCATCCGACAGTTTCAGAAGTGATTTTATCTGCAGTCAGAAACGCTTGAAATTAGAATAGATAGCTGGAATAGCCAAGTGCTATGCTAATGCACAATGCACAATACACAATGCATAATTAGCCGTGCTCGAGTAAAATCAAGTATGTAGTCATAGACATTAAGTTGAAAAGGCATCAAAGACAGTATGCCAGTTATAAGATACGATTCTTGTTTTAGCTCAATGGCTATTTTAGCTATCTATCAAAAAAAATAAAATATGAAGAAAATAGCTGCCATCACAATGGTAAGGGATGATGATTTCTTTTTGCGGAAGTGGGTAGAATACTATGGCAAAGAAATTGGTCGTGATAATCTCTATATTCTGTTTGACGGTGAAGACCAAAAGGTGCCTGACTTCTGCGAGGGAACCCATACTTACATCCACAAGCGTCTAAGCAATGAGATTGTGGAAGGAGAACGTGTGCGTCTTGGTCTATTGAGTGATAAGGCAGCTGAGCTTCTTGAAAAAGATGGGTATGATCTGGTGATTGGAGTGGATTGCGATGAGTTTATAGTGGTCGATCCCAAACTTGGCAAAGGATTGTCTGAATATCTTTCTGAGCAAGAAATAGACTATACTATTTCACCGTTAGGCGTGGATATAGGTCAGCATCTTGAAAAGGAATCGGAAATCGATGGAAATAAGAAATTTCTTGAGCAAAGAAGATTTGGTTTTCTTGACACACGGTATACTAAAGGATCAATCATAGCCAAGCCAGTAAGATGGGGAAGGGGATTCCATCGAGTGAAAGGACACAATTTTCATATCAGTCCGGATTTATATCTTTTCCATTTTGGATGTATCGACATGAAGCGTATGCGTGAGAGGTTTATGAATCCAGACCGTATTGGAGGGACATCAACACGTCATTTCAAGAAGCGTACTCGTACCATCAATCTTGTGACCAACAATGAAGCTCTAAACTTTGATAAATGGACTTCCATAGCGAGAAAAATGCAGACTTTCATTAGGCCTTTATATGCTTGGAATAAGCCAGCTATGTTAGGAAGAGTCATTGTAGTAGAACTTCCAGAACGTTTTCGTCATTTACTATGACCATAAAGACTATGAAAAATCCACTATCAAATACTGAAAATGTAAAACGCAAAACTAACAACGCAAATCCTATAGACGCTGTAATCCTTTGGGTAGACGGTGATGATCCTGAATGGAAAGCCAGATGTGAAGCGGCGAGAGGCGGGAATGCGTTGACCCGGCGTGATGATATAGGAGGAGATTTGCGTTTCAGACAGATGAGGGAGATAGATTGGTGTGTAGCAGGCATAAATAAGTTTGCATCTTTCTTCAGACGAATATATATTGTCACTGATGGACAAGATCCGCATCTTGAGAATACGGTAGGGAAATGGTTTGAAAATCCCATACCCATTGAGATAGTTGATCATACTGTCGTTTTCCGAGGATATGAAAAGTATTTACCCACATTCCAGTGCAACTCCTTGGAAACTATGATACATCGTATTCCTGGTCTTTCTGAGAGATTTGTCTATTTCAACGATGACTTTGTATTGACGAATTACGTCAAGCCAGAAAATTGGTTTACTGAAGACGGGAAAGTAGTAGAATATGGGAAATGGATGCCTAACTTCATGCTGGATCTTCTGCATGCGATAAAACCAAAAAAGAATGGATTGAAGACAGTAGGATTTAAAGATATAATGGAGAACGGAGCAAAGCTTGTTGGGTCAAATAAGACACTTTTGATGCGACACACTCCACATCCTGTTTTGAAATCGCTTAGTGAAAGGCTTCTTGAAGAATACCCCGATAGTGTGGATATAAATAGCCGTGACAAATTTAGGGCACCTTGTCAGTATAATCCCCAAGTGGCAAAACATATCCTCGCAGATAGAGAAGGACGGCTTATAATAAGAAGTCCTAAGGGAAAAACACTTTTCCTTAAGCCATTTGCCAATCGTCCATATTATTTGAGAAAGCACCTAAAACCTTATATTTCAGGGAAAGAACTTCCTCCCTTTATGTGCATAAATTCCCTTGCAGAAGCAGATCCTGACGATCGTAAAGTATTCCTTAGCTTTATGAATAGGGTTTTTCTTGAATCTGATTAATCATACAAGTGAGAAGCTCTATGTTTGGAATCGAGATCGAAAACAAACACTCCTCTCATTAATTTTGAGAAAAAAAAGGGATATGACCGGAGCAATTTTGCTCTCCACCAGGACTTCAAGCCCACAAATCTCGGAGAAGGAAGAATGTAATCTTTTAAATCTTTGCTAATTCTCTTAATGGCTTCATCGCGCTTTACGTGATCTTTCTCAAGTCGGGCAATATATTTAGCAGCAGATACAGCTGACTTATTGATATAAGCATTTTCTTTATTGATATCTTTTCTCTCATTGAAAGAATTTGATATCATATTCATCCTGTCTTTGCAGGATAAATAATAATCATATCTGTTTTTAGCAACATCGCTATGAATAATGCTTCCTTTCCTCATTCTATAATGATATAGAGGAGTAGGATCAAGAGCCATTTTTTTCACATTCTTAAGCCATTTGCCATATACAAATATGTCTTCGAAGTTTCTACCTTCCGGAAAGTCGCAAGTTACGATGCTTCTTCTATGCAATTTATTCCATACATAATTTGGAAGTCGGTCAAAGCCAATTTCACGCATTGCTTCATTTCCGTCTATTACACCTTTATTATGAATCAGATGCTTAGTTGAGTGGCGGCCAATATATTCGGCAATATAACCTACTTGTGCTATATCAGCGTCATATTCTGATATAATATTATAGAGCTTCTCATACATTTGGGGCTCAATCCAATCGTCGGAATCAACGAATCCTATATAAAAGCCTTTCGCAACTTTAAGACCAACATTTCTTGCACTTGAAAGACCACCATTTTCTTTATGAATGACCATAAAACGATTATCGCGATTAGCATATTCATCGCATATTGCGGGTGAGGAATCGGAGCTTCCATCATCTACCAATATACATTCCCAATCGGAAAATGTCTGTGCTTTTATAGAGTCAAGACATTCTCTCAGGTACATTTCCATGTTATACACAGGAACTATAATGCTGATTTTTGGTTTTTCCATAAGTACATAGATTTGGACTGCAAAATTAATAAAAAAATATTAACCCTACAACTTATCACTAAAATAGAGAGGCTTCAGATTATCTGTAGCCTCTCTAAAAGATAAGTAAAAGAAGATTATAGATAGTATACGATTGTTGTGACGGAAGCAGGGTCGATGAAGACTGTATCTTTGAGATTGAATCGGGCTTGCTTCAATTTCTTTTCAGCAGTAGTCGTATATGTATAGATCGCCTTAGCACCTTCCGGTGTTTGCATATCAACAGTTACACCGTTGGTCTTGTTGTAGTTGGTCAGGACCACTACGAGCTTGCTGCCGTCTGGTGCTACATAAGCTGATCCAAAGAAGTCTTTGCTTTCATTTAGAGTCAGATCAATGCGCTTGTAGCCTGGACGAACGAAGAGGCTATAGTTGCCGAGAACCCAAAGATTGGGGTTAGCAGCTACGCTACCACCGTTCTTGAAGTCGTCGCTGTATTCACCGTCTTTTGGAGTGGTCTTTATAAGCTCAAAACGGTTTTTCTGACCCCAACGTTCTACCGACATGGCAGTCCAATAGCTCCAAGAGGCGCATCCAGCTACAGTGATATCATTGTGAATGACGCGGCTCATATATTGGGCGATATCAAATTCTGTCGCATTTTCATAGTTGCCATCGAGCTCAGCAGGAGCATCTCCGAGCATTGACCATTCAGTCTGATATACCTTCAAATTGCGAGCTTGTGCAGCAGTAGCGACTTTAGATCTCACATCGCGCATCCCAGCCCATGTTCCTTCCGTCCAATAGCTATGTCCGCAGATTATATTGTCGAGACGTTTGATGTCGCCAACGTATGCATTTGAAGACGGATTGTAGAATGCATTGATAGTGTTTGAACGGGCATCGCCTCCTTGATACAACTCAGTCCAAGCCCCTGCCTCAGCAATAAGGATATATGTATTGAGGTCGCGGGCTGAGAGTGATTTGTCAAGTTCTTTTACGAGCTTTGCAATCTCAGTATTTTGCCAACCGGATCCTTCTTGAGAAGCCTCGCCACCTTCAGAGACACCCCAATCATACTGTGGTTCATTGACCGGGGAGATATGAGAAATATTGTAGCCGGCATCTGAGAAATGCTTTGCAACTTCTGCCATATATTCCGCATATTGAGAATAGGCTTCTTCCTTGATATTGCCATGAGCACCATTATCGGAATAACCCATGCCATTGAGAGTATACTGCACAAGAGGGGAGTTGCTGAAAAGAACAAATTTTTCGCAGCCCATATTCTTAGCTTGCTCCATGAAATAGCGTTGCCCGGCACAGCTGCTCCAGTTGTAGCTTCCACTGCTAAGATAGCTCTGAGCGCGATTGTTGGCAGCCATATTGCTCTCGTTGCCCTGCTCTTCTGTGCCGGCTCCCAGGTTGACGCGCCACATAGAAAGGCCAATACCTTGTGGCTGTCCATCAGCTGAGATATTTTGAGAGAACAGCAATTGAGCTATTTCATTTCGGTTGTCGATCCAATATTGACCGATTTGGTTAGGAAGCCAACAGTCGGAAGCTGCAAAGCCTTCCATTTCTTGATAAGTTTTAGCTGTATTTACAGTTACTTTTTGGCTCGTCAGTGGGAAAGATGCTGTAGGGGAAGTGACGTCATCATCTTCACCGAAGTTTGGACCGCTTGGGCCTTCACTTCCTACGGGATGCTTGGTAGACACTCCGTGAGGCTCATCGCTACAGCTGCCCAAAGAAATTATAGCGGCTCCACAAAGAGCAATTGATATTATTGTTTTTCTATTCATTTTTTGCGTTTTGCGTTTTACGTTGTACGTTTTGCGTAGTTTGTTATTGCGTTTATATTAGTTCCAACCTGGATTTTGCTTTATAGCTCCGTTGGAGTGTTCAATTTCGTAGTTAGGAATCGGGAAGAGCATGTCGCGAGTTTCATTGAAGCGAATACCTTTGTCACTTGGTTCTCCTTGATTCCATTTTTCATACATATCGGCATCAGCACCAGTGTTATATTTCACAAAGCTTCCGTCCGGACCCATTATATTGCAGATCATCTTCTTGCCATTGGAGCAATCCCAACGACGGATGTCGTAGAGGCGGCACTGTTCGTGAGCCAACTCAAGGCGACGTTCGTTGCGAATAGCATCGCGGAGTGCAGTCCCATTGCTTGTCACAGCAGGAAGGTTAACACGGCTACGCACTTGGTTGAGAGCCCATTGTCCTTGTGAGTCATCGCCTGTCTCAGCACATGCTTCAGCATACATAAGGAGAACATCGGCATAGCGGAGCACACGGTGGTTGAGAGGAATTTTATCGATATTGTAGACTTCCGGACGATCCTCAAGAGGCACGAAGTATTTGCGGATAATACGGGCTGATTTATGCTGAGCCGGGTCAATTATATACCCTTTGTAATAGTCGGCAGCAGTCCACCCAAATTTATCGATATAATCCTTATATTTTGCATCATTTATTCCACATACAGAAGAATTATTGGCTACAAATTTTGAGAATTGGTCTTCACCGGCAATCTCAGTACACATAGTCTTGATAATAGTCCAACGAAGACGCTCGTTATCGCCTGCAGCAATATATGCATTTTCGAGATCAGAAGTTGGTTGACCCCAGCTCCAACCGTCGCCAACTCCATTACGGCAACCTGTCACGACAGTGAGCGAACCTCCGAGGGCGTATGTGTCGCCGCCGTAAGTTTGCTGCACTTCGAATAGACTTTCAGCACTATTGTTATGTTTGACACTCCAAACATCACCGAAGTTTTCAAGTAGGCGATATTCTCCAGAGTCGATAATAGTCTTAAGAGTTGCTTTGGCTTCCGCCCATTTAGACTGATAAAGCTGAGCTTTTCCAAGGATACCAAGGGCTGCACCTTTAGTGACTCGTCCGGTCTCCGCTGCCGAAAGCTGGGAGCGTTCGGGAAGATCTACAATGGCAGCTTTCAATTCAGTCTCTATAAATTGGTAACATTCTTCCTGTGATGAGCGTTCTACTCCGGCACCAGTGTTGGCATATTCAGTCATCAAAGGCACACCTCCGAAATTACGAACAAGGTCAAAATAGAAGAAAGCACGAAGGAAGCGTACTTCGGCTAAACGGCGCTTCTTGAGGTTTTCATCCATTGTGACCCCGGGGATCCTTTCGAGTCCAAGATTACAAGTGGTGATACCCTGATAACGTGCTCCCCAGAAGTTTTGGATTATGCCGTTCATATTTCCATTAGGCATATAGTGGGAGAGTTCCTGATAGCCGTCATCCTGAGTGGTGTTACCATCCCAGAGGTCGTCGGTACACATATCTGAAAGAAGCCAAGTGTTGTAGATTTGCCACCAACCACCACCTTTGGCAATCTGATAGTAGCAACCACCTACGTAAGTCTCCACTTCTTCCGGAGTAGAGAAATAAGTGTCGAGGTTTTCTTGTCCTCTTACTTCCTGGTCAAGGAAGTCATTGCAGGAAGTGAAAGCCCCGAGGCTCAATGCTGCAATGCACGCATATAATGTCTTTTTCATTTTCAATAATGATATTTATGGTCAGAACTTAAGGTCGATACCGAAGAGATATGTTTGAGGAGTAGGATATTTCGCATTACCAATACCTTTTTCAATCACACTTCCATCATAGAACGGACGTTCCGGGTCCATGCCAGTGTATTTTGTGATAGTAAATAGGTTTTGAGCTGAGAAATAAAGACGCAGGTTGATGTCGCGGAGCCATTTCTTTGGAAGAGTATACCCAAGGGTAATAAGCTTACATCGGAGGTAACTTCCATCTTCAACATAGAAACTTGATACTCGTCCGTAGTTCTGATTGAGGTCATTGTAGGAAAGACGCGGGATATCGTTGCTTGTTCCTTCTCCATGCCATGCTTTGTTGAATGTACCTCTATATACATTCTGTCCGCCACCACCTGAGTAGCGTTTCTTCTCCAAGTTGAAAACATCGTTGCCCGTCGTTCCGTAGAAATTTGCAATGAAGTCCCATCCCTTATAGTTAAGACCGAGATTGAATCCAATCATAAGGTCGGGATATGGGTTTCCGATATAAGATTTGTCGGAATCATTAAGCACTCCGTCATGGTTGAGGTCTTTAAATCGTATATCACCGGGCTGAGCATCAGGCTGAAGGAGAGTACCGTGTTCGTCAGTATGTGCATAAACTTCTTCCCAGTTCTGGAAAAGTCCATCGGCAGTGTAACCATAGAAACGAGAGATGAGCTGTCCGTCTTCGTTGCGGATAATGCTTTCATTGAGACCTCCACCGGTGAGGACCGGACCATCGCCGGAGAATTTGATTGCCTTGTTACGTACTCCAGAAAGCTGCACACCAACATCATAACCGAAATCACCTGCAGTGTCGCGCCAACTGAGAGAAAGTTCCCAACCACGGGCACGCATCTCACCAATATTTTGAGTAATAGCACCCATCCAAGCAGGGTTACCAGCGATCAGAAGACCTTGAGCAGCATAAAGCATATCGTGGCTATTCTTCTGATAAAGGTCGAAAGTAAGATTCAATCTATTGCTTAGGAAAGTAGCATCGATACCGAAATCATAGTCTTCTACAGTTTCCCAACGGAGATAAGGATTACCCATCTGTCCTACGATAGTAGAAGGGAAGCGAGTGTCGTTGAAGACATAGTTTACACCATTATCCATAGTCGAAAGGAATAGACCGGGGTTAATGTTCTGGTTACCAACTTTACCCCAACCGAGACGAACCTTAGCATTGTCGAGCCAATTGCGAGTGCTTTCCATGAAAGCTTCCTCAGAAAGACGCCAAGCGAGAGAAACAGAGGGGAAAGTAGCCCACTTATTGCCTTGAGGGAATCGGGAGCTACCGTCGTAACGGATAGAAGCAGTAAGATAATAACGGTTGTCAAAGTTATACATCACGCGTCCGAGCACAGATGCGAGAGTCTGATAGCTTGTGCTTCCGCTTGCGAACTGGTCGCCGGTGCCGGCACTTACCTCGTGAAGAAGATCGTTATGTCCAGGGATGTCTTGACGAGAAGCATTAGCCCAATAGTTTGCATATCGTTCAGCTGTGAAGCCAGCCATCAAAGTGAGGTTGTGCTTATCAGCAAAAGTGTCCATGTATGTAGCAGTGTTTGTCCAGCTCCAGTTTATTTGATCAGAGTAATTTCTGTAAGCATCATTCTTTGCACTCTGCTCAAGAGCATCGATGTGGAATGCGTAATTGTAGCCGTCGCTACGCTGATACCAAAGATTGGCACCAAATTGAGTGCGGAGAGTAAGTTGCTTGATCGGTTGAATCTGAAGGTATGGATTCATCAAGAGCTGGAACTTGGTCGAGTGGTTGTCCATTCGTGCAAGCGAGGCCACAGGATTCCATTCCTGATTGTTGTAGCTGCGTTGGAAGTCGTTCATTGGGTTAGCCGGATCCCATTCAGATTCGGGACGATAGACAGGAGTAGTTGGGTCCATACTCATAGCAGCTGCGAAAAGTTCAGGAGCAGATTCCCAACTTTCGAGGTTGGGAGCAAGATCAAGACCAGCTTTCAGCCAATTAGTGAAATTATATTCAGTATTCAAGCGGACATTCATCTTATCCCAGTATCCACCTTTAAACTGAGAGTTATTGCGATAATAACCTGCTGAAAGACTATAGACATATTTGTCATTTCCGCCGCGAACGCTGAGCGAATAATTTTGTACAAGAGCAGTCTTGTCGACGACGAGTTTCCACCAGTCTGTGCTGTCGACTTCTCCATAATCAACGTAAGGAGAGTTCCATGGTGCAACACGACCGTCATTCTCATAACGAGCGTAGAAAACTTTTTCATACTCGTCTGCCCATGCAATGCTTGGTTTCGGTATGTATTGCCATCCGGCCGAAGCAGAGAAATCTACATGAGTAGCACCGGATTTACCTTTCTTTGTAGTGATGATGATGACTCCATTGGATGCTCGAGTACCATAGATAGCAGAAGCGGAAGCATCTTTGAGCACTTCCATGCTTTCGATGTCATTGTTGTTGAGGAAGTTGATATTGTCAGTATTCAAAGGCACACCGTCTACTACATAGAGAGGAGAAGTACCGTTGACAGAAGTGACACCACGTATCATAACAGATGGGTTGGCGCCTGGACCACCGCCGGAGACAACTTGCACACCAGGCACACGACCTTGAATAGCATCCATTGCATTACCGCTTACCATCTCGTTCAGTTCCGAACCCTTGATGGTGGATATAGAAGATGTCAAGTCGCTTTTCTTTGCAACACCATAACCAACAACAACAAGTTCGTCGAGGGAAGTTGCTGTCTCGGAAAGCTCAGCATTGATGACTGATTGCCCTTTAACAGGGAGAGAAAGTTGCTGATAACCTACATAATTGAAGACGAGGGTAGCGTTAGACGGAACATCATTAAGAGTATAATTGCCGTCGAAATCGGTAGCAGTACCTTTACTTGTACCTTGCACTAAGACTGTGGCACCGATAAGAGGTTCGCCATCATTTTTAGAAGTGACGACACCAGTCACTGTAATTCCCTGAGCCCAAGCAGAGAGACCAAACAAAGTGACAAGCATTGTCAAAAGGTATTTTTTCATGATAAGATATTTTAATAATTGAGAATTGAGAATTGAGAATTGAGATTTAGAAAAGTCAACGAGTACATGAAACAATTCTAAATTCAAAATTCTCAATTCTACATTAGAATGTTAGTTTTGTGGAATGAGTTTTGCTCTCTCAGTATGAGCATCAAAAATAAATTTGAAAGTACCTCCTCTTTCAATCGACTTCATATTGACCCAGTTGTCGGGAACGAACTGTTTACGATAGCCTTCGTCACCCCACTGATTGATATCAACTTTGTCGCCATACTTCCATTGGAAGTAGTCAGCATTTCCTGTATAATGATCATTGTCAGGATGAATATTACCATAATACATGAATTTGCCGGGATCTTCACTATCATCTACACGCCAAGTAGCCAAATTCCACCAACCGTCGTGATGCCAGTTATGGATTACGAAATGAAGGTTGTCTCCCTGACTAAGTTTCCAATCCTCAAGAATGTAGATATGTGGATTCTTGGAATCTTGAGTCATTTTAGCCACTTCACGAGGTCCATCGCTCATCGGACCGAAGTAGAATTCTTGCCACCAAGGTTCATTATTCCAATCCCACCAAGTATTAAGATCATCACCGCCGAAGTGCATGTGCATGACAGGATCAATAGCATCAGATACTGAGTAAGTCTGAGTGGTGTATTTACCGTTGAAAGTATCAAAGCTAATCAGATAATAGGTATTAGCCTGGTCAAGTTTGATCCAGTTTACCTCGTCAGGATTATCACCGAGCACCTGCGCATTCTCTTTAGAAGGAGCAAAGCAAAGAGGTCCGAATGATCCTTTCTGACCAAGCAGACACACTTCTGTACCAGCTTTTTCATTATAATAGCGCACTTCATACTGGAAAGGACCAACATGGTCGCAAAGAATAGGAACCCCAAAGATGTCGGAAGAAAGGTCATCTTCATTCTTAACGTCACAAAGCCACATCTTTTCCATATCCTGAAGCTCCTGCACCTTTACTAACGATTTAAAAGTAGCTGAATGAGCAGCTTCGTTTGCTTCTTTATCGTATGCAGTCACAGTGACCTGCAGTGTAGCAGCTTTGCTTGGGAGGACAAGATTCTCTGAGAAGTCGAGTTTTCCAGTCCCATTCCCATCAACACGACGAGGATACCCTTCAACAGGTTTTGGAGCGGTTTCACCGTCAGTCACGTCCACCACATCGATATCGACATAATCGACAACTCGATTGTCGGCAACGCTAAACTTGAGGTTGAAGCTTGTCTTTTCCTTGATTAGCACCATCACTTCAGCATCTGGACTTGTCGTGAAGTAGGGAGCGCTCCAATCAGCGTCAAGAGTGACACGGAGATTTTGTGTTTCTTTGCGACCCCCAACATCTGTAATGGTGATTTCAACATTAAAATCATCGCCCATTTGATCTTCTTGGATCTTGAAAGAATAGTCAAGATCATACTCTTTCAAAGGTTCGCCATAGATTTCAATGATGTTGATGTGTTTGTTGAGTTTGATGTCGTGGCAGACGAGATCGATGGAGGCGATACCATCATTATCTGTCACCTTTCCGGCGATTTTGATAGATCGCCCGGCCTCAGAACGTTCATGAGTAGTGGTAAGCGACAGAGCCGGATTTGCTCCATCGACGTCTTTCCACTCATTGTCGTTGCTGCAGGCTGTCAGTGCCAGAAGCGCAGGAAGCCCTAAGAAGGCAACCTTGCAACACATTGAGATTAGGTTCATTTGTAACTGATTTAAATTAGGTTGTAAATATGATTTGTTTGATTTTTATCATTGAAAAGGTTAGTAACCTATTTTTTTCAAAGTTAATAAAAAAAATTGATATATAAAGATTTTTCGTGAAAATTTTATAATATTTTAAGATACTAATAGTTTTCAACCCAGAGAGTGGGAAACAAGAAGAAAATATAAGAAAAATCCCGGAAAACTCAGGAAGCTTCCGGGAGGTAAAAAATAATAATTGAGATTATTTGTCGAGGTTAATGATTTCGTAGTTTGTGGATCCAAGTCCAATTGCTTCGGCGTGCTCAATGGTGTGAAGACCATGGCGACTTGAGATGCGTTCCTTAAGAGGTTCGTTGTCATTTCCTTCGGAAGCAGTCATGTTGAAAATTATGTCGCAGCAAGCTTTGTCTAAGGCAACAGGGTCAATAGAAGCAAGAATACCATAATCAGCGATTTTAACACCTTCAGGATGTGCGACACAGTCACAATCAACCGACATATTGTTCATCACATTGATGTAGACGATATTGTCTCCGAAATAATCGGCTACTCCTTGTGCAGCCGCTGCCATAGACTCGAGGAAAACATCTTGATCGGCAATATTCTGCCATATACCCTCTACTGTATCAATTTTCCCTCCAGTATGGATATACGCTTTTCCGTCGGCTGAAGCAACCCCGATACTTGCATTCTTCAAAACGCCACCGTAACCACCCATCGGATGACCTTTGAAGTGAGCAAGATTGACCATGTAATCATATCTTTGGAGATGGTCGCCAACGATGTCATATTTAATATGACTTTTATCACGAACGGGTATATTCATTTGTCCATCTTCATCCATAAGGTCGACAGGGGCGATTGAATCAAACCCATGTTCATGAACAGTCTGCCAGTGTGCATCGAATGTGTTGCGTTTACCCCCGTATGCAGTATTGCATTCAACTATAGTGCCATGGACACTGTCAACAAGGTTCTTAATTAGCGTAGGCTTGAGGTAGTTAGGATTGCCGGCTTCGCCAGTGCTAATTTTCACAGCGACACGATGTCCATCTGCCGGACGGTCGAGGGCCTTATAAATTTTGACAAGAGCCTCCGGAGAGATGTCGCGAGTCATATAAACTTTTGACTGTGCAGACGCAGATAGAATCGCCAATCCTGCGCAAATAGTAAATAAATATTTCTTCATTTCTTTATGTTATGTCAGTTTATATAAAAACGTCAATAACAATAATAAATTGTCTGAACACTGATATTATTAGAGGAGAGAGGAAGGATTTGTGATAATACGTTGGTTGGAACTGCCACGGAAGGGGAGGTCGGGGTCTCGGAGAGATAGGATAAAGGGTCCATCTACAATGGTGTCGATGTAAGGGAGGGGGAGAGATAAAGATGGAGAGGCGATGATTTCTTCAATCGTAAAGCCTGTGTATAGCCATACGGTATGACCAGTTTGTTTGATGGCTTTTGCAAGGTTGGCAATAGATTCAGGATTGTAAAGTGGGTCACCGCCTGTGAGGGTAACATCAAAGTCTTCTTCTTTAATTATTCCCATAAGATCTTCCAGCGACATTTCTGTGCCGGCGTGGAAGTCCCAGGATTGTGGATTGTGGCAACCGGGGCATTTGTGAAGACAACCAGCAAAATATATGGCGGTCCGGAACCCCGGACCGTCTACTGTAGTACCTTTTATGATGTCAAGAACTTGAAAAAACATTAAGTATTAAACAATGATCATTAAGTATTGAACAATGAACATTAAGTATTGAACATTAAGTTTTATTTGTGGATAATGCGGTCTTGTAGTTCGACGAGTGTGGCAGAGTTCCAGCGTTTGGTGGTGCCTACGAGGTAGCCGGTGATACGCTGGATGGTCTCGAATTCGGTGTCGCATTTGGGACATTTCTTCATTTTCATGTCAGCGTTTTCATAGCCACAATGAGGACAGTGGTTTCGGTTGTGATTGACTGAACCATAGCCCATGTTATATTTATCCATCATATCGACTATTTGCATAATGCACTCCTCGTTGTGTGTGGCATCACCATCGATTTCCACGTAGAAGATATGGCCGCCACGAGTGAGTTCATGATAAGGAGCCTCAATCTTTGCTTTGTGTCTTGGAGAGCAATGATAATAAACAGGAACGTGGTTGGAGTTGGTATAATAATCTTTATCGGTCACCCCTTCAATAATTCCGAATGAAGCTCGGTCGCGCTTAGTGAATCTACCACTGAGCCCTTCGGCGGGAGTGGCAAGAACAGAATAATTATGGCCATATCTTTCCGAGAATTCATTTGCCTTGGAGCGCATGTGTCCGACTATTCTTAAGCCGAGGAGCTGAGAGTCGCCCGATTCTCCATGATGCTTTCCTGTAAGAGCGATGAGACATTCAGCAAGTCCGATGAATCCAATGCCAAGGGTCCCTTGGTTGATGACACTTTCAATGGTATCGTCAGGTCTGAGATTTTCAGAGCCATTCCAGAGAGTTCCCATGACGAGAGGGAATTGCTTGGCGAGTGCAGTCTTTTGGAATTGGAATCTGTCGTCGAGTTGTTTCGCAGTGAGTTCGAGAATTTCATCAAGACGCTCGAAGAATCGTTCAATCCTTTCATTTTTATCTTTTATTCCCATACATTCAATGGCGAGGCGGACTATGTTGATAGTCGAGAATGATAGATTTCCCCTGCCTATAGAAGTTTTCTTGCCATAACGGTTTTCAAACACCCTTGTACGGCATCCCATTGTAGCTACTTCGTATTCAAAACGTCGTGGATCATCAGCACGCCAAAGTTCGTGCTGATTGTATGTAGCGTCAAGGTTGAGGAAATTTGGGAAGAAACGTTTTGCTGCCACTTTGCAAGCAAGGCGATACAGATCATAGTTGGGATCCTCAGGGAGATAGCTCACACCGCGCTTTTTCTTCCAAATTTGAATAGGGAAAATAGCGGTCGCACCATTACCAACACCTTCGAGAGTGCAATTTAGAATCTCTCTGATGACACAGCGCCCTTCAGCGGAGGTATCAGTCCCATAATTGATGGAGCTGAAGACTACCTGATTCCCTCC
>VIDP01011617.1_pt1 | contig 24117 bp, 23 predicted proteins | sample 5025131 | NCBI WGS metagenome assembly VIDP01 (sample SAMN11853144, study PRJNA449069) | gut metagenome | isolation source: stool from male vole | host: Microtus ochrogaster | place: USA:Florida | collected 2017
CAGGAAAAAGCTTTTAAAAAGCCCATGCGTTTTTGGATTCGTGACGAGGTAGAGGAAATTATAAAGGAAGAAAATATTGACAGAAAACGTTTTTATGAGTTCTCAAAATTCAGGTATCAGGATATAATAAATAAATTTTATTATTCATTCTGTGATTATAAGAATTTCGTTACTGATAAGATAAGGTTTGAATATCGCAGTTTGCATTTTCGTAAAAACTTGGAATACTACGTGATAGCAGGATTTTTGCAGTCTGCCGGTTGGGTGGACTACCTTGAAAAAATCTGTCGTGAAATAGCTACCGACGAAAAACTTTATCTTATTTTGTCGGAAAAATGGGTTTATGAGGGGTATTTAAACGAAATTATTACCGTATTGTCCGAAACAGACGGCTGGCTACAGGATTTCTATATTGTGTCACCGAAATTTGACTGGTTCATTGTTCATGACGATATTGAAGAATGTGCCAAAATGTATCGTAAATAGTCGGGGAGGTAAGTAAAATGAAAATAATTATAAATCCTCTTGAAAGTATTGAGTTCGACGGTAAAAAAATCCCCCTTAAATGTTCAAGGGAGTTTGTCGAAAGTATTTTAGGTGAGCCACATATAAATGAAGTCTCATATTATTATTTTGAAAATAATTTGAGGTTTGATTTCAATAAAAACAATGAACTGGAGTTCATAGAGTTTTTAGGCGGTATACATGGTACGATACAGCCTGAAATATACGGTATAAATCCATTTACAGAAGATGCAGACAAGGTGTATGCAGTTCTGTCAGAACACAACAACGGTGACATTGACGACAGTGAAAACGGTTATTCCTATGCTTTTATAGAATCGGCAATAGGTGTTTACAGACCGAGTATAACCAAAGACGTTTCTGACATGGTTGAATCCTGTAAACAAATTGGTGAAACGCTGAGTGAAGAAGAATACGCTCATGAATCTGAAAGGGCTAATCACTGGGCAACTATAGGCTTAGGTGTAAAAGGTTATTATAACGTCAGAAATCTTGAAGAAAAGCTGTTTAGAGTTGAAGATATAAAGAAGTTGTATTCTGCATTTCTTACACTGTGCGACTTTGTGGAGGAAGATATATATTGTGGTAAATGTCCGTTATGGAAAGATATGTGCGGTGCTGATGACAAAACCAAAGTAAACGAATTTTCAGAGGCTTTGAAAAGAATACGTTATACAGCTGAAATAAAAAATAATTAAACAGGAGAAATATATGTACAGGAATTATGTCACTGTGAAAAAAGAAAATATAATCACGTCCGGAGTTACTGTAGAATCTTTTGGAAAACACAGATATATTGTGTATGTCAGTCCAAAAGATACAAACTGGAAAGTGCATATAAATTCTGACTTTTATGAAGATGATGGTGGAAATTATATCTGCTGTTTGTTTTATGACAGGAGACTTTGCCGGACGATTGAGGAGTTCGGAAGCATTACAGCAGAAGAAATAGAAAGTCAGGCATATGGTGCGTATATGGACGGTGCAAGGTAGAAAATAAATGCAATATTGTATTCGAAATATGGAGGATATTATTATGGATATGAATTTTCATGACGAAATGAAAAAAATGTTTGAGGAGGTGTTAAAAGAAATAAAATCAGGTACTGCTGATTTCTTCGACGATAAGAAAGAAACAGAAAAAAACGGTACACGTACTGACGAGGGTTTACAGAATCTCGGAAGCAAAAACACAAAATACGCCACAGACTATGCACCGGAAGTACTTGAAACTTTCGACAACAAGCACCCCGACCGTGACTATTTTGTAAAGTTCAACTGTCCGGAGTTCACAAGCCTTTGTCCGATTACGTCACAGCCTGATTTTGCCACTATTTATATATCATATGTTCCGGATATAAAGATGGTTGAGAGTAAGTCACTTAAACTCTATCTTTTCAGTTTCCGCAATCACGGTGACTTTCATGAGGACTGCGTGAATATCATCATGAACGACCTTATTAAGCTTATGAATCCGAAGTATATTGAAGTGTGGGGAAAGTTCCTGCCTCGTGGTGGAATTTCCATTGACCCTTACTGCAATTACGGCAGACCCGATACAAAGTGGGAAAAACTTGCGTGGGAAAGACTTTCGCATCATGACCTTTATCCCGAAAACGTAGATAACAGATAAATTTTTTAACGGAAAAGATATATTTTCCAAAGGAGATACAATGAAAAAGTTAAAAAACAGTATTCTTGCCGTTCTTAGTGCCTGTATTTTTCTTACGGGTTGCGGACAGATTGTGCAGAATATGCAGGACGTTCCCGTTATGAACGAACAGCAGAACATAACTCAGACAGATATTCAGTCGCCGGAAGATACGGCTCAGGCAAGTACTACATCAGAAAAAGGGTATACCGCCGGAGATGTAGTAACAACATCTTATGTTTCAACAAATGAAAATGTTTCAACTGTGACAACTGCAGGAGAAAACACCGTAACAACAGCAAATCCGTCAAATGCAGGGCATATTACCGGAAGTACTACTACTGCAAGAAATAACAGTACGTCAGGTGCAAAGGGTACTACCCACGCCGTTCCGGTGAACCCTAATGCAAGTACGGCATCTGCCAAAAAAACAACTGCTGTTACAACGACATCGAAAATTACTGTACTTACGACTGTCACCACCATACTTACCACAACAACCACAACCGTGACAACCACTCCACCTCCAGAAACAAAACCCGATAATCCGCAAGCACTTCTTGAACAGATGACACTTGAAGAAAAAGTATATCAGATGTTCATGGTTAAGCCGGAACAGATTACCGGAGTTTATCCTACAACTGCGTCAGGTGAAACAACAAAAAACGCTTTGAAAAATTATCCTGTAGGTGGAATTATCTATTTTGCGGACAACCTCGTTTCTGTTCCGCAGACAAGGGATATGCTTTCAAATGTTCAGCAGTATGCAAAGGAATCAAGCGGTGTGGGACTGTTCACGGCTATTGACGAGGAGGGTGGAACAGTTGCCCGTGCAGCTCAGAAACTTGGTACAACGTCGTTTTCAAATATGGAGTATTACGGCGAAAGCAATGATGCAGGTACGGCTTATAATATCGGCTATACTATAGGTTCGGATTTACGCAGTCTGGGATTTAATCTTGACTTTGCCCCTGTTGCCGACGTGAATATAAATATCTATAATGAACTCGGAAGCCGTATTTTCAGCAGTGACCCTTATGTTGTCGCAAATATGGCTACCAGTGTCGCTGTCGGACTTCAGGACGCAGGTGTATGTGCAACTCTGAAACATTTTCCTGGCTTGGGTGCAGAGGACGGCAATACTCATAATGATTCGTTTGTTATCATAGACAGAACGGTTGACCAGCTCCGTGAAAGTGAGTTTGTACCTTTCAGAAGCGGAATAAATGCAGGTGTTGACTTTGTTATGGTAAGTCATCAGATTGTGACGGGATTCGGTGACAATCTTCCGGCAGACCTCTCCCATACTGTTGTTACCGGATATCTCCGGAATGAACTCGGATTTAATGGTATAGCAATTACTGACGCACAGCAGATGAACACCATTTCAACGGTTTATTCGTCGGGTGACGCTGCGGTTATGTCGGTAAAGGCAGGAATTGATATTATTTTAATGCCTGATGATTTGCAGTCAGCGGTAAATGCCGTATGTAATGCGGTAAACAGCGGTGAAATTTCAGAATCAAGAATAGACGAAAGTGTTATGCGTATACTTAATCAGAAATACGAATTAGGTTTATTTAATTCTTGACATTTTGATAAAAACAGTGTATAATAAAATACAAATAATAATTAGGTGGTGATATTATGAAAAAAATATTCAGAAACCTTGTTGTTACTGTAACAGCGGTGTTTTGTTCCGCTGTCGGAATGACAGGAATTAGCGTTAGTGCAGATACAACCGAAAATTCTGCAAATTATTTATCCGGCGATGTTAACTCAGATGGTAAATTCACTATTGCAGATGTTCTGATATTTCAGAAGTGGATTACAGGAAGTGATGTCACTCTGAACAACTGGCAGGCGGTTGACTTCAATCAAGACGGCGTACTTGACGTTTTTGACCTCTGCATGATGAAAAACGAATTACGCAGTTATAACAGCATATATAAAGATGAAAGAGGCTATCCTGTCAGCAATCCAGACGTGATTGACGAGTTTACGCCATGTACTGCCACTGATGAGGATTTTTTTGATACGGGCGGAATAAGAGTTGTTATCAAGCATCAGTACAGTGTTTCCGACCGTGTATGGACTATTGACGACTTTAAGGGCATAGACAATATAAAGTTATTCTGTCAAAGTGATAACTATAATCCGACTTCATCCGCAGTAGCCCCGTACAGGCAGGTTATAGAAATAGGACTTGAAGAATGTTCTGTAGAAAACGTTCTGAAAATGGTACATGACATAGAGGCTCTGAATCTGCCGGAGGTAATGGAAGTCGAAGTGCGTAAGTACGGAACAGGCGGATTGCCGATGACTCCAGAAGAATATGAAGAATTTATAGAAGATATTGAAAAAGAACAGGATAATAACCCGAATGAAGTGAATGATTCAGACGGTATTTCTAAAAGCTATTCACTGAATCAGCTAAGCGAAATAAATGAATTTGCTATAATAACAAACGGAAGCGGAGATTTTTCAATTGAATTGATTGCTCCTGACGGAACAGTATATGAAAACTATGAAAACGGAGAATTTGTTACAGGATTTATCGATGAATTGCCTGACGGTTCACAGATATACGGTTTAGGTAAAAGAGGTCTGCGTGTCGTTAATCCTGTAATGTCAGTTGACGGAGTTTACTGGAGTTTCAAGGTTGTTTCACATCTTTCGTACAGAAGTTCATTTGTTGTTGGTATTACTACAAAATAATAATATAACAGAAAGCTCCCTGCCGTGCGACAGGGAGTTATTTTATATTTTTTCATGGTAGTCTATACATTTAAGGAATATTTCGTCAAGCTGTTTCCAGTCACGCTTTTTGTCGTCTTTTATAGAATCAGCATATTTTCTTATTTCAGTGATACTGTTTTCTATATACCGGTCAAGTTCAATAATATGTTTTCCCTTTTCCGTTTCGGGAACTTCTGTTTTTATGTGAACAAGTTCAGTAATAATTGGTATTATATTATTGTCGGCAACAGTGTCAACGAGTTTCTGAAAAAGCACCGGAGGGGGAGTTCTGTTTTCGAGAATCCACCGACACGCAAGAATAGGACGTATTATATAGAAATATTTTTTGAGTTTTATATATTCTTCTTTAAGATGTTTGCTGTATGTTGAGGTTGCTGTACTGATATAGTGGTATATTCCTGACTTACAGGAGAAAAAACTGTCAATTTCGGGAGTAAGTGTTTTTATGATATTATGTGAACTGTATATAATCGGTGAATGAATCCATTCAAAAACGGTCGGATTTGAGTTGCAGAGCAGACGCAGGGTTTTTGATATGTCCCAACCGTTTATATCATATATATCATTGAGTTCCCATTCTATAACATCACGTATTTTTTCAAGACGCAGATAATCGTTTCTGTTTCTTACATATATAAAGCGAACATCATAATCGCTGTCGGGGGAAGCAAATCCCCATGCACGACTTCCCGACTCAACAGCATGAAGTATAGTTATATCTTCTTTCTGCTGTATTTCAGTAAGTTTATTTAAAATCATGTCTTTGACGGTCATATAATCACTGCTTTCATATTATAATAAGGATAATTATATCATTTCGGGAATATATTGTCAAGAAAATAAAAAATATATCTTGACAAATTTAAAAATACGTGATAAAATATATTACAAGTGATTTATATGGTTATTAGTTAAATATATAATTCAGACTGATTCCGTTAATATAAATCAGGAAAGGTGAATTAAATGGCTGAACTTAAGATTGGTCGGGAAGTCGAAACAGAATTCGGCGGAAAAGCTAAGATTTTAGATGTCATAGGCAAAGGAAGACAAAGCACTGTTTATCTTGTTGAGTACAACAGTATGAAAATGGCACTTAAATGGTATGATTCCGACAAAGTTAGTAATCCTGATAAAATTTACAGGAATATAAAAAATAATATTGCAGAAGGTACACCGAATAATAAATTTCTGTGGCCTAAATATCTTACAAAAAGATATGATAATACTTTCGGGTACTTTATGGAAGTGAAACCCGACAGTTTTGAATATTTTACCGATATCATGAACGGTTACAAGCTTGTTCATGACAGCAGTACCGGACGCATGGTAAAGAAATCCGTGAAATTTTCAAGTCTTAATGCAATGGTTACAGCGGTTATAAATATTGTCAACGCATTCCGTCAGATTCACAAAGTCGGAAAAAGTTATCAGGCTCTCAGTGACGGCGGATTTTTTATAAATACGGATACCGGTGCTGTTCTTATGAGTGACTGTGATACAATTGCAATGCACGGAATGGATTTGGGTATACACATAAGACCGTCATATAAAGCCCCTGAAGTACTTGAGGGCGGTCTCCCTGACGAAAATTCTGATATGTATACTCTTGCGGTGGTACTGTTCAAACTGCTTTTCAGGGGTGACCATATGGAAGGTAAAAAAGTCGTTATGGACATTTGTCTGAATGAGCAGGAACTTGCAAAACATTACGGTTCAGAAGCTGTTTTTGTATATGACCCAGACGATGATTCAAACCGTCCTTTAAGATGTATTCACGATAATGTAATAAAGTTCTGGGGAGAATATCCCGAATATATAAGAGAAGCTTTTGTGCGTTCATTTACAGCAGGAAAAAAAGAACCTGATAAACGTTTGTCGTTGGACGAATGGCAAAGTCTGTTTATCCGTCTGCGTTCGGAAATTCTTTCATGCGTGTGCGGAAGAAGTCATTTTGTTTCCATGCTCGGAAAACCGTCTGATAAGGCATTTAAATGTCCTAAGTGCGGTATGGAATTTGCTGCAATAGGATTCAGCAACCGTATTTTCCGTATGCCTCTTTACATAGGTTGCAAGCTTTTTGAATGTGACATAAATCCTTATACGGACGATTTTCTCAGCATTGCAGGAGAACTTGTCGAAAATAAACTCCGTCCGGGACTGATTGGCATAAAGAACTGTTCCGAAAAAAAATGGAGTGTAAGAATGCCGGACGGATTTTTCCACGACGTAACTCCCGGAAAAGGTTTTCCCGTGTGGAGCGGACTTGAAATTGATTTTGGCAGAGTTCAGGCAAAATTTTAAGTGGAAAGGAGTAGGATTTTTATATGTTCAAGGGTTTCAGCCGGTCGGTAATCGGTGCAAGCCATATAAAAAAAGGAATTGTTTGTCAGGACAGTTCAGATTATAAAACGGGAAACGGTTATGCTATTTCGGTAGTGGCTGACGGTCACGGCAGTAAAAAACATTTCAGAAGTCATATAGGTTCTCGTGTGGCTGTTGAGACTGCAATCGAAACAATCAGCAGATTTTACAGGGATAAGGAAAGATTTGAAAAGGAATTTACCGAAAACCATGAAATGATAATCCGTAATATAGAAAAGCAGATTATTGCTGTATGGCATAGTAAAGTGCTGGAGCATTTTGCGGAAAATCCAGTTACAGATGAGGAGAAAAAACCGTTTTCCGAGGAGGAATTTAATAAAATTGCCGTTGAATCGTATTACGGAACTACACTCGTAACAGCAGTTGCAGGAGAAAACTTTACTTTCGGCTTTCAGATTGGCGACGGAAGTCTTGTTGCTGTCTTTGACGACGGTGAAACGGCTATGCTTATGGATTATGAGGAGTCAAATCCGGCAAATATAACTGCTTCGATATGCAATAAAAACGCTGCTTCTATGTTCAGCAGATTTTTTGTTGACAATAAAAAAATTCTCGCAGTTTTCGTTTCAACCGACGGACTTTATACGTCTTTCGGAAAGGACAGTGATTTTCTTGACTATCACACTATAATAGCAAGTCAACTTTCGGATATTGCGGTATTTGAATCATCTGTAGTAAAAAATATTACTAAAAGAACCCGTTTCGGTACAGAAGATGATATTTCACTTTCGTGTATTTACAACAGTGAACTTGTATCGGAAAAAAGTGCGGTTCTGAGAAAGAAAATCGAGGAAAACAGAAAAAAGTCATAAATTGAACATTGCAGTATTTTATAATGAGATATGTGTAGATGGAAATAACCTTTATATTTGCTTTTTGTACAGAATGTCTGTGCTGTGCTTTGAAAGGAGTATGTTATGGATATTATGAAACTTCGTCCGGCAGGAAAAGACTATATATGGGGCGGAACAAGGCTGAAAAAGGAGTATAACAAGGATATAGGAATGAACCGTATTTCTGAAACGTGGGAATGTTCTGTACACCCTGACGGTCGGAGTAAAGTTGTAAGCGGAGAACATACGGGCAGTACTCTTGACAGAGTTATAGCAGAACACCCCGAATATCTCGGAAAAAACAATAAAAGCGGTTTTCCTGTTCTGATAAAGTTCATTGACGCAGAAAAGGACTTGTCCGTGCAGGTTCACCCTGACGACGAATATGCACATATTCATGAACATCAGAACGGAAAGACTGAAATGTGGTATGTAATGGAGGCGGAAGAAAACACCTCTCTTATTTACGGATTTGAACATGAAATTTCGGAATCTGCCGTCCGAAAAGCTGTTGATGAGGGAAATATTACTGAATATCTTCATCATGCAGAAGTACATAAGGGTGACGTTTTCTATATACCTGCCGGAACAGTACACGCTATCGGAAAAGGTGCGGTAATTGCGGAAATACAGGAAAATTCAAACGTGACTTACCGTGTTTACGACTACGACAGAACCGACAAGGACGGCAGTAAACGGGAACTTCATACGGAAAAGGCACTTGAAGTAATGAGTTGCAGACCTGCAAAGAAAATAAAGTCATATGATGATTATTTTGAATGTCCTGCGTATTCTTTCAGAACACTATGTTCCTGCCGTTACTTCACTACTGAAAAAGTAAATGTAAATGAATCGTATACTTTTAATGTTGCGGACGATTCTTTTCAGGTGATTCTCTGTACGGAAGGCTGTGGAACTGTACAGGACAAAAACAGTAAAGTTCCCATGATAAAAGGTGACTGTATTTTTTTGCCGGCAGATACCGGTAAAATTGAAGTTGCGGGAAAAACTGAATTTCTCAAAGTAAGATGCTGAAAAAATGACTGTGAAGCGGAGAATGCTTTGCGGTCTTATTTTTTGTATTATAAATTGACTTTTATAAGATAATATGATATAATTTATCTGAAAATGTCATAAATGAAAGAAGGTCGCAAATGGGACTTAATATACCTATGAACAGAAAAGGTGCAATGAACAGAAATTCCCTTGCAGGTAAACAGGGACTTATGAATGTTCGGAGTAGTCTTGATAAAAGAACGCTGAATAACAATATTTTCGGGAAAAATCCGGTGAACAGAAACGAAGTTCCGGCAAGTTCTGCTCCGGTTCGTCCGTCAAAAAAGAAAAGAAATACAGTAAATAGCGGTATGCTGCTTAAAAAGGGACAGAAAATTGCAGTTCCGGACAGCCGTAATATAAAAATTGCTCTGGGCTGGGATATACTTGATTCACGGTGTGAACTTGATGCGTCCGCTTTCATGCTCGGTGTAAACAACAAAGTCATAAGCGATGACTGGTTTATATTTTACGGACAGGATATCAGTCCCGACGGAAGTGTGAAATACAGAACTTCTCAGGGCAGTGACGACGCTGTTATTGATATTGATTTAAGTAAAATAAGTTATGCTGTTCAGAAAATCGTGTTTTCGGTCACAATTTATGAAGCTGTTTCAAAAAGACTTAATTTCGGCATGACGGAAAATGTCTATGCAAGAATAATTGACGGCAGCAATAGGGAAACGGCTCGCTTTGAACTGGACGAGTGTTACAGTAATGTCACCGCTATGGTTCTCGGAGAACTTTACAGATATAGCGGAAACTGGAAATTCAACGCTGTCGGTTCGGGAGTGGCAAGGGATTTGGCTGGATTCTGTGCAATGTACGGCGTTAATATAATCTGAAAGGAATTTTAATATATGATTAAATTTGAAACTTTGAATGAATTGTGTCTTATGATTACCTGTCAAGGCGGAGGTGACTATGTTTTTACAAAAGCAGGTGCTTTTATAGGCGGTGAATGTTTCGGTGCAAAGAACTATAAGTTTACAAAAGTTCTGCTTGGACCTCAGGAAAACGCAGGACGTGCTTTTCTCGGACAGCTTGCAAGAAGATTTACCGGTGAAAATCTTCCTCTTATGAAAGTGGAGTTCAGCGGTGACAGTGTAACATATTACGCAAATAATCAACAGCACGTTGTTGTATATCATCTTGAGAACGGCGAAACAATTTCCGTTGAAAGTGAAAATATCCTTGCGTTTACAAGAGACTGCGATTACGGTGTAAGATTTCTCGGACAGGGTGTCATTTCACAGAAAGGTTTTGCGACTTCAACCCTTACCGGAAAAGGTCCGGAAGCTTATGTGGCTGTACTGGTGGACGGAAATCCGCTTGTTCTGAGCAATGTCGCAAACGGTTCTACTCTTGAGGCAGATCCCGACGCTGTAGTGTGCTGGATTGGTGCAGACCCATCAATGAAAATGGACGTTTCATGGCGTAATTTTATAGGTCAGAGTTCCGGAGAATCCTATATGTTTGAATGGAGTTCAAACTGTCCTGCAACGGTAATAATTCAGCCTATGGAAAGAACGTCCGGACTTGACATTTCAATGGACGGAAACCGTTCCGGAAGCAGACCGTCCGCACAGAGAAGATTATACTGATAAACCGGCACAGCAGTAAATTATAAACAATGAGAGAATTGAAGCTTTTATACGTCTAATAATTAGATAAAGTGCGTCAATTTTTTCGGAGAGGGGGAAATCAATGGATAACGGCGAAATCAGCTACCGACGTTTTCTTGCCGGTGATGATGAGGGAATGGTCGAAATAATAAGAGATTATAAAGACGGTCTTATTCTTTATATTAACGGAATAACAAATAATCTCGTTATTGCGGAAGAAATTATGGAAGATACATTTTTTAAGCTCGTTACAAAAAAACCAAGATTTTCAGGAAAAAGCACTTTTAAAACATGGCTTTATTCTATAGGCAGAAATGCCGCTATAGACAGTTTGCGAAAGAGGTCAAAAATTTCTGATATTCCTATTGATGAATATCATGAACTTGCCGAAGGAGAATCCATAGAAAGAGAGTATCTGAAAGAAGAACAGAAAATTACACTTCATAAAGCATTGCAGAATCTTAAACCGGATTATAAACAGGTGCTTTATCTTGCCTTTTTTGAAGATTTCAGTAACAGTGACATAGCAAGTATTATGCACAAAACCAAACGACAGATTGAGAATCTTCTTTACAGAGCCAAGCAGTCGCTTAAATCAGAGCTTGAAAAGGAGGGTTTTGAATATGAAGTCCTATAAAGAAGTAGCGGAGAGTGTTTTTGAACGTAGAGACAAGTATTTTGCTGAAAAGAAAAGAAAACATACTGTTATGATGAAAAGAATTTCAGTCGGACTTAGCTTTTGTCTTGTCGTGTTGATAGGTCTGGGAATATGGAACAGGGACGAAATTCAGAACGTTCTTAAATCATTCTATGACAAAGGCAGCGGTGATGTTGTAATTGATATAGATAAGCGGGAAGATGAAATTCAGACTACAACAGCAGTCAACACCGTTTTATCAGGACAAAGTTATGAAACTGTTTCGGGGACGGTACAGAATGTCACGACAGCACAGACAGAAACGGTTTCCGGACATACTCAGACAACAACTGCTACAGCATCATCTTCAGCCGACGAAGAAGTTACTTTCACTGCTTCTTCTACTGTTTCAGTTCCGTCATATAATGCAAGTACAGTAACACATATTCATACAAGTTCATTACCAATCTATACAGCAACAGCAACAGTTCCAAGCAGTACAATGACTTATACTACGACAGAAGGAACAGATATGCAGACATTTACTACGTCGACAACAACAAGACCATCACGTACAACAACAACAACAAGACCTTCTTTTACCACCACAACAGCGACAGAATCCACTTATACAACTTCTCAGACGGAAACTTTTTATACAACAACTACAACAGCAACTACTACTATTATGACAACATCAATTGAATATACGGCGACTCCGACAGTTTCTTCATATACAACGACAACAACGTATCTTCATTATATTACAACGTCGCAAACCACAACAGAAGTAACTCATACATCAACGACACAGACCACAACAGCACAGACATATACAGCCACATATCAGACAACAACGGGCATTCCCGATACAATTACAGTATCAGCTACCACTACTACTACAACGTATTTATATACAGATGATATGTTGCAGAGGATTTTAACCTATCTTATCGGTTATGAATAATTCAAATCAGAAAACAGCGGATATTTTTAATGTCTGCTGTTTTTTATCATGTGCTGTTGAAATTTTATGCAAAACGGTGTATAATATAAAAAATATATTAAGGAGTGATAATTATTCTTGAAATAAAAAAAGAACTGTGTTTTAAGGAACTGGAAGATTTTCTTTCATGTCATGAAACTGTAAAGAAATCATCTGAACAGACGTTGTATAATTATTACAGGGATTTGATGCTGTTTTTCAGATATATGAAGTTTATAAAGGGTAAAAGTCGTGCTGGTCAGAAGATTGAGGACATATATATAACAGATGTGGATATGAATTTCATACGGAGCATTACTATTGACGATATATACAGATATTTTTATTATCTTACCGAAATAAGAAACAATAGTGAACGTACACAGGCAAGGCGTGTAACCTCTATGAGAATGTTTTTTAAATATCTTCATCTTACAACGGAAGTCCTTGAAAAAGACCCTACGGAAAAACTTGAGTTTCCATCCATACAGACAAAACCGCCGGAGTTCATGAATGAAGCCGACTGCATAGCCCTGCTTAATTCCATTGACGAACCCAACAGGGAACGTGATTATTGTATTCTTGTAATATTCATAAACTGCGGAATACGTCTGAGTGAACTTGTCCGTCTGAATGATACCGATATACAGCAGGACGGAACAGTCACAATAAAAGGCAGGGGAACAGAAAAGCGTACTATTTACTTTAATCAGGCGTGTATGGAGGCTCTTGAGGAATATCAGGATTTCAAGGAGGTTTTCTTTGAGGGAAAAAGCTACGACCACCATGCGATTTTTGTCGGCAGAAGCGGAAAACGCCTTACTGGTCGGTGGGTTGAGGAGATAGTAAAAAAGCGTATGAAAAAGGCAGGTTTCGGAGATTTGGGACTTAGTCCGAACAAACTCCGCCATACTGCCGCAAAGTTCATGTACCGCAGAGGTGTCGACGTGAGTGTACTTAAGGAAATACTTGGTCACAAGGCTATGAATACAACTCAGATATATACCCACACAGTAAGCAGTCAGCTTGAATCTGCCATGAAAAATAATTCTATAAGCCGTAAAAAGAAAAAATAAAAAAGTGACATTTGTCACTCACGGAATGACATCAGACATCTTTCATAAAATTATCTTATATGGTATTATATGGGTAATGAAAGGTGTGTGATTATATGAGAGAACTTATTTTATTATTATTTTTTCTTTTTGTGGCACTGCCGATAGGTTTGATTGCAGTAATAGTACATCTTATTGTAAAGCTTGTTAAAAGGTATAGAAAAAGAAAAGAATTATTTGAACAGTCAAACTGTTCAGCGGAATCATTTGTTTATTCTGAACCGCCGAAGCCCATAAGGAAATTTAACGGTTCTGAAATTATGTTTATAATCGGAACAGTGTTTATTGTATTATCGGGAATAGCTTTTGGTGTGGCAGGCTGGGTAAATACAACGCCGTTGGGCAGAGTTATGATAATGTTTCTTGCGACGGTTGTCATGTTCGGAGCAGGCGTACTGTTTCATAAGGTCATAAAGCTTGACGGTACATCAACGGCGTTCTGTTCAATCGGAACTATTCTTATTTCGATAACCATAATTACCGCAGGTTATTACAATCTTTTCGGTGAATGGCTTTCGACGGACGGCGACGGCTGGGGATTGCTTTTTGCTCTTAGTTCGTTAGTAACGGCATTGACAGCGTTTGCGGAACATAAATTTTACAAAAACAATGCTTTTTTGTATATAAGTCTTATGGCTGTATCGGTCACACTTATTTTCCTTTCGGCTCAGATATCGGAAAGTTATGATGACTTTGCCGTGATAATGATATTACTACAGACAATTATATCAGCAGGACTTTATGTTTTCGGATTATCGGAAAAAAAGTCACTCAGAATAACAGGAAATATTTCAGCGGTTGTATTTGCCGTACTGGCTTTCATAAAAGTCATAGATTCGTCATTTAATCCCGACGGTGCAACTTACTTGATAATGTTTGTGATTGTTGTACAGCTTGCCGGTTACGGAATTTATCTTAAAAAACCCGTGTTAAAGGGATTACAAAGTGTGTTTGCTGTATGGACTGTATTTATACTATGTTCAGAAGCAAAGACTGATAATACTGAAATAATGATTTTTTCAGGAATAATGCTTGCTGTATATTCTGTAAACCGTTTTTTACCGTGTCTTAAAAACAAGTTTTCAGAAATATTCACACTGTTTTTTGCGGTATACAGTTCAGTTGCATCGGCAACCATCAATGATGATAAAGCTATGATAGTGCCGGTTATAATGTCGCTGCTTATCATGTCATATGCGTTTGCAGACAAAAAAGCTGTGCAGATACTTGCGGGACTGTGTTCACCTGTAATGCCTGTTATAATTGCCGAAAATTTCAGCGGTGATGTTTATAATATACTTGATATACTTGCAACTGTTTTTTGTCTGATTACTGCCGGAATAGTCTTTCTGCCGAAGTACGCCTTTAAACTGCACGCAAGATTTCCACGAAAGACTGATACCATATTATATACAAATATGATAGTCGCCGGAATTATTATTATGATTTCCACAACAGATAGTCCGGAAATGCCTTTTGTTGCAATGCTTATATGTATGCTTTATTTTGCTGTATCTTTCATGCTCCGCAACAACTGGACAGGTATTTTTTCAGTAATCGGAACAATACAGCTTGTTGGAGACAGTACCTATAAATCAGACTATTCAATGTATATTATGTTTGGTTCGTTCTGTGTTATGATGATAATTTCAAGGGTATTTTTCAGCAAAGGAATTATTTCAAAGAAAGGGGATTTTACAAAATTCGATGTTGTAATGTTTAGCGCATGGTATGCTTTAATGGATTTAGACGGAAATAAAGGTCAGTTTCTTTGCATGATTTCTATAGCTTTATATATTGCGAACTTTATCAGAAAAAAGACAAATAAAGATATAGCGTCCGTACTGCTTTCCGTATCTGTGGTAATTACTGCAATTGCTTTCATAAACAGACCGTTTTTTATTGTTGAATCTGAAATGGTTTCAAGTAAAATCACTCTCGCAATCATTACGGCTGTCGGAATTGCTTACAGGTATATATGGAAAAATCACCCGAAAGCTTCAAAAATTTCGTCTGATATAATATTTGTAATGGCTTTTGCAGGTCTTGTTTATGATGCACTTGATTTTGGGAATCTTTCAAATACTATCTTTGTACTTGTGGTAACGGCTGTTATACTTATGATTTCGTTCGCAACAAAAAGCAAGACATGGTTTTCTGTGTCGTCGGTTGCACTTGTTGTTATTACCGTCTATGCGACAAGAAAATATTTGTCATCGCTTGACTGGTGGGCATACCTGTTTATAGCAGGAATTACGTTTATAGCTATTGCATCGTTGAATGAATATCTGAAGAAAAGCGGAAAAACAATCAAACTGAAAGTATCGGAAATTTTTTCCGGCTGGAAATGGTGATTACAGAAAAAGCGTACTTCAAAGGTACGCTTTTTTACAGTTGCCATAATTAAGAAAATATGATATAATATTTATGGAGGTGTATTATGACGGCTACTGTTATTTCGGTTATACTTCTTTTTGCCGGACTTTTTGGCATGGGAATAGCTGTCGCATGGATTATCAGAAAAGGCAACAACAATCGTCTTACAAGACTTTTCGGAGTATGTCAGATTTCCATTATACTTTGGATTATATCACAGTTGCTTATACTTTTTTCGGTTAACTTACAACAAAAACAGTTAAGCTATACGGTCGGTAACGTCGGAATAAGTTTTTTTGCACCGTTCTGGCTTATATTTTCGGCTGAATATACAGAGGTAAAGTCACGTTTCAGAAAATTTTTCGGAATACTTTCGGCTTTGTCTGTATCTGCAATACTGCTTATTGTCACGAATCCTGTCCATCACCTTTACTACTCGGTATTTGATATGGATAATATAGAGTATGCACCTCTTTTTTATCTATATCAGGTGATTTACTATATATGTATAATATCGGGTATTACCATGATGTATATAAAACATGCAAAGCAGTACAATCATATTACAAAACAGACTGTATTACTTACTCTTTCAACTGCTGTTCCGCTTGTCGTGAATACTCTTACAGTAACGAAAGTTCTTGATTTGGGAATCGAACTTACACCGCTTTTCTTTGCATTTTCAAGTATAATGATACTTATAGCACTTGGTAAATACGGTCTGCTTAATATAAACAGTATCGCAATGCGAGACGTTACGGACAATATGGAAACAGGTGTCATAATTTCTGACATGAACGGCAATATTTCGTATAAAAACAGGTATGTGGAAAATATTATCAGTCCGGACAGGTATGCTACAATGAAAGAATTTATTGAAATTACAGGTATTAAGTTTAAGGATAATTTCTGCGGTGTGAAATATAATGACAGATACCTTGATTTCAGACGTTCTTTCTGTAAAAATAATTCCGGAGTAAAATTTGCGGAAATTATTACGGTCAGCGACGTTACTGAGTATCACGAACTTGCATCAGCTGAAAAGAAACTCAGCATTGAGCAGGAACGCAACAGAATTGCTCAGGAAATTCACGACTCCGCAGGTCATACTTTCACAATGATAAGCTCTTTGTCAAAGATACTTGCCTTTGAAGCTGAAAAGAAAAATCCCGATATAAAGAGTATGCTTGGATATATTTCAGAAGTAGACGGTTTGTCAAGGAGCGGTCTTACACAGTTAAGATGTTCCGTCAATAATCTCCGTGAGGACGAATTTATGACTTCCGTTACTCAGGCAGTCAGAAATGTTATAAACTCTCTCAGGAATACGGACGTTGATTTGTGTGTTCAGGGAAATGACGACGGTCAGTATGATTTCTGCATAAAGGAAGTTTACGACAACTGTCGTGAAATAATTACAAATGCAATGCGTTATTCCGGAGCGTCAAGAATTGACATAATAGTGAAATTTCTTGCGGAACGTCTTGAAGTATATGTCCTTGACAACGGAAAAGGCTGTGAAAAGATATCCGAAAGCAATGGTTTAAGGGGAATCCGTGAACGTACTGAAAAGCTTGGTGGAAGTGTGAAATTTTCCTCTGTATATGGAGAGGGCTTTTCCGTGATTATGAAAATACCGTCTGAAAGGAATTGAAAAGCGTATGATAAGAGTTATTATAGCGGACGATGTTCAGATACTCAGAACAGGACTTAAAGCTGTACTTTCTCAGGACAGTGACATAAAAGTAGTAGGAGAGGCAGGCAATGGCAAAGAGGTTTATGAAATGTGTGTCCGAATGAAACCCGACGTTGTTCTTATGGACATGAGAATGCCGGATTTTGACGGCGGTTACGGTACACGTAAAATAAAAGACAATCTGAAAGACATAAAAGTGCTTGTACTCACCACTTTCGACGACAAGGAAACCGTTGACAAGGCGGTTGCAAGCGGTGCGGACGGGTATATTCTCAAGGAAATGGACAGTGACAAGATAATAAATTCAATTAAAGTGGTTGCAGGTGGAATAAATGTATTCTGTGACAATGTTTTTCAGTCCATAAGAAAAGACGTTACAGTTCCGCAGGATATAAGGAATTTTGACATTACAGAACGTGAAAGGGAATTTTTGCGTCTGATATGTGACGGTTGTGACAACAGGGAAATTGCGTCTCAACTTTTTCTTGCCGAGGGTACTGTACGCAACGGTATTTCAAGACTGCTTGAAAAACTGAAATTAAAGGACAGAACGCAGTTAGCAGTATTTGCAATTAAAAACAATATTATTTAGGAGGATTTTAAAATGGATTTTATGGAACTCGCAAAGACAAGGTATTCAGTCAGAAAGTTTGACGACAGACCTATTGAAAAACAAACTCTTGACATTATTCTTGAAGCCGGAAACGTTGCTCCGACAGGCTGTAACTATCAGCCACAGAGAATCTATGTTGTTCAGAGTGAAGAAAAAATAGCAAAGCTCAATGAACTCAGCAAGTGTATTTTTGGAGCAAAAACAGTTCTTCTTTTCACTTACAACAAAGACGAGGAATGGAAAAATCCTCTTGAAAAAGGTGTGCATTCCGGTGTGCAGGACGTAAGTATTGTTGCGTCACATATAATGCTTGAAGCGTGGGAACTCGGAGTGGGTACGTGCTGGGTGAATTATTTTGCAAACTCAAAGCTTGAAAAAGAACTCGGATTACCCGAAAATGAATGTGCTGTTTTGCTTATGCCTATGGGATATCCGGCGGAGGATTCAGTCCCCCTTAAACTTCATGAAGAATGTAAGGCTATTGACGAAACTGTAAGATATATATAAATGTTTTATTCTGTAATCCACGCATAATCAACAAAATTTCCGGTAAATAATGCGGATTACCGTTTTTTTCAACGAAATTATAATCAAAACCTCCTTATTTGATTGACGACATAAAAAAATTATGGTACAATTTCCCATAAAGTCGTAAAAAAATCAGGAGGTTATTTATGTTAAAAAAAGGAATTGCAGTTCTTGTATCGGCAGTGATGGGACTTGGTGTATTTGCGTATGCAGATTATAAAAAGTCGGCATCTGTTCGGACGTACGCCATAACTCAGGAACAGCAGGACTTTATTGAACAGCTCGGCAGTGCTGCACAAAAAACGTACAGTGAATATAAAATTTTGCCGAGTATGACAGTTGCACAGGCTATCCTTGAATCAGGCTGGGGAAAAAGTTCTCTTTCAGCACTTTATTATAATTTTTTCGGAATGAAAGCAGACAGCAGTTACACCGGAGAAAGTGTTGTTTTACGGACAGGTGAGGAAGTAAACGGCATAATGATTACTGTTAACGGAACGTTCAGAGTGTATCATTCCTTTGAAGAAGGCATAGAAGGGTATTATCAGTTCATTACGGGTTATGAAAGGTATTCAAATCTTATAGGTGAAACGGATTACAAAGAATCTTGTCGTAAGATACAGGCGGACGGCTGGGCAACCGCAAGCAATTATGCGGACTATCTTATAAGTCTGATTGAATCTTTTAATCTCACGAGATTTGATATTCCGATTGATGATAATAATTACATAGAAGATGATATTTATGGCGATATAAACCGTGATGGAATAGTTTCAACAGAAGATGCGGAAATGATGAGCAGTTTTCTGCTCGGACAATGTGAACTTGACGACGAACAGCGTGAAACGGCAGATATAAATTTCGACGGTAAAATTGATTCATTTGATGTGACAAAAATAAGAAAAATGATTGTTGAAATTTCATAAATAAAACAGCCTGCGACCGTTTATATAAGGTTACAGGCTGTTTTTATAATATTTTCCCTGCCATGTATCAAGTTCGGTAAGTTTTTTGTCTATTGCTCCGAGAACTGATATTTTATCGGCACTCCAAAGCGGAGAAACAAGCTTTGATTTGTCGCCGTCACCCGTAATACGTTCAATGACAGTTTCGGGTGGAAGAATTTCAAGCTGACGGACTGTTATATCAATATATTCGTCTTTTGTAAGCATATGTATTCTGCCCTGATTATAGATATTTTCCAGTTTAGTTCCCTTTATTACGTGGAGCATCTGAAGTTTTACTGCGTCGGGCTGAAGTTCTGCGGTACGCAATGCAGTTTCGGTCATCATTTCGGGAGTTTCGTCGGGCAGACCGTTTATGATGTGCAGACAAGTGCGGATATTACGCTTTTTAAGTCTGAAATATCCGTCAAGAAATTCGGAATGCGTACAGCAACGATTTATTTTTTCAATAGTTTTTTCGTGTACGGTCTGCATACCGAGTTCGACGGTAAGAGCAGTTTTTTCATTCAGTTCATTAAGCAGGTCAAGAACGTTGTCAGGCAGACAGTCGGCTCTTGTGCCTATTGAAATACCACAGATTCCGGCAGTTTCCAAAGCGGAAAAATAAACCTTGCGGAGAGTTTCTACAGGTGCATATGTGTTTGTGTTTGCCTGAAAATATGCAATTATCGGAACATCTCCGTATTTATTGCATATACGTTTCTTTTCCGCTTCAAGCTGTTCTTTGACCGAAAGACTTCCGTCGGTAAAATATCCGCTTCCACCGTCGCAGAAAATACAGCCTCCAGTGCCTTTTTTTCCGTTGATATTCGGACAGGTAAAACCGCAGTCAAGAACGGCTTTATAAATCTTTTTTCCGAAAACGGTTTTATTATAATAGTTAAGAGTATGGTATCTCTTGTTGTCAAGCGAAAACCTGAATGGATTGTTTTTCATTTTGCACCTCCGTTAATATTATGTTAACACAAAAATTATGAATTGTCAATCAATGAAATATTTTTTAAAAAAACTCGGAAAATTATGTTTTTTCTCTTGACTTTTTTTATGAAACTGTGTAGAATAATATTTAGAATATTTTAAAGGAATAATTAAAGTGAAAAGTAATATAATATTAACCGGAGTGTCCGGCATAGAAAAAACACAAGCAGAATTATTGAAAGTATAAATTCTGATTTGTGAGATTTTCACAATAAATCGATGCTGAAAGCGTTGAATTGCACAATCTTAGTTTTTTAGACAAAAACTTCTTTGACAAATTCAATGTTTTGTGGTATAATTAACCTAAGATTATTATTATGATTTTTTATAGAGTCCGGTGCCGTTCAGCAGCATATATTACTGTTCTGGCTTGAGGATATCGGAAAGGAACTGAAATGTCTGAAACTTCAAAAATTATAGCTGTTACATCAGGCAAGGGCGGAACAGGTAAATCCACTGTTTGTTCCGGTCTTGGCTATACTCTTGCAAAACAGGGTCACAGAACTCTTATTATTGAGCTTGATTTTGGTCTGAGATGTCTTGATATCATGTTTGGTTTGCAGGATAAGATTGAGCATGACCTCAGTGATGTCCTTAGCGGAAAAATGTCTGCTCTTGATGCCTGTTCAAAGGTTGAAATGGCTTCAAATCTCAATATTCTCTGTGCACCAAAAACCCTTACAGCCGTTACTGCTGAACAGATTATTGATATATGTCGTTCTGTAAAAAAATACTATGACTACATAATCATAGATACTGGTGCGGGTATTAACTCTCACGTTTTTGATATAGTTGAACAGGCTAACCTTATTCTTGTTGTTTCCACTCCTGACCAGGTCTGCATAAGAGACGCTTCCCTTATGTCTGACGAGTTCTACAACAGAGGTAACAAGAGTCAGCGTCTTATCATAAATAAGGTGAGCAAAAAGGTTATCGGAAATTCTCTGGTAAAAAATCTTGATGAAATTATTGACAAGGTTGGTGTACAGCTTATAGGTGTTATTCCCGAGGATTTCAAGCTTACTGTCGCTACGGCAAAGGGTGACCCGATTCCTACCGAGTCAGAAGCACTTCTTGCATTTGATGCAATTTCCAAAAGACTCGGCGGAGAATTTGTTCCACTGACCATAAAAGGAGCATAATTGTTAAAATATTATTCTGCATTGCAGGGAAAGGATAAAGAAATGAAGATTGCCATTATTGCACATGACGCAAAAAAAGAACTTATGGTTCAGTTTTGTAGTGCGTACTGTGGAATTTTATCGAAGCATACATTAATAGCAACTAATACAACAGGAAAGCAGGTAAGCGAAGCAACCGGACTTCCAATCAAAAAATATCTCAGCGGACAAGGCGGTGCAGAACAGATACTTGCACTTCTCTCATGTAATGAGGTTGATGTTCTGCTCTTTTTCAGAGACCCGATTAACCCTAAGGCTGCGGACGTGCATGATATGAATCTTCTCAGACTTTGTGATGTACACAACGTTCCCGTTGCTACAAATATTGCCACCGCTGAAGCTCTTATACTTGCTCTCGAAAGAGGCGATTTGGACTGGCGTGAGGTCGGTAATCCGAGCATCTGATATTAATTGTCCCTGAGTTAAGGGACAATTTTCATGTTTGGAAAAATTCCGTCAGTTTTGCTTACATATTCATGTATTCTTGAAAAAATATATGCAGACTGATGATAATATAATAACAGGAAGGAATTGAAATTTATGGCTGTCAATGTTAAACGTCCAAACGGTACAGAAGATGTACTCCCGAAAGATGTACACAAATGGCACACTGTTGAAAAAATTGCAAGAGAAACTGCTGAAAGTTTCGGATTTTCGGAAATAAGAATCCCTACTTTTGAAAATACTGAACTTTTTCAGCGTTCTGTCGGTGAAACAACCGACGTTGTACAGAAAGAAATGTATACCGTAATGGCTAAGGAAACTAAATTCACACTGCGTCCGGAGGGAACGGCAGGCACTATACGTGCTATGCTTCAGAACGGTCTGCTCAATGAGGCACTGCCACAGCGTGTTTACTATATTCTTTCGTGTTTCCGTCACGAACGTCCACAAGCCGGACGATTAAGAGAATTTCACCAGTTTGGTCTTGAAATGGCAGGAAGTCCAGCACCGTCAGCAGATGCGGAAGTGATTTCGCTTGCAAAAAATATACTTGACCGTCTCGGTCTTAAAAATATTGAACTTTATATAAATTCAATAGGCTGTCCGACCTGCCGTGCAAAGTATCACGAGGCTCTCAGAAGTTACTTTGAAGGACGAAAAAATGAACTCTGTGATACCTGTCATGAACGTCTTGAAAAAAATCCTATGAGAATACTTGATTGTAAAAGTCCTGTATGTCAGGAAATCGCAAAGGACGCTCCGGTTATTCTTGACTATCTCTGTGAGGAATGCAGTGACCACTTTGAAAAGCTTAAAAAATATCTCACTAATCTTAAAATTGACTATAAGGTAAATCCGAAAATTGTAAGAGGTCTTGACTATTATACAAAAACTGTCTTTGAGTTCGTTACAACTGAAATCGGTGCTCAGGGTACTGTGTGCGGCGGTGGACGTTATGACGGTCTTATTGAACAGCTCGGCGGTCAGAAAGTTCCGGCACTGGGTTTTGCTATGGGTATCGAACGTCTTTTACTGGTTATGGACAAGCAGAACTGTGAGTTTCTTACTCCCAGAACCTGTGACATATATTTTGCCACAATGGGCGACAATGCTCTTGAAAAAGCTATGGAAATATCACACGAACTGCGTGAGTTCGGCTACCGTGCAGAGTTCGACCTCATGGGTCGTGGTATAAAGGCACAGATGAAGTATGCCAATAAAATCGGTGCTGCTTTTACGGTCGTAATCGGTGACAACGAACTTGAAAACGGTTCTGTAAAGGTCAAGGAGATGGAAACGGGAAATGAAATTGAAATTGCTCTTGACAATAAATTCAGAACAAATTTTGAGTCACTTTATTTCAATAAAATGATGAACAGTCTTGAAGATGATGAACTGTTAAATAATCTGAATATCAACGGGGAGAATAAATAATTATGGCTGATAATATGAAAGGTTTGAAACGTACCCACTACTGCGGAGATGTTACCGAAGTCGGACAGGAAGTTGTGGTAGGTGGATTTGTTGACAGAATAAGAAACAAGGGCGGTGTTATTTTCATAGTCCTCAGAGACAGAACGGGCATTGTTCAGCTTCTTTTCAACGACAAGAGCAATCCTGAGATTTTTGAAAAAGCCGCTTCATGTCACAGTGAATATGTTCTTATGGCAAAGGGAAAAGTCTGCGAGCGTGAGAGCAAGAACTACAAAATAAAAACGGGTCTTGTTGAAATTTTCGTTGATGACCTCCGGATACTTGCAAAGG
>VIDP01143012.1_pt1 | contig 23804 bp, 26 predicted proteins | sample 5025131 | NCBI WGS metagenome assembly VIDP01 (sample SAMN11853144, study PRJNA449069) | gut metagenome | isolation source: stool from male vole | host: Microtus ochrogaster | place: USA:Florida | collected 2017
GAGAAGCGCGCGATCGTCCGGGCGCCACCGAAAATTTTCGCCTCCAGCCGATCGCGGCGCGCCCCCTGCTTCAGAAGGCCGTTGATGAGAAGCTCCATCAGGTGCACGCCGTAGCGCGTTGCGTCCGCACCCGAACTCGGCGAGCTTGCGGAGCCCGGCAGCAGGAAGTGATTCATGCCCCCGACGCCGGTCACCGGATCGCGCAGGCAGGCGGCCACGCAGGAGCCGAGAATGGTCGAAAGCACGATATGGGGATCGTTGACAACCTTGAACTCGCCCTGAATGACGTGGACGCGCTTGCCGGCAGCCTCGGTGTTCATTTCAGCGCCCCGAACACGGCCTCGATCGCCGCCTTCATCTTTTCGATCGTGAATGGCTTGGCCAGCACGTTGTTGGCGCCGAGGGCGGCCGCCTTCTGCACCAGTGCACGGTCTCCCTGCGCCGTCAGAATGATGCAAGCCGCCCTCTTCGTGGCCGGGTTCGCATGCGCCGCCTCCAGCAGGCTCAGCCCGTCCATTTTCGGCATGTTGAAATCGGAGATCACCAGATGATGCGGGTTCTGAGCCATGATCTTCAGGCCCTGCTCCCCGTCACCTGCCGCAGTGATCTGCTTGAAGCCCAGTTGCTGGAGCGCATCGCCCAACAGCAGCCGGCTCGTGACCTGATCGTCGACGATCAGAACTTTTATCTTTTCGGCGAGGGACATTATTCCATTCCTTCTTTTCGGGCTGCCGCCGTCTTCAATATCTCCTCCCCGATCGATCCGAGGGGGAGCTGCGTTTCGACAGCACCCAATTCATAGGCGACGCGCGGCATGCCGTAGACGACTGAGGTCTTTTCGTTCTGGCCGAAGGTGCGTGCTCCGGCATGCCGCAATTTCAGAAGTCCGGCGGCACCGTCGCGGCCCATTCCGGTCAAGATCACCCCGATGGCGTTCCGCCCGGCCAGTTCGGCGACCGAATCGAACAGAACGTCGACCGAGGGACGATGTCCGTTGACCGGCGGGTGATCGACGAGACGGCAGCACGGTGCGGACGCGTTGGCGACCTGAAGATGCCGTTCGCCGCCCGGAGCCAGGTAGACCCTGCCGATTTCGAGCCGGGCGCCATCCGTCGCCTCCTGTACGGTCGGGGCGCAAAGACGGTTCAGCCGTTCGGCGAAACTCTTGGTGAAGGTGTGCGGCATGTGCTGGGTTATCACCGTCGGCGGGCAATTCGCCGGGAACTTCTGCAGCACCGTGATCAGGGCCTCGACCCCACCAGTCGAGGCGCCGATCGCGATGATCTTGCGCCCTGCCCGGTAGTCGGAAGCCGTCGCCACGGCCGGCGCAGCCGTCCTGTTGCTGGTGATCATGGCCTTGCGCTGCGAACGGGCGGCCGCCTTGACCTTATCGGCGAGATCGCCGAACGGATGCGGATCCCCCGGCCGGGGCTTGCCGACGCAGTCGAAGGCGCCGATCTCGAGCGCGGCGATCGTTGCTTCGGCACCCCTCTGGGTAAGCGTCGAAACCATGAGCACCGGCATCGGCCTCAGTCGCATGATCTTGTCGAGGAATTCGAGACCATTCATGTTCGGCATCTCGATATCGAGGGTCACGACATCGGGATCGAGCCGCTTGATCGCCTGGCGCGCCTCCAGCGCGTCGGCAGCCTGGCCGACGACCGTAATATCCGGGTCGGCGTTGAGCACGGCCGAGATAAGGCCGCGCATGGTGGCCGAGTCGTCGACGACGAGAACACGTGCGGGAACGCTCATGCCGTATCTCCGTGGAACCGGCCTGTGTGGAACCTGCCGGTATGGCGGTAGGTCGTGATGCCGATATTGTCGAATAGACTTTTGGCGTCACCCGATACGCGTTCCGAATGGCCGATATAGAGGTGGCCGCCGGTATCGAGAACGCCGGCGAAGCGCGACCAGATCTTCATCTGCGTGGGCTCGTCGAAATAGATAACGACGTTGCGGCAGAAGATGACGTCAAACGGTCCCTTGATCGGCCACTTCGCCATCAGGTTGAGCTCGTTGAAGGTGATCAGCCGCTTGACCCGGTCGTCGACCTGCCACTTGCGCCGGCCGCCGAATTCGACTTCGCTGAACCATTGTTTGCGCATGGCAGGGTTCACCGTCTCGAGCGCCGTCGCGTCATAGGCGCCCGCGCGGGCAAGCGCCAGGATCTTCGGATCGATGTCGGTCGCGAGGATGCGGAAGTCGTAGTCCGCGGCATTGGGCAGCAGCGACAGGACCGTCAGCGCTATCGAATAGGGTTCTTGCCCATCCGAGCACGCCGCCGACCAGATGCGGACACGGCCGCCGCTCTTCGCGCGGGCGATGAGACCCGGCAGGACGTCGGTTCTCAAGTGATCGAAATGATGGTTCTCGCGGAAGAAGCGGGTGAAATTCGTCGTCAGATGCGAGAGCATGTCGCGGCGCGCCGCCGCACCGGCAGGCGAAGCGACGAGCTGGCAATAGTCGCGGAACCCTTTCAGCCCGAGATTGCGGATATGTTTCGAAAGCCGCGAATAAACGAGCGACGCCTTGGATTCGTTGAGATAGATGCCGGCGTCCGCATAGATCATCGCAGCGATCTCGCCGAGGTCGCGGCGTGTCAGGGGATATTCGCCGCTCGCAAGACATTCGTCCGGCGGCAATCTTTGTTCGTGCGCAGCCTGGATCCTCATGCAGCCTCCCTTTCCTCGCCCTGGAAAACCGAGTCGAGTTCAACGAGGCAGATCATCCGGCCCTCGATCGCCAAGACACCACGCGCGAAGCTCCGATCAAACTCGGACGCGATATCCGGCGTCGGCTGAATATCGCTGTCGGAAACGGTCAGTATGTCGGAAACGGCATCGACCAGCAGGCCGACCACCTGGCGGTTGACCTGCGCCACGATGATCACGTGCCGAACCGTCGGCTGGGCCGGCGGCATCCCGAGACGCGCGGAGAAATCGATGATCGGCAGCACCGCGCCGCGCAGATTGATGACGCCGAGCATATAGGACGGCGCATGCGGCATCGGAGTGGCCGGCGTCCATCCGCGAATTTCGCGCACCGACATGATGTTCACGCAGAATTCCTGGTCGCCGACGCGGAAAGCGATCAGCTCCCGTCCGCCATTTGTCAGGTGTTTAGCGGCATTGGTCATGGGCATCATCCGGCAGCAGCAAGAGGCATTTCGGGTCTCAAGGATTGTCCGCGCGATGCAGCAACGATGGCGTCCACATCAAGGATGAGCGCCACGCGTCCGTCGCCGAGAATGGTGGCTGCGGCAATGCCCGGCACATGCGTATAGTTGGCTTCGAGGCTCTTGATCACCACTTGGCGCTGGCCCTGGATGGCATCGACCATCAGCGCGCGCTGGCCGCCGCCCTCGGATTCGACGAGAAGTGCCACACCCTCGACCGGATTGGCCTGGGCTCCGCGGAAGTTCAGGATGCGGCCCACGTCGACGAGCGGGCAGAAGGAGTCGCGGATCGCAATCAGGCGCTGACTGGCGCCGAAGCTGTGAATAGCGGAGGCTTCCGGCTGCAGCGTCTCGACAATTGCCGTCAGGGGCACGACGAGCGTCTGGTTCGCGACGGTCACCACCATGCCGTCGAGTACGGCGAGCGTCAGCGGGAGGCTCATGGTGAAGATCGAACCCTGGCCGGGCCTCGACGAAATGTTGATGCGCCCGCCGAGCGCCTGGATGGAGCGCTTGACGACATCCATGCCGACGCCGCGGCCGGAAATATCCGATATCTTGTCGGCCGTGGAGAAACCCGCATGGAAGATCAGGTTATCGATCTCCTCGTCGGAAAGGTTTGCATCGGCCGCAATGAGATCATTGTCGATCGCCTTCTGGCGCACCTTTTCGCGATTGATGCCGGCGCCGTCGTCTGCCAGCTCGATGACGATGCGTCCGGAGCGATGCTTGGCCGTGAGCCGCACGGTGCCTTCGGGGCTCTTGCCCGCGGCAATGCGCTTATCGGGCGTTTCCAGGCCGTGATCGACCGCGTTGCGGATCATGTGCGTGAGCGGCTCGGCGAGCTTGTCGATGACCGTCTTGTCGACTTCCGTGTTTTCACCCTCGGTGATGAGACGAACGGATTTGCCGGTCATGTCGGCGATTTCGCGGACAATGCGGGACATGCGCTGGAAGACCGGCTTTACCGGCTGCGCGCGGATCGCCATGACGCTATCCTGGATTTCGCGCGTAAGCTGCTGCAGCTCCTCCAGCCCCATATTGATCGACGACGTGCCGTTGGTATCGTTCTCGATTACGCTCTGAGACAGCATCGCCTGGTTGATGACGAGTTCGCCGACAAGGTTGATCAGACGATCGACACGATCGAGATCGACGCGAATGGTCGGGGTCGCGGCCGAAGCGGCCTGTTGCGCGGCAATGTTCTGCGCCGTTGATGCCGATGTCGGATTCCTGACATTTTCCGGGGAGACACGCGCCGCGGACTGCGCCATTTGCAGCACGTTGCTCGCCGTCTCTGCCGCCGGGATGGTCGCATTTTGGGCCTCACCCTCGTGAGGATATGCCCGATCCTCTTCCCCGGCAGGCATCTGGGCTTCTTCATCGAGGATCGACAGATCGAAGGGTACGGGCTGCATCGGCAGTTCCTCGTCCATCCCGATCAAGCCGCCGGCGACCGCGACCTCGAGGTCGCAATCCCACTCCGCGAATTCGAACACCGAGCGTATCGCTTCCTCGCCCTTGTCGGTGCTGAGCGAAATCTTCCAGGAGAAGTAGGCCTCCTCCGGATTCAGCCGATCCAGCGGCGGCAGGCCGTCCATGTCACAATGGATGCTCATCTCGCCCAGCCGAGACAGATCGCGCAGGAGCAGCGTGGCATCATTGCCCTTGGCGTAGAGGTCGGACTTGGGCTTGAAGACGATCTCATAGGCGACCGGCTCGATGGTCAGCTCGTCGCCCGCTTCGAAATCGTCGAAGGAGAAGGCAACCGGCTGGAAGCCTTCCTCGTTGACGACGGGAGCAACGGGGGCAGCGGCGGACGGGACCGCCTTCGGCACAGGCTCGGTAGCGGCCTGCGGCAATTCGCCATTGGCGAGCGCTTCGAGCTCCTTGATGAGCTGACGGCTGCGCCCCCCGTCGACGCTGCCGCCGTCGCGGGCGGCATTGGTCAGATCGGCGAGCACATCCGCCGATCTCAGCATGACTTTCAGAACGTCCTGAGTGGGTTCCAGCCTGTTGGATCGAACGCAGTCGAGCGTCGTTTCGAATACATGCGCGAAGGAGACGAGATCGTCGAGCCCGAAAGCGCCGGCGCCACCCTTGATGGAATGGACCGCACGGAAAACGGCATTCACCGTTTCCGGGTCGCGATCGCCGTCATTGAGCTTTAGGAGACCCGTTTCCAGTTCCGCGAGTTGCTCCTCGCATTCCTGGAAGAAGATCTCTTTGATTTCGTTCATATCCATTGGATGGCTGTCCCCGGATTCAGGCCGTTACGCGCTCGATGGCATCGATCAGCTTGGTCGGGTCGAACGGTTTCACGATCCAGCCCGTGGCACCCGCCTGCCGCGCGCGGTTCTTCTTTTCCGCATCGCTCTCGGTCGTCAGGACGAGGATCGGCACTGCACGGTAGCGGTCGTTCTTGCGCACACCCTCGATGAATCCGAAACCGTCGAGACGCGGCATATTGATGTCCGTCACGATGACGTCGGGGTTGGCCGTGTCGAGCTTCTCGAGGCCCTCGACGCCATCCTCCGCCTGGATCGTTTCGAATCCCGCATTGTTGAGGGTGGCGAGAAGCATGTTGCGGATCGTCCGGGAGTCGTCGACAGTCAGAACTCTCTTCTTCATTGCTCAAATCTCCTTTGCCATCAGGGGACCGATCTCCGCCCCGATGAGCTGTGTCGTTTTAACGAAAGCGTCCGACGCCTCGGCAAAGGTGAAAGACAAGCGGTCTTCTTCCCAGCTCTTTGCAGCCGCCATCAGGACCTGAACGCAAAGTGCCCCTACCCGCTCAACACCGGACGCATCGATGGTCACCGCCCCGCCCTTCAGGGCGAGGAGCCTCTCATGCAGCACCGTTGCCTCGTTCAGGTCCAATACCGGAGCGAGCTTCAGTGTTTTTCCTGCGGTGTTTCTGCTGGCCATTTTTCCCTCGCTTCAAGTGCGTGCACTAACGTCGCCATCCGGCGAAGTGCCGTTCGGACGCGGCCTCGCCGAACGGCATTTCGTTTTGGTCGTCGGTCGCCTCTACTCTTGACGGTAAGAAGCGCGCGCCCGATCTCGCCTCACGCTCGAGATGGAAGCGACGGACGGTCTCGCCCAGTTCCATAATGACGTCGTGAAGGTCGCCGGAGGACGCCAGTGCCACCTCCGCGAGTGCGGTGCTTCGGTTCATCGCCTCGGCGACCGCGCCGATTTCCGAGGCTGCGGAGGAAAGATCCCTCACCTGATATTCCGCCTCACGTGCGATGCCGGTGACGGCCTCGTTTATGGAAATGACCTGTTCGGCGATGCTGCTGATGGCGTGCTGGGTCCGTCCGACGGTCTCGACGCCGGCCGCGACCTGGCCTTTCGTTCCTGTCACGAGCTGCTTGATCTCGCGCGCGGCTTCGCCGGACCGTTGCGCGAGCGCACGCACCTCCTGTGCGACAACCGCGAAACCGCGACCGCTTTCGCCTGCCCGGGCCGCTTCGATGCCCGCATTGAGAGCCAGGAGGTTGGTCTGGAAGGCGATCTCGTCGATGACGCCGATGATCTGCCCGATTTTTTCGGCAGACGCTTCGATGTCCGCCATGGCAGAGATCGCCTGGCCGGCGATCTCGCCGCTGCGCTCCACCGCAATGCGGGTCTCGCTTGCCTTGGCCTCGGTGGCGCCGATACGGATCGAACCGGAGCGAATACGCTCGGTCGCGCTGACGAGGGTCGCGAGATGCTGATCGAGCGTTTTCACCTCTGCCCCGGCTTTGCTCGATAAATCGGCGGCGCTGCCGCGCAGATCCGAGACGATGGCCTCGGCCGCCGCGGCGCGTTCATCCGCCGCGAGCAGCGCATTCCTGATCTCGCCCAGTGCCGTGTTGAGGCCCGCGACGATGGGCATGTAGGTTTCCGGCGCATCCTCGGGAAGCCGCGCGGTTAGGTCGCCCTCCGCGAGAGCATTCAGGAAATCCGCGAAGAGCGCCTGCAGCTCGGCTTCGCCGTCCCGCCGGCTCTGGGAAAGCTGCCGCTGGTGCTGCTGGCGCAACGCGTTGAAGCGGAGGGAGACCGCAATTTCGGTATCGACGAATGCGGTGCGCACGAGCGCAGCGACCAGGTCGCGCAGTTCCTTCTTGCGAGCTTTGCCGAGGGAGATGATCGATTTCGGCCAGGCGTCCTCGATCGCGCCCATGATCAGGTGCTCGAGCACGACGGCGTGGCTTGCAATCTGCCAGCGCGGGTCGAGACCCATGCGGCTCTCGGTGTCGGCAAGCACCTTCACTCGCTCGGCATAAAGGCCGTCGAAACGGGCGTCCGTGAGCACATTCCAGTGCGATGATTGCAGATCGTGAAGACGGTCGACCTGTCGGTCGCTGTCGAAATGACGCGCCGCGTCGGGATGGGTCTGCAGGCGGTGCGAGAGTGCACGCAGCGCAAGCTCGATGCGTGGCGAAAGAGCCTGCCGGTGATCGCGAAGCAGCGCGCAGGCATCTTCGTCGAGACCGGCAAAGCGCAAGCGTTCCAGCAGACTGGCCGCCTGACCCCTTCTCGCCTGTTCTGACGCTTCCTGTTTCACGCTGGTCCCCGGCTATTGACGCGCGCCTGATAGAAATCGTCCCGGGAAGAGGATCGCAGCCGGCGGCCGGTCACACGCAAGCGATGAGAACAGCGCGCTCCGAAGCGCCCGCCATCGTTCGTCCACAGTGATTTCAGTGAAAATGGATACCGGACCTAGACCGGTACGGCGGTGCGGCATCATGCCTTGAGGAGAAGCCGAGGCTTCCCATTCCGCCGTGTTGGACCATGTTTATGGTTAATTCCTTGCCTGAAGGTTAACGGCACATGGCTCTTAACCGGTATCGCTAAAATTCAACCGTGGCGGTATCGGACGCTGACGATACAACGTTTTTGCCGAGTGCAGCCACAGGTTTTCAATGATGATTGTTCAGGGATTGTGGATCTAACCGGCGTCCAGTATCGAAGCATAGTGCGCCGTGCGTCCTAACGCGCGGGGTCACTCCAGCATTTGAGGTGCTGCATGTTTCTGGATCGGTCGGGGATCAAGCATGCAGGGAATGGCGCGAAATACGCGTTGAGTAGCATCTTCAGGCACAGGCGCATCATGACGAAGCGCCACGGGACGCGAACAATGATTGTTCTTGGAATAGGCGCCATCATCACCGCAACGCTCGCCATGACGGCGATCTCGATCGTCGTCAATCTGGATCAGAGCCGGATAGCGAGCAGAACATCCGTCTTCTGAGAACCTGCGCGGTCCTTCTTCTTCATCCCTGTGAACCGACCTACTGCGAACCAGCCTGCACATGCGCAGCCGTGAGCCGGCGCCATAAATCGGCATAGCCGGCATAGGCGACCGGCATCTGCAGCGCGACCGGCTCGGCCCCCGTTCTTACGTGGGCACCCGCGACGAGGCACGCGGCGCCGAGGCTCGTTCCGGTGCTGTTCAGCCTGTTTGCAAGGACAGGCCGGCCGGTAGCCGCGGCGAGCATCCGCAAATAGGCCTCGTTGGAAGCAAACGGTCCCTCGACGAGGATTTCGCCCCTTGCACCGATCAGGTCGAGACAGGTCGCCGTCATCAGAGCGAGATGAAAGGACACGGCCGCAAGCCTTTCGGCAGGCGTGAGCCTGTCTTCGTCGGTCGTCCAACGCGGGCTCGAAGTCGGAAAAGGCCCCGATCCCCCAGGCAACGACGGCAGCAGCATATGCCCGTTCTCCAGGACGCTCGCTTCGGCCTCGGGCGATGCCGGCGGCGGATCGCCGCCGATGAGCAGGGAGAAGGCGCGGCCACCCATGAAACGGGCCGAAGGCACCGGATCGCCAAGCGCGTTGACATTGATCAGCGTGTCGCGCCGCTCGTCGAGTTTCACGGGTCTGGCGCCCACTGCGAGCATGACGATCCAGGTCCCGGTGGAGGCGACAGAGAATGGCGCCTGGCGCGTGATCAGATGCGGCAGCAGCGAGGCGTTGGAATCATGAATGCCGCAATGGACGGGCGTTTCCGGCGGCAGGCCTGTTTCATCCGCAACCTGCCGAAGCACGGGACCAAGCACATCCCCCGCCCGTCGGACCGGCGCAAAGACAGGGCGCCAGCCCTGCTGATCGACCATCGACGAAAAGTCCGCCGTCGCCGGGTTCCAGAGATCGGTGTGGCAGCCGAGCGACGTCAGCTCATTGGCCCTGATGCCTGTCAGCCGGTAGGACCAGTATTGCGCATAGGTGAGTATCGTGGCGACGCGGGCGAAATGATCTGGAAACATGCGCTGCTGCCAGAAGAGCTGAGCGCCGACATTAAGCCCCATAGGCAGGCGCGCCGAGCCGGTTTCGGAGAAACGGGGGCGCACCTTGTCATATTCGTCCGCGAGCGCATCTGGGCCGGCGAATTCATAGTCCAGAACGGGCAAAGCGAGCGCACCGGAACTGTCGAGCAACACGGCGGTCGCGCCGTGGGTGGTGACCGAAATCGCGTCGATCGGGTGCTCACGGTTGAGCGCCGCGAGGCTGTCGAGAATGAAGCGCCAAAGACGCTCGGTGTCGAAATGCGGGTAAGGTCCGTCATCTTTGACGCCATTGCCCGCCTTCCGCACGGCAATCTCCTCGAAGCGCTCGAGTTCGACCAAGGCGATCTTGGCATTCGTCTTTCCGATGTCGATGACGGCCACAGTCTTCATTGTCATCTCAGATGAAAGACCGTCTTGAGCGGTGCGGCGACCGGCTCGTTGTCGGCATGCGTCTCCATGATATCGGCCATATGCGCCCACCATTTCCGCATCACCGGGTGCGAAGGAAGATCGGCCATCTTGTGATCGTCGGACCGCCAGAGCACACCGAAGAGCAGATCGTTCTCCTCATCGAGGTGGATCGAATAATCGGAAATCCCGGCGTCCTTCAGAAGCGCCACCAGCTCCGGCCGGATCGCGTCGTGACGCGCCTGGTATTCGGCGGCCTTGCCGGGATGGAGTCGCATGCGGAAGGCGTATTTTTCCATGACTTCCACCTCAATGAACAGGACGGCGGCGGGCACGCTGCCAGAGGATCGGCAGCGCGATGACCGAGATCAGGAGCAGGCCGATGAAGATCGACATGACGATGCCGGGCACGTTCAAAAGGCCGAAGCCGAAGGTGACCATGCCCATGATCAGCGCCGCCAACACGATACCGGGTATCGTGCCGGAGCCGCCGAGAATGCTGACGCCTCCAAGCACCACCATGGTCACGACCTCGAGTTCCCAGCCGAGCGCGATCGATGGGCGTGTAGAGCCGAGCCGCGAGGTGAGGCAGACCGAGGCGAGCCCGGCCAGCAGGCCCGTCAACAGGAAGAGCGTGAATTTGACCCGGGGCACGCGCACGCCGGAGAAGAGCGCGGCCGTCTGATTGTTGCCGATGGCATAGACGGCGCGACCGAAATTCGTTCTGTGGAGAAGAACTCCATAAATGACGGCGAGTACGACGAAGAGAGTGAATTCGAAGGAGAAGACCCACCAGACGTAGCCCTGGCCGAACCAGGCGAAGCTTTCGGGATAACCGGTAAAGGCCTGATCGCCGAGGACGACAAAGGAGAGCCCGCGAAACAGGCTCATGGTGCCGATCGTCACCACGATGGACGGAAGGTCAAGACCGGTGATCAGCACTCCATTGACGAGGCCGCAGAGGAGACCGACGCCGAGCCCGATCGCGACGAGCGCCGGGGTGTCGAAACCGAACTGCACGGCGTAACCCATGGCGGTCGAGGCGAGCGCAATGATGGACGCAACCGACAGGTCGATCTCGCCGGAGATGATCACCAGTGCCATGGCAAAGGCGATCATCGCCTTTTCGGTGAAGTTGAACGTGGCGTCCGAGAGGTTCCAAGGATCGAGGAAATAAGGCGACGCCAGCGAATTGCCGAGGAAGATCACGGCGGCGACCACCACGAGCAGCGCTTCCCAGCTCTTCAGGAGGCGAGCGCCGCGCCCCTCCAGTCGGTCGGGAATGTTGCGGGGAGAGATTTGCGCGTCAGCCATCAGACCGCCTCCGCTTTCTTGAGAATGACCCTGCCCTTGCGCCGCTCGGCGCGGGCATTGACGGCAACCGCGATGATGATGACCGTTCCGGATATCGCCAACTGCGCGAAGGGCGAGATATCGATGACCGGCAGCGCGTTCTTGATCACGCCGAGGAAGAGTGCTCCGAGCACCGCACCAGCCACGGAGCCGATGCCGCCGGCAATCGAAATGCCGCCGATGACGCAGGCCGCGATGATGTCGAGCTCGAATCCGGCGGCGATGTCCACATAGGCGACGGCATAACGCGATACCCAGAGATAACCTGACAGGCCCGCAAGCGTACCCGAGAGACAATAGGCGAAGAAGCGCGTCCGGCCGACATCGATGCCGGTGTAGACGGCCGCATGCGGATTGCCCCCGACGGCATAGAAGGCGCGGCCGAGCGGCGTACGTCCGATGACCAGGAACATCAGCGCTATCATGAGGAAGGAGAGCCAGGAAAGCACCGGCATGCCGGCGACGACCAGCCGCGGCAGCGCCTTGAAGGGGTCGCTCATCTCATGCGCATTGATCCATTTGCCGTTCGTCAAAACGAAGATGAGACCGCGGTAGATCGTCAAAGTCCCTAGGGTCACGACGATCGGCGGAATGTTGAGCTTCCAGACCAGCGTACCGTTGATCGCGCCGAGGAACCCGCCCAGCGCCATGGCGGCAAAAATGATGAGTGGGATCGGCAGGCCGGGGAAGAAATTGTTCAGCATGGCTGCCACCATGCCGCAGAGCGCGAGGTTGGCCGCCATCGACAGGTCGATGCAGCGGGTAAGAATAACCGCCATCTGTCCAAGCGCCAGGATGACGAGGATCGAGGTGTCGTTATAGACGCGCGCGAGATTGGACGGCGCCACGAAAGCCGGGAAGCGCAAGGCGATGATAGCGAGCAGCACCGCAATCGCAACGACGAGCAGGATTTCACGGTTCTTGAGGAGCTTGGCCATCATGCTGCTCCCCCGCCGGCTTGCGTTTCGATGCCCGCGGCAGCCCGCACCAGCTTCTCGGCAGTCAGTTCCGATCGTTCGAACCTTCCGGCGACGCGGCCCTCGCGCATGACGATGACGCGGTCGGACATTCCCATGATCTCCGGGATTTCCGAGGATACCATGATGACGCTCAGGCCCTGGGCGGCGAGTTCGCTCATGAAGGCATGGACGGCAGCCTTGGATCCGATGTCTATGCCTTTGGTCGGCTCGTCGAGGATGATGACCTTCGGCCGGGTGGCGAGCCACTTGGCGATCACCACCTTCTGCTGGTTTCCACCGGACAGCGTGCCGACATCCTGATCGAGCGAGGCGGCGCGCAGGTCGAGACGCGAGGTATATTCGCGTGCCAAGGCGAATTCCTGGGCGAGCCTCAGGAACCCCGAACGCGAGGTCTGCGAGAGCGATGGCAGCGTGATGTTCTGAAAGATCGGCATGCCGATGATCGCCCCCTGCCGCCCGCGCTCTTCCGGCACATAGACGATGCCGGCGCGGATCGCCTCCGCCGGGCTGCGGATAACCAGCACCTCCCCATCGAGCTTGACCGCACCGGCCGACGGCCGGGTGATGCCGATCAGCGACTGCATGAACTCCGAACGTCCCGCGCCGACGAGGCCATAGAAGCCGAGAATCTCGCCGCGCCTGAGCTCGAAGTTGATGTCCTCGAATTCGGTCGGGTGGCGATAACCGGAAACGGTAAGCACCGGCTGACCGATGGCCACCTCCTTCTTCGGGTACACGGAGCCGACCGCGCGGCCGACCATCATGCGGACGAGATCGTCCTGGCTGACATCGGCGATCAGCCCTTCGCCGATCATCGCTCCGTCGCGGAAGACGGTGTAGCGGTCGGCGATGCGGAAGATCTCATCGAATTTGTGACTGATGAAGAGGATGGCCTTGCCGTTGGCCTTGAGCCGTTCGATCAGCGCGTAGAGCTCGTGAATTTCCTTGTGCGACAGAGCGGCCGTCGGCTCGTCCATGATGACGACGCGCGCATCGACCGAGAGCGCCCGGGCGATCGCGACCAGGTGCTTCTTGGCGATGCCGAGGTCGCGGAGGCGGATCGTCGGGTCGAAATCGGCGCCTGCCCGGTTCAACAGGGTCTTGGCGTCGGCGTTGAGCTTCTTCCAGTCGATGAGGCCGAAGCGATTGCGCGGAGCATGACCGAGGAAAATATTCTCCGCGACGGAGAGCTCGTCGAAGAGGACCGTCTCCTGGTGGATCGCGGTCACGCCGGCGCGGGACGCGGCAAGGGCTGTCGGAAATGTCGTCTCCCTGTCAGCGAGCCGGATTGCGCCCGCATCGGGTTGATAAATGCCGGTCAGTATCTTCACGAGGGTCGACTTGCCGGCGCCGTTCTCGCCGACGAGCGCCGTCACCGAGCCCGGATAGAGCGCGAGTGAGACATCGGAAAGCGCGCGCACGCCCGGAAAGGACTTCGATATGCCCTCAAGCGCGATGGCGGGCTTCATCCGCGATGTGGTTGTGTCCTGCAACAAGAGTGGGTCCACCAATATCTCGGTCGTTTCAAGGAGCCGTGCCGTCACCGCGAGAACGAAGGGTGTAAAAACCTCTCCGTCCGCTGCCGCCCCTCATCCCGCTGCCGCGACTTCTCCCCGCAGGCGGGGAGAAGGGGCTTGCTGCGCCCGCTCGCTCCTCGGTAGGGGCGCGGTGACGGCGGGTTCAGGTGGCGCCGCTTGTGTCCCTCTCCCCGTAGAACGGGAAGGTGGCCGGCAGGCCGGATGAGGGGGCAAACGCCCCCCCCGCCGATCAGAAGATCTTCGCGAATTCCTCGACGTTCGAAGCATCATAGACGAACGGGTCGGCCATGGCGCCTTCATTGTTTTCGTCGAGCTTGACGGCTCCCATGCGGCCCATCTTGAGTTCCGCGCCGGGCTTGGCTTCGGCACCGTTGATGAGCTCATAGGCGATCATCGTTGCCGAATAACCGAGGTCGATCGGGTTCCAGATGGCGAAGGATTTCGAGGCACCGGACTTCACATGCCCTGCCATCTCCGAGGGAAGGCCGAGGCCCGTGACGTTGATCTGACCGATCTTGCCGGCGTCGGTCACGGCCTGCGCCGCGGCGACGATGCCGACGGATGTCGGGGCAATGATGGCCTTCAGGTTCGGATGGGACTGGATGAGCCCCTGGGTCTCGCGATAGGACTTGTCCGCTAGGTCGTCGCCATAGACGGTAGCGACCACATTGATGCCCTTGTAGTTGCCCTGGACCTTCTTCATTTCGGCGATCCAGGTGTTCTGGTTGGTCGCTGTTGCCGAGGCCGAAAGCACCGCGACATCGCCGCCCTCGGGCAGATTGTCGGCAGCGAGCTTGATGATCATGTTGCCGATCAGCGGGCTTGATGACGGGTTGAGATGCATCATGCGGCCTTCCTTGGCCACGCCCGAATCCCAGGAGATGACCTTGATGCCGCGGTCCATCGCCTTCTTCAGCGCCGGAACGAGCGCGTCGGTGTCGTTGGCCGACACGGCGATGGCATCGACTTTCTGAGCGATCAGCGAGTTGATCACTTCGATCTGGCCTTCCGCGGTCGTCGAGGTTGGGCCGGTATAGATGATCTCGACGTCACCGAGTTCTTTCGCCGCCTCCTGCGCACCCTTGTTGGCGGCTTCGAAGAAGCCGATGCCCAGTGCCTTGACGACAAGCGCTATCTTCTTGTTTTCCGCATGCGCTGCATTGGCCATCAGCGCCGCGGTAACGGCGGCCGTCACCATCAATGATTTCAGTATTTTCATCGTTTTCTTCCTCCCATGGGCCCGCATCCGGAGTGGCTGCGTCTTCCTGCCCGAACAATCATTTCCCGATCTTCATCCGGAAGCTCGGGACATCAGCTCCTCCGCCCATTCCTCATGCGGATGTCGAAGCCTTTTCGGCATCGGCCCTAGCGCTCTGAGCGGCGACGATCAGGCTGACGCCGGCATTTTCAAGCATCGAGGCATGACGGTCCTCGATGCCCGCGTCCGTGATGACGGTGGCGATGCGCTTGAGGCCACACAGAATGAGACTCGAGCGCCTGTGAAACTTCGAGGAGTCGACGAGCACGACGAGATCGTCGGCCTGGTCGATAAGCTTCTGCTCGGCCTGGATCAGCAGGGGATCTGCTTCCATCAGCCCGAGAGGCCCGAGCCCCTGCGCCCCCATGAACATGCGCCGCGCATAGAAGTTGCGCGTCACGTCATTTTCGAAAGGGCTCAATATGATGTTCTGCTCGCGATAGATCGTCCCGCCCGACAACATGACGGTGTTCTTGGAATGCTTGAGCAGGTGTTCGGCGATCGGAAATGAATTGGTGAAGACCTGCATCCGGCGATTGGCGAGGAAATGAACCATTTGAAATGTCGTCGTGCCGCCATTGATGATGATCGGTTCGCCGTCCTGACAAAGCGCCACCGCTTCCCGGGCAATCGCCTGTTTCTCCCGCGCATGCAAACCTTCGTTCACTCTGAAGGGCCGGCCGGCAAGGCCGACGAACTGCGGCGGGTTGATCGCCTCGGCGCCGCCCCTGACGCGTCGCAGGCGCTTCTGCACATGCAGCGCCGCAATGTCCCGGCGGATCGTCGCCTCCGAGCTGCCGGTGAGATCGACGAGTTCAGGCACGGTCGCGACCGGTTTTTCCTGTACGGCCGACAGGATGATCCTATGTCTTTCTTTCTCGTGCATGCGCTCCTCCGATGCTCCGCATGCTTCCATCACTCCCGAGCATTGTCAATCACAAACAATCATGTTTTTTCATTGTGCGGTGCATCATGAGGGTTTTTGATCGTTTTTGATTGACACGCGCGTCTTCAGCGTGTGATCTGATGCCGATCATCAGCTGCCCATGTGGCGGCGGCCAGCTCAGCGGGAGGAGTTTGACATGCTCGGCAAGCAACAGGGCGCGCGCCTTGCCAATCTTTGGGACGACGGCAAGGCGGCAGGAATGACCGAGCCTGAAAGGCTCCTCTATCGCTCGAACCTGCTCGGATCTGACAAGAGGATCACCAATTACGGCGGCGGCAACACCTCGGCCAAGGTCATGGAAAAGGATCCGTTGACGGGCGAGATGGTCGAGGTCCTCTGGGTCAAGGGCTCCGGCGGCGACGTCGGCACGATCAAGATGGACGGCTTCGCCACCCTCTATATGGACAAGCTGCGGGCCCTCGAGGGCATCTATCGCGGGGTCGAATTCGAAGACGAGATGTTCGGGTATCTGCCGCATTGCACCTTCAATCTCAACCCGCGCGCCGCTTCGATCGACACGCCGCTGCATGCCTATGTTCCGAAGGTGCATGTCGACCACATGCATCCGGATGCGATCATTGCCATCGCCGCCTCGAAGAACAGCAAGGAACTGACGAGCAAGATATTCGGAACTGAGATCGGCTGGCTGCCGTGGAAACGGCCCGGCTACGAACTCGGTCTCTGGCTTGAAAGATTCTGCCGTGAGAACCCGGAAGCGCGCGGCGTCGTGCTCGAAAGCCACGGCCTCTTCACCTGGGGCGACACGGCCAAGCAGGCCTACGAGACGACGATCGAAATCATCAATCGCGCCATTGCCTGGTTCGAGACGGAAAACACGGGTCCGGCCTTCGGTGGACCGGCGAAACCGGCGCTCGCCGGCGGTGAACGCGTCGCCATCGCCAGGAAACTGATGCCTGTCATCCGCGGTCTCATCAGCGGAGCGGAAAGCAAGGTCGGGCACTTCGACGACAGCGAGGCCGTGCTCGATTTCGTAACCTCTACAAATCTGGAGCCGTTGGCAGCACTCGGCACCAGTTGCCCCGATCACTTCCTGCGCACCAAGATCCGCCCGCTGATCGTCGACTTCGACCCGGCCCAGCCGGACCTCGAAAAGACGCTTGCGGGCCTGCCCGAGGCGATCGCGACCTATCGCGCCGATTACGCGGCCTATTACGACCGCTGCAAGCGCGCCGACAGCCCGGCGATCCGTGATCCGAACGCCGTCGTCTATCTCCTGCCGGGCGTCGGCATGATCACCTTCGCCAAGGACAAGGCGACGGCGCGCATCTCCGCGGAGTTCTACGTCAACGCCATCAATGTCATGCGCGGCGCGTCCGGCGTCTCGACCTATGTCGGCCTGCCGGAGCAGGAAGCTTTCGACATCGAATACTGGCTGCTCGAAGAAGCCAAGCTTCAGCGCATGCCGAAGCCGAAGAGCCTTGCCGGGCGCATCGCTCTCGTCACCGGCGGCGCCGGCGGCATAGGCAAGGCGACAGCCAACCGGCTGATGCAGGAAGGCGCCTGCGTCGTGCTTGCAGATATCGACGAACGGGCGCTCGAGGCTGCGCAGAACGAGCTTTCGAACCGCTATGGCAAGGATTTCGTCCGCTCCGTCAACATGAACGTCACCGATGAGGCGGCCGTCGCGTCGGGTTTCGGCGACGCGCTCCTGGCCTTCGGCGGTCTCGATATTCTCGTCTCCAATGCGGGTCTCGCGACGTCGGCTGCTGTCGAGGACACCACGCTGGCGCTCTGGAACAAGAATATGGACATTCTCGCGACGGGCTATTTCCTGGTCTCGCGCGAGGCTTTCCGCATCTTCCGCAACCAGAAGACCGGCGGAAATGTCGTCTTCGTCGCTTCGAAGAACGGGCTTGCGGCCTCGCCCGGAGCTTCTGCCTATTGCACTGCCAAAGCGGCCGAAATCCACCTCGCCCGCTGCCTGGCGCTCGAGGGGGCTTCGGCGCAGATTCGCGTCAACGTGGTCAATCCCGACGCGGTACTGCGCGGTTCCAAGATCTGGACCGGCGAATGGAAGGAACAGCGCGCCGCCGCCTACAATATGGACGTCGATGAACTGGAGGCGCATTACCGCGAGCGCTCCATGCTGAAGCTCAGCGTATTCCCGGAAGATATCGCCGAGGCAATCTACTTCCTTGCTTCCGACATGTCGGCGAAGTCCACCGGTAACATCGTCAATGTCGACGCGGGCAATGCCCAGTCGTTCACGCGCTGAGGAGAAGGCTCCGATGACCCCGATAATCAGCACATCCGTCCTCGACGCCGATAACGCGGCCCGGCGCGATGCCCTCGGCCGGGACTACGAAAGCCTGGGCGAGCGGCTGTCCCGCCGCGGCATCGATATCGACGCCGTGAAAAACAAGGTGGCGGCCTACGGCGTTGCGGTTCCCTCGTGGGGTGTGGGTAGCGGCGGCACGCGTTTTGCCCGCTTTCCCGGAGCAGGCGAGCCGCGCAACATCTTCGACAAGCTTGAGGATTGCGCCGTCATCCACCAATTGACGCGGGCGACGCCCGCCGTATCGCTTCACATCCCCTGGGACAAGGTCTCTGACCTCAAGGAGCTGAAGGAGAAGGGCACCGCCCTCGGCTTGACCTTCGACGCGATGAACTCGAACACCTTCTCGGACGCCCCAGGTCAGGCACATTCCTACAAGTTCGGCTCTCTGTCCCACACGGATGCCGCGACCCGCCGCCAGGCGATCGAGCACAATCTCGAATGCATCGAGATCGGCACGGCGCTCGGCTCCAGGGCCTTGACGGTCTGGATCGGCGACGGCTCCAATTTCCCCGGGCAGAGCCACTTCACCCGGACCTTCGAGCGCTATCTGGACTCGATGAAGGCTGTCTACGCGGGGCTTCCGAATGACTGGCGCGTGTTCACCGAACACAAGATGTTCGAACCTGCCTTCTACTCTACGGTCGTGCAGGACTGGGGAACGAACTACCTGATCGCCCGGGAACTCGGACCCAAGGCCTTCTGCCTCGTCGACCTCGGGCACCATGCACCGAACGTCAATATCGAGATGATCGTCGCCCGGCTCATCCAGTTCAAAAAGCTCGGCGGCTTTCACTTCAACGATTCCAAATACGGCGACGACGATCTCGACACCGGCTCGATCGACCCCTATCGCCTTTTCCTCGTCTTCAACGAACTCGTCGATGCCGAGGCACGCGCGGCGGATGGTTTCGACCCCGCGCACATGCTCGATCAGAGCCACAACGTCACGGATCCGATCGAAAGCCTGATGACAAGCGCCATGGAGGTCGGCCGCGCCTATGCGCAGGCGCTCATCGTCGATCGTTCGGCACTTGCAGGGTTCCAGGAAGACAACGATGCGCTAATGGCATCCGAAACGTTGAAGGCCGCGTTCCGGACGGATGTCGAGCCGATCCTTTCCATGGCCCGTCTCGAAAACGGCGGCGCCATCGCGCCGGTTGCGGCATACCGGGCAAGCGGCTATCGCGCCCGGGTAGCGGCCGAGCGGCCGGCGGTCGCAGGCGGAGGCGGCGGTATAGTCTGATCCGGCAGCATTCGCCCCTCTCCTCGGGTTACCCCTTGCAGAGGGGCCGCTCCGATCACGGCGGGAAAATCAACGCATGATTGAAATACCCCCTGTCCGATTCCGAAACATGGTCTATCCTCTCCTTCGAAATGCATAGAGAGGGACTGATTCATGGGTATCGAAAGCATTCTGGTGTTCCTGATTGTCGGCGCGGTTGCCGGCTGGCTTGCCGGGCTGATCGTCAGCGGGGGCGGCTTCGGTCTGCTCGGGAATATCGTCATCGGCATCGTCGGCGCCTTCATTGCCGGCCTTCTTTTTCCGGCCATCGGCATCAGTATCGGTACCGGCATCTTTTCCGCCATCATTCATTCGACGATCGGAGCGGTGATCCTTCTGGTACTGATTCGCGTTGTTAAACAGGCCTGATGCGCGCGGCCGGTCCGCGGCAGCGCGGACCGGCTATCGCAAGTCAACGGGCGGAGGCATAAATGACCGGATGCTATGCGGAAAAGATCGAGAACGCGCTCAAGTCCTACATCGCGGACCACCCCGGTACCCTGACCCGCGAACAGGCTATCTCCACCATCCTCGAAAACTGGTTCGCAAGTCATGGCTACCTGCCATCGCGGCAAGAGGGGCTGCGTCCCGAGGATCTTGACGCTTCAAACGACGATTGAGGCGTGTCGCTCCTTAAGCGACGTCGCCTCATTCGTCGTCAAAGACATTCTTCACCCACAACCATAGTGCCAGAATGAGCCTCGCTTCCGTCAAACAGTTCTTTTCCCAACACGCACCGGACATTGCCGTCATCGAGCTCGAACAGAGCACCGCCACCGTGGCGCTGGCGGCGCAGGGCCATGGCGTCGAGCCGGCGCAGATCGCCAAGACGCTCGCACTTAAGGTCGGCGACGAAGTCATCCTGATCGTCACGCGCGGAGACGCGCGTCTGGACAACAAGAAATACAAGGCGCGGTTCGGGACCAAGGCGCGCATGCTGGACTTTGGCGAGGTCGAGACGGAAACCGGCCATCCGGTCGGCGGAGTCTGCCCCTTCGGTCTTGCAAAACCCCACAGCATCTATTGTGACGAGTCTCTCAAGTCGTTCGACGTGGTGGTGCCCGCTGCCGGTGCGACCAATGCGGCCGTCCATATCAGCCCGGCGCGCATGGCCGAGCTGACCGGCGCGGAATGGATCGACGTCTCGGCAGTTTGAGGTCTCCAACACCGGATGCTTGACCCGAGGCAGAGCTTGGAACAGCTGCCTTGGAATGGCCACATAGTTTAACTGAATGCTGACAGCACCCGCGCAGCAGCCCGATGAGTCGGAATGCCGCCGCGCTGTAGATCTGGAGTGGTATGGAGAATGAAAGCACTCGCATGCGCCTTTACCCTGGCCACATTGGCGGCGTACCCGACGCAAGCGATGGACCGGTCCCTCGTCCGGCAATTCGAGAAGCTTGATCCCCAGACGCGGCTGGAGCAGCGTTGCGACACGGAGGCGATGGAGCGGATCGGCGCCGACAAGAATCGGTTCGAGCCGGACAAGGTCATTGCCTATACCTTCGCCGATCCCGTCATGAAAGGCGACAAGATGAAGGCGACGGGCGCGGTATTCCGAAGCAAGGGCGACTGGTACAAACTGGCATTCAGGTGCAAGACGGATTCCGAGCACCTCGAGGTGCTGTCCTTCGAATACAAGATCGGCGAACGTGTGCCCCGGGAGAAGTGGGACCAGTTCTACCTTTATCCGTGAGCGAGCCAGCGGCATCCCTCTCCAGACTATCAGAACCTAAAGGCCTAAAAACAAATGGCTAGAGAGATTCCGCGATTCGGAGAACAGCGGAGATGCTCTAAAGGACCGCCATCAGGAACACGACGGATCCGAGCGACAGTGCAGCGATGATGGTCATCAGCACCTTCATCATGTGTTCCGTCATGTCGTACATCCTACCCGACTCCCCAGGAAGACGAATGCCGCACCTGCGCCAGGTCCGACGGGCCAGTTGACCCGTCCTCATCGGCGTCAAGAATTTTGTAGCAAAGTGGTTAACAAACCATCACTTCCATCAGCGGCTTGCTCCGCCCATAACTCCGCAAGGCGCGCGATCAACGCAGGACGCCGCCTGACTTCGAACCGCTCTGCGACTGCCCGCCTCCCGGGCCGCCCTGGGAAACGCCGCCGCCATGCCCGCTACCGGGATTTGTTCCGTCCGGCCCGTTGCCGTAGCCGTTATTGCCCTTCGCACCGCCACCACCGCCGCCACCCGACTTGGCGATCGCATTCGAGGTGAGGCTCGTGGAAAGCAGCATGGTGACGGCCGGCGGGGTCACGATCGCAAAGCGCCCACAGCTTTTCAGGAACTCACGACGGTCTTCGTCACTGCGCGACGGCAGCTCTTCTGGCATTTCGGAATTCATGAAAGACTCCCATGCGCGTTGACTATCTCGCCGAATGGTACAACAACATTCGATCCATACATAGTGTTACATTTGGGCTCTTCCCTGCAATATAGAATATTCGATAATCAAAATTGATTAATCACAAGACGCTACAAGGAATAATTCGCCTTATCTTTCGTACGATACAAAGACGCATGGTATTTTCACTTTGAAATATTGATGTGGCTAGATCTTTCCGGACGCCCTCGGGCGGAATACGCGTCGCAGCTCGCGGATCTTGCGACCCGCCTCCTGACGCCGCGACGGATATGGCTCACCGCCGTACCGGTCCCAGGACCGGTAGTGGGAAAGCTCGCTCAGGAGCGTGAAAACCGTGGAGGGGACGAAAAGATAATCCCTTCCGAGCTGGACCCATCGCCTTTGCAATTGAAACCGCGGCAGCTTCCCGGCGGACAAATCGGGAGCACCATTTATCCCGAACAATTTGTCAGCCGTCAGGATTTGTGTCTCAACCGCATTTCTCTCGTATCCTCTGGCGAAAAGCGACATCAACTGCTTCCAGTCGACATCTTCCGAAGCTGCGAGCTTCGACAGATCGAGAAGGTGTCGCAGATCGATCAGGCCGCGCCAGTAGTCCCCGTCCTGGAACTGATCGTGCAAGATCAGGAAAACAATCTGGGCAAAAGCCGACGGTATATGGAACTTTCCTCCATCAAGGTCGACCTTGCGGCTGTGCCCGTCCAGCCATTCCATGTCACTGAAGGAGGCTGGGCCCTTCGGCCGGCATTGAAGGTCGATACTTCCCGCATCCGTCGGGCGCTCCAGCACGGCGGGCAGGTGAAACTTGCGGTTGCCCGGCCAGGACCCGTTGCCCCCGGCAAGCCGAACCTCGTATCCGATGTCCTTCAACGCGCCGATCGATGAGACCATATCGGCGGGGCGGACGAGAATGTCCAGGTCCGTCAGCATCCGCGCTCCGATTTCGTCCATTTTCTGAGAGATCAGGATTGCCGCGCCCTTCATCAGGACGGGCTCGACGCCGATGCGATTGAGACAAGATGCCGCCTCCGTCAGCTGCGCCAGCAATCTGCGATTGCGCTGCGCATTTCTGTCGTAGATCAGCGATAGGTATTGGCGGACATCCTCTGGTATGTCATCCGCGTATTTTCTCGCCGCGACCGCCAGGGAAGCAACCGTCAGGCTTTCATTCGCAAGTGCGATGACCTGCTCCCAATCGACGCCGGTCGGAGGCCTGCCATTGAGGCAGGATGCAAGCGCAAGAAGATTTCCGGAGCTACGCGCCTTCATGATGGCTGCTCAGCATCTCTACGGCCTCATCCAGCCGCGTATAGGATAGCTCGATGGCGCTGGCGCCGCGGACAGCACTCAGCAAAGCGTCGAATTGCGGCAGACCGAGCCCGCGTGCCGGAGTGAAAGCGCCGCGAAAGAGTTCCGACAGAACCCGCGCCGGCTCGACGGCGGCAATTGCCGCCCGTCCCTTGCGGCGGCGCAGAAGCACGATAGTGCCGAGCTTGACGGGATCGTCGGATGCGAAGGGGATCGACGCGAGATAGCGGACATGTCTGTTGTCGAGGCGACGGTGGACCGGCGCCGCCTCGACCGAAGCGCGCATGTTTTCGAGAAGGCGCCAGGAGCCGCGCTTCAGGGCGGGTGCAAAGGGCACGCCCTGAAGCAGGCCGTCTGGCCTCATCAGCGTGATATCGTCACCGCCGCAGGCAAAGCCTGCTTCGAGGAGCGCAAGCGTTAGCGTCGATTTGCCCGCCCCGGGCGCGCCGCAAATCAGAAGGCCCTTTGCGTTCCTGACCAGAAGAGCGGCGTGACGATCTTGCTGATCAAAACAGCAACGAGGAGCGAACCGGCAACGCCGCCGAGCTGGAACTTGCCGAGCTGGAACTTGCCGAACTGGAACTTGCCGATCCAATA
>VIDP01335190.1_pt1 | contig 23090 bp, 23 predicted proteins | sample 5025131 | NCBI WGS metagenome assembly VIDP01 (sample SAMN11853144, study PRJNA449069) | gut metagenome | isolation source: stool from male vole | host: Microtus ochrogaster | place: USA:Florida | collected 2017
GAATCGGGAGTAGGAGTGCTCGCGCAGCGATCCGTAGAGGAGCAGGATGCGGGGCTTGTGGTCGATCGGCCCGAGGCCCTCCGCCGGATTGCGGTGTGCGTAGGCAGGGTCGAGAGCCGGCAGGTAATCGTTGTCAGGAACGGTGCGCAATCTCATTTTCGGGTCTCCTTATGCTTCAGAGGCGACAGCCGCGGGAGCCGTTTCGGCGAAGTAGCGGCGGCCGAGCCAGAGTGCGAGCTGCACCAGCAGGATCAGCACAGGTACTTCCACAAGCGGTCCGATGACCGCGGCAAAGGCCACCGGGGACGCAAGACCGAAGGCGGCAATGGCGACGGCGATCGCCAGTTCGAAGTTGTTGCCCGCAGCCGTGAATGCAACCGCGGTGGTACGCGGATAATCGGTGTCGATCAGTTTCGCCATGAAGAAACTGACGGTGAACATGATGACGAAGTAGATCGTCAGGGGGATCGCGATCAGGACGACATCGAACGGCAGCCTTACGACATCGCCGCCCTTCAAGCTGAACATCGCGACGATGGTGAAAAGCAGCGCCGCAAGCGTGATCGGGCTGATCTTCGGCAGGAAGGCGTTCTCGTACCAGTCCTCGCCTTTTGCCTTCGTAAGGATGCGGCGCGACAGGTAACCTGCGAGGAACGGTATTCCGAGATAGATCAGCACTGCCTCGGCGATCGTCCAGAAGGACACGTCGATGACGCTTCCTTCCAGCCCGAAGAGTGGCGGCAGAAAGGTGAGGAAGAACCAGGCGTATATGCTGAAGAAGAGGATCTGGAAGATCGAATTGAAGGCGACGAGACCTGCAACATACTGATTGTCGCCGCGGGCGAGTTGATTCCAGACAAGGACCATGGCGATGCAGCGAGCGAGACCGATCAGGATAAGGCCCGTCATATATTCCGGATAGTCGCGCAGGAACAGCACGGCGAGCCCGAACATGAGCACCGGGCCGATCAGCCAGTTCTGCACCAGCGAGAGCGTTAGTATACGCTTGTCGGCAAAGACCTGATGGAGCTCCTCGTAACGCACCTTGGCGAGCGGCGGATACATCATAAGGATGAGTCCGATCGCGATCGGAACGTTGGTGGTCCCGACGGAAAGACCATCGAGGGCTGCCGGCAGGCCCGTGAAAACCGTGCCGAGCACAAGGCCGAGCGCCATGGCGGTAAATATCCAGACTGTCAGATAGCGGTCGAGGAACGAGAGGCGGATTGTGGGCTGAGCGGGACGCAATTGCGTTCTCCTTGCAAATAACTTCGGTGCGCAGCCTCGCACGAGGCGTCGCTTAAGGTCGGTCCGACCTGTAAACATCGTGGTCCAGAGCAATTCCAGGAAAAGTGCGTAGCGATTTTCGGTTTGGAATTGCGCCAAAACAATGGGTTAGAGAGTTTCCGCGGTTCGGAGAAAAGCGGAAATGCTAGACCTGCCGGCCGCTCGCGTCGACGACGACCTGGCCGTCCTCCTTTATGAAAGCGCCCTTCTGCTCTTGGGGCAGGACCTCCAGAACGGCCTCTGAAGGTCGGCACAGCTTCACGCCAAGTGGTGAGACGACGATGGGGCGGTTGATCAGGATGGGATGCTGCATCATCGCGTCAAGGAGTTGGCCATCGGTAAGAGCCGGATCGCCAAGGCCGAGTTCCTGGTATGGTGTCCCCTTTTCCCGAACCAAGTCGCGGACGGATATGCCCATACGGACGAGCAACTGCTCCAGCAGCGGCCGGCTTGGGGGAGTCTTCAAATATTCGACCACATGCGGTTCAATCCCGGCATTGCGTATCATAGCCAAGGTGTTCCGCGACGTCCCGCAATCCGGGTTGTGATAGATGACGATGTCGATCGGGTCTGTCATGCGACGTCGGACCTTTGCGAAGTGGAGCCTTCCATCTGGCCTATTTCGTGCAGTCTTGCCGTCAGGCTCAGCCGCTCTAGGCTTTCCACAGGAAGCGCTGCGAAGGCAGCGATGCGAAGTTTCATATGGCGAAGCGTCGTGGCGAAGGCGACGCGCTTCTCGGCGTCTGTCCCCTCGACGGCTGCCGGGTCATCGACGCCCCAATGCGCTGTCATGGGCTGTCCCGGCCAGACCGGGCAGGCCTCGCCCGCCGCGTTGTCGCAGACGGTGAAGACGAAATCGAGTTCGGGCGCGCCGGGCACGGCAAACTCGTCCCAGCTCTTTGACCGAAGCCCTTCGACGGGATAGTGGTGGCCCGCGAGCGTCTCGATGGCGAACGGATTGACCTCGCCCTTAGGTTGGCTCCCCGCGGAATAGGCATTGAACTTGCCGGCTCCATCCCTTCGCAGAACGCTTTCCGCGATGATCGAACGTGCGGAATTGCCCGTGCAGAGAAACATGACATTGAACGTCGTCTTGGCCATCAGGTTACCTTTTCCTTTGAACGACAGGGATCAAGTTCCTCGACCAGCGGAGCGCAGAGATCGGCATTCCCCCCGCAGCAATCCTTGACCAGAAAGAGAGTGAGATCGCGCAGGCGCGAAACATCCGCGCGGTAGACGATAAGGCGGCTTCGGCGCTCGGAAGACACCAGACCCGCCCGAGCAAGAATATTCAGATGCGTCGACATGGTGTTGTGGGGCACCGCCAAGGCGCGAGCGATATCGCCTGCGGGCAACCCATGGGGCTCATGCCGGACAAGAAGGCGGAAGGTCTCCAGCCGGGTCGATTGGGCGAGTGCCGCAAGGGCGAGAATTGCGTTTTCCTGTTCCATATGTCTAGAATACCCGAAATATGGACAACGTCAAGCGTCAGGTGCTACACGAGACGCGGAGCTCTTCCTGTGCCCGGGCGATCAACACTGCTTCGCCGATCGTTCAATCCCGTCCTGCGGCACACATGCAACCGCGATAAGGGGAAGCCCGTCGGCATCGTCAGAACCGGCGGAGGGTCAGGTCCGCCTCGACAGGACGATGTGGCTCGCCTTTTCCAACGGGACGTACTCGGTCACCTCGTAGCCGAGGCGAGGCAGGTCCATATCGGCAAAGAGCGCCTCACCGCTGCCGAGGAGGATCGGCGCGATCGCGATATGCATCTCGTCAACCAGACGGGCGTTCAGATACTGCCGGATGGTGGCGCTGCCGCCGCCAAGGCGGACATCACGCCCGTCCGCCGCTTCCCTGGCACTGCTGAGCGCGGCTTCGATGCCGTTGGTGACGAAGTGGAAAACGGTGCCGCCCTCCATTTCCAGCGACGGACGCGCATGGTTTGTCAGGACGAAGACAGGGCCATGATAGGGCGGGTTTTCGCCCCACCAGCCCCTCCAGGATTGGTCGGGCCAGGGTCCCCGCACCGGCCCGAACATGTTCCGGCCGAGGATCCAGGCGCCGATATTGTCGAACCCCCGTGCAGCGAAATTCTCGTCGATGCCGGTCGTTCCCTCCTTCTTGCCTGACATCCGCTGGAAGGTGTGAGTAGGGACAAACCACTCGTGCAAAGCTTCTCCGCCCCTGCCCAACGGATTGTCGAGGTTCTGGTCGGGTCCGGCGGCGTATCCGTCGAGCGAAATCGAGAAAGCATGAATACGAAGCCGGGACATGGTTTTTCTCCTGAAATGCTTGGTGAATGGGACGATCTGGCGGGCGGCTTAATCGTTCGGGTGCGTGTTGGTGTGCTTCGTGATCGTGGAGATGATCTCATCCCAGTCCGCCGGGTGCAGCTCGTGTCCGCCCCCAGAGATCTCGACCAGCTTGGCTCCATTGACCGCCGCCACGAGGGCCGCTCCATGCTCTGCCGGAAATACAGGATCAGCGGTGCCGTGGATGACCAGAAGCGGCACTTTCATCTCGTGCAGCCGACCTTGCCACGCATCGCTGATCTCAAAGAGGATGCTGTGATTAGTGGCGCTGAGATAACCGTCTGAGTGGTCGAAATCCCTTTCGATGAAGGCTCCGGTCTCGGCCCGCTCGAACGGATGTGCCGTGCTTGCGACCAAGCGCGCATCCTCGACCATGTAAGCGACCGCCTCGGCCCGGTTTGTCCAGTCCACCTCCACGTTCATGTGGTCCATCCAGGCCCTCCCGCTCTCCGGGAGATGGGATGTGTTCATCCCGATCGGCGAACTGCTGATCGCCGTCAGGGAACGCACGCGTTCGGGATGCTTGAGCGCGGCAGCCTGGCCGACCATCCCACCGAGAGACATCCCGACGACGTGGGCGGCGGAAATCCCGTAACAGTCGAGCACCCGGATGACGTCGTCAACAGCATCATCGAAAGCATATCCCGGCCGACCTGGCGGGTACTTCGTCGAGAGACCGGTGTCACGCTGATCGTAGCGAATAACAAAGCGGCCACGTTCCGCTAACTGGCGGCAGAATCTCTCACGCCACCACAGCATGGATGCCATTCCCCCCATGATGAGAAGGACCGGGGGATGCGCCGAATCGACGAAGGCTTCGGTGGCGATCTCGACATCATGACTCCTGACGAAACGCATGCTCATGGAAGCCTCCCGGTGATTCCAGTTGATTGCGATATGCAACTGGTTGCAGATTTACTACAATCGATTTCGTTTTGCAACCAGTTTCGCATAATTCCAAACACGCCGCTGGACGCCCCAACTCCGGCTGCGCGCATCCCCCAGCTCCTTGCCGATACGCGTCCGGATCGCTAAACCCCTGATGAGGGTCCACTCGGATAAGTACAACTCTCTCCGCCGCAAATCTTCTCCAACGCCATGATCTCATCGTGAAGTATACCTACGACAACCTCAGGTACTTAAGAAAAATCACAAGTTGCGGGAAAAATGTTATCCACACAACCACCAAGGTATTTCTTAGCCAGAAACAACTACTTGCTTCCACACGAACAATCCGGCCGTAAGTGCTGTCACCGTTATGCCTCATTCGACCCTCACCACCCCGGCCGTCAAAATAGCAGGGAGTAAACGAATGAACATCAATGGAACTAGCGTCGCCAACAAGCTCATCGGCACGAACCTTGCGGACACGCTCCGGGGTTACGATGGCAATGACGTCATTTGGGGCAATGCTGGTGACGACTATCTCGATGGAGGGCTCGGCAACGACACGCTCTATGGCGGCCTCGGCGACGACTTTTTCAAGGTCGGTGGGGGAGATGACTACGCCGAAGGCGGCGACGGCAACGACAGCTTCGATGGCGGCGCTGGCGCCGATACGTTGATCGGCGGGCTCGGCAACGACATCTTCTCCGGCGAGGACGGCAATGACATCATCGACGGCGGCGATGGTCATGACCATATCCTGGGGGGCGCCGGCAACGACGAGATTTATGGTGGCGCAGGTGAGGAATACATCGACGCCGGATTGGGAGACGACATCATCTATGCCGGCTCGGGAAATGACGGCTTCAACAACCGCATCGACCCCGCGACAGGCAAGCTGACGCAGCAGGCGGTCGGTGGTGGCGCCGGCAACGATACGATCTATGGCGAAGAGGGCAGTGACGCCCTGAAGGGCCAATCCGGGCACGACCGGGTCTATGGCGGCATAGGCGACGACATTGTCGACGGCGGCGACGGGAACAACTACCTCGACGGCGGTGATGGGAATGACGTGCTCGATTCCGAGGGCGGCATCGACGAAGCCCGTGGCGGTATCGGCAACGATCGGATTGCCGTGGGCGGCGGCAATGATCTGGCATACGGAGATGCCGGCGACGATATCCTGTCGGGAGCAGCGGGCGATGACATCCTTGATGGCGGCCTCGGCAACGACCTTGTCACTGCCGGGGACGGAAACGACACGCTACGCGGTGACGCTGGGAAAGATACCCTTCTCGCCGAGGCGGGAAGCGACATCCTCTGGGGTGGGGCCGACGCCGATCGCTTCGTGTTCAAGGGCGCCGGTTCGCTCGTCGGACGGGATTCCGTTATGGACTTTCAGAACGGCGTCGATCTGTTTGTTCTGGAGAACCTTGGAATCAAGCAATATTCGAGTTCCGGCGCGGCGGGCACGATTTACGCGTACAATGACGCGAGCGGAGCCGTGATGTTGAAAGGCTATGATTCTGCGGGCAACGCGGTGACGATACATGTCGACGATCCGGCGAATAGCCTCGCTGCCTCTCACTTCAGCAGCGCGGATTTTCTCTTCGCTTGATCGAACTTCGAACGCCGCACGCATCCGGTGTGCGGCGTTCGATGTGGCGTCAAAGCGACGAAGGGACTTCTGCGCGGATCATGCAAATCGGGATCCGCTGGAGCCTTCTGAAGCCTCGGGTGGAACACACTGTCGGGCAAGCCACGCCTTGTCGCCCCCTTTTGCCCATCCGCCCGAATTGATCGTCGCGTGGCACCGCGAGACCCGCGCTGTCAGGGCTATGGCAGCAGCAATCCGCCGTCCACATGCATGACCTGCCCCGTAATATGGCGTGCTCCGGGCGAGAGGAGGAAGGCGACGAGCTCCGCCACGTCGACCGGTTCACCGAGCCTGCCATTCGGCGTCACCGCGCGCGCGCTCTCCATGGCTGCCGACGACGTCGCGGCATGGCCTCCGTTGTCCTTGCGCGTGAACCCGGGCGCCACACAGTTTACCGTCACGCCTTCGGGCGCCAGTTGGGCCGCCAGCGATTTGGCCAGAGCCTCGAGTGCAGCCTTGGCGGCACCTGATGCGGGAAAATGCATGCCGTTCGTCCCGAAGCCGTGCGCGACGAACGAACTGACCGCAACCACGCGCGCCTGCGCAGATGATCTAAGATCCGGCAAGGCGGCGTCGACCAGCCGGAAAAACGCCATCGGCATCATGTCGAACGCCGCCTGCAGGTCCGCGTCCGTCAGCTGGCCGAATGTGGATCGCTGCGCGCGGCCGGCATTGGAGACGATCTGATCGAGACCACCGAATGCTGCGCGCGCCGCTTCGACGAGACGTCCGGGGACCGCCGGATCGGACAGGTCCCCGAGTTCGGTGGCGACTTCGGCGCCTTTTGCGCCTGCCTCCTCCGCGACTTTCCTCAGCCCTTCCACATTGGCGCCAGTGTGCAACAGGAGCCGCATGCCAGGCGCGGCGATACGCCGCGCGATCGCGGCGCCGATCCCGCTGCCGGCGCCGGTAACGAGAATTCTTGGTGCGTCTGTCATGGCGACCTCATGAAAATGCGCGCAGAAGCAGGACAAGGCCTGAAGCCGCCGAGACGACGAGAACCACGAGTTTCACATGCCCTCGGTCCACAAGCCGCCGTCCCCAGCCGGACAAGAGGAAGCCCAGAAAAGCGAAGGGGAGCATGGTCCCCGCGAGAAGGAGGTCGGAGGAGCCGAAACTGCCGGCGACGAAAAGCGCCGCGATCGAGATGACGCCGCCGACGACAAAGAAGGCGTTCAAGGTCGCACGCATGCGCGCCCCGCCGGTATTTTGATAAACCATCGCCATGGGGGGAGCCCCGATCGAGGTCAAAGTACCCATGAAGCCGGACAGGACCCCGGCAAAGAACAGCGAACGGCGCGTCGTTTCGATTTTCAACCCGAGAAGGCTAAGCGCCACGGCGAAGAGCACGCCCAAGCCGAAAACGGCCGCGAAGGCATCCGGGCTCAGCAATTGCAGGCAGAAAGCGGCCGCCCCTGCCGCCAGCAGGCGGCCAGTCAGGGAGAAGGCCAGATCCTGCCTGCTGACGTCGCGCCATTCCCGAACCATGCCGCCGGCGCTCACGGCAATTGCCATGGCCAGCATCGGCCCCGGCACGAAAGCAGCATCGATGATGGCGAGCATCGGCGCGGCGAGCATGTTGAATCCGAAACCCGTGGAACCCTGAACGGCGCCGGCAAGAACGAGCGCGAGGGCCGCGGCTATCCCCTGGGGACTGAGCAACAGATCCATCATGCGTCACGATTCCAGCAGGCGGCAAAATGGTCGCCTGACTTGCGCAGGAGTTGCGGCTCCTCTTTGCGGCACCGATCGCTCGCAAGCGGGCAGCGCGGATGAAAGCGGCAGCCCTTTGGCGGGTCGGCGATGTCGACCGATTCTCCCGGAGGCACGATGCGCCGCCGCGCGCGCTGGAGCTTCGGATTGGCGACCGGAACCGCGGAAAGCAACGCTTCCGTATAGGGATGGATCGGCCGTTCATAGATCGCTTGGCGCGGTGCGATCTCGACGATCCTTCCCGCATACATGATCGCCACCCGATGCGAGATGTGCCGCACGATGGCGAGGTCATGGGCGATGAAGAGATAGGAAATCCCGAGATCGCGCTGCAGGTCCTGCATGAGGTTGACGACCTGGGCCCGCACCGAGACGTCGAGGGCGGAGACGGGCTCATCGGCGACAATGAGCGCGGGCTTCAAAGCCAAGGCTCTTGCTATACCGATCCGCTGGCGCTGCCCGCCGGAAAAGCTGTGCGGATAGCGATCGGCGGCATCACCGGGCAACCCCACCCGCTCCAGCAATTCGGCAACGGCGGTCCGCGCCTCCTCCGCGGATGCGGCGAGGCCGTGAACGATAAGCGGTTCCGCAACAATGCTGGACACCTTCATGCGCGGATTGAGCGAGGTATAGGGATCCTGCAGCACGATTTGCATTCGCGCCCGCAGGCGCCGCAACGCTTCGCCCTGCAAATTGGTGATGTCCTCGCCGTCGAAGACTATTCGGCCTTTCGCCGCGGGAATGCGGCGAAGAACGGCGCGGCCGACGGTTGTCTTGCCGGAGCCGGACTCGCCGACGAGGCCAAGGGTTTCGCCGGGCGCCAGTTCGAAACTGACGTCACTGACGGCACTGACGCTCCGCCGTTTGCGGAAAAGCCCGCCGGACGAGAGCTCGTAATCGATAGCAAGGCCCGAAACCGAAAGCACTGGGGCGGCGGTCATACTGCTTCCCTCCAAGCCTGCTCGCCGGCTTTCCGGCAGGCGACGGTGCCTGATCCGACCGCACGGAGACGCTGGGGTGCCCGGCACCCCTCATCGCCTATCGGACAGCGCGGCAGGAAAGCGCAGCCGGATGGAGGCCGCAAAAGCCCCGGCGGGGCGCCATCTATTGCCGTCAGCCGCTCCTCGTCAGCATCGAGCCCTGGTGTCGAGCGTATGAGGCCTTGCGTGTAGGGATGCGATGGATTCTCGAATATCGCATCCACCGGACCGGTTTCGACGATCTGGCCCGCATACATGACGGCGACGCGGTGACAAAGTCCCGCGACGATGCCGAGGTCGTGGGTAATCAGAACGATGGCGAGTCCCATCTTCTCCTGCAATTCCGCCAGTAGCTCGAGGATCTGGGCCTGGATCGTCACGTCAAGAGCCGTCGTCGGCTCGTCGGCAATCAGAAGCTTGGGCTCGCAGGCTATTCCCATGGCGATCATGACGCGCTGTCGCATGCCGCCGGAAAACTCGTGCGGATATTGATCAAGCCTCCGCTCTGCTCCCGCGATGCCGACGGCCGAAAGCAGTTCCGCCGCCCGCTGTCGCGCCGCTCGCCTGTCAAACCCCATATGGAGTTCGACCACTTCGGCGATTTGGGCGCCGATTGTCATCAGCGGATTGAGGGATGTCATCGGGTTCTGGAAGATCATGGTGATCTCCCTGCCCCAGATCCCGCGTGCTGCACGGGTGACATCGACCCCGGCGAGCGGTTGTCCCTGCCAGAGAATTTCGCCGCCGGAGATACGGCCCGGCACGTCGATAAGCCCCATCACTGCCTGCGCCGTCACGCTCTTGCCCGAGCCGGACTCGCCGACAATGCCGAGCGTTTCGCCCGGCGCGACCGAGAGGGATACCCCGCGCAAGGCCTGAACGGTGCCGGCGCGCGTATCGAAACAGACATGCAGATTGTCGATCTCGAGCAGAGGCATGGTCATGCACCCACCCTCCGCCGGGCGCGGCGCCGCTTCGCCGTCTCGGCGCGCGCAAAACGCTTCTCGCGTTCCTCGGGATCGGTCGTCACCCTCAGCCAGTTGGCAAAAAGATTGATGGACAGCACTGTCACGACGATCGCAAGGCCGGGAAAAGTCACGAGCCACCACGCGATGAACAGGTAATCGCGTCCCGAGGCGACGTCGAGGCCCCACGAGGTCGCCGGTGGCTGAACGCCGAAGCCGAGGAACGACACAGCCGCTTCCGCCAGCACGATATTGGTGAACTCCAGGATCGCAAGCGTCAAAAGCGGAGAGACGATGTTCGGCAGGATATGCCTGAAGATCACCCGTGCGGGGCGACAGCCGATCACTTCAGCGGCCTCGACATAAGGGGTCTGACGGGTCGACGAGACAATGCCGCGCACCAGCCGGGCATAGACCATCCAGTTCGTCACCGACAGGACCGCAACAAGCGTCCAGACGCCGGGCCCGAGAACCGCGACGACGAGCAGGATGAGAAGGATTCCGGGGAAGCTGACCTGGATGTCGACCAGACGCATCAGGACCGAATCCGTGCGCCCACCGATGAATCCGGCCCATAGGCCGACGACTGTCCCGAGCGTCGCCGCCAGAAGACAGGTGACGGCGCCGATCGTCAGCGTCGCCCTTGCGCCCCAGATGATGCGGGACAGGACGTCGCGGCCGAGATTATCAGTTCCGAGCAGGTGTTCCCACGTGCCGCGCGCCATCCAGACGGGCGGCTTCAGCCGGGCCATGATCGACTGCGCGGCCGGATCGTACGGTGCGACAAGGGGAGCGAACAGGGCCAGGAACACAATGAGTAGGATGAAGGCAAGGCCGATGGCGGCGGCCTTGTCGTGCAGGAGTTCCGAGATCGCGCTGCGTGGCGCGCTCGTGGTGGCAGGGATGGGTGGCGTGAGTGACGCCGTGAAATCGGAGGCGGCCATCAGTTCAGTTCCATCCTCGGATCCACCGCCTTCGACAGGATGTCGAGCACGATGCCGATCAATACGATCAGGAACGCTATGACGAAGACGATGGCCTGCATCAGAAACAGGTCGCCGCGCTGGATAGCCTGCACAGCCGTGAGGCCCAGTCCGGGCCATGCGAACACCGTCTCGACCACGACGGTATAGCCGGAGAGCGTGGAAATCAGCTCCCATCCGGAAATGGAGAGAAAGGGAACAAGGATGTTGCGCAAGGTATGGACGCGCAGGATCCGCGTTAGCCCGAGACCCTTCGCCCGCGCCGTCTTGACGTAGGGCTTGTTGAGCTCATCGATCATCGACGCGCGCACCATCATCGTGAAGCGCGCAAGCGGCGTCAGCGACAGGGTCAGGGCAGGCAGAACAAGATGCGCGGCCGTGCCCATGCCGGAGGTCGGCAGCCATTTGAGCGTGACCGCGAAGATCATGATGGCGACGAGGCCAAGCCAAAATTGCGGCATCGCAAGCCCGAGAAGTCCGACCGACATCGTCAGCCGATCGACCAATCCGCCTGGCCGCAGCGCCGATACGGCGCCAAGAGGGATCGATAGCATGACCGCCGCGCCGAGCCCTGCCGCGATCAGCAGCAGCGTGTTCGGCAAGCGCTCGAATACGACCTCTATAGCAGGGCGCCGCTGCCAAAGACTGTTTCCGAAGTCCAGTGTGGCGATATCCCCGACGAACCGCAAGAATTGCGTGACGATCGGCTGATCCAGGCCGATCTGCTGGGCAAAGGCAGCCCGTTGCGCCTCCGTCGCGCTGAGCGGCAGCATCAGTGCGACTGGATCGCCCACCAGCCGTGTCACGACGAAAACAGTCGCTGTCACGCCGAAAACGACGAGTATCCCCTGGAACAGGCGGCGGACGATGAATTCCAACATATGAGGCATTCCTGTAATCGAGGCGACCCCTGCCGCGAAACGAACCCGCGGCAGGGGCGAACTCCTGCGGACGGCGCTATTCGGTGACCTTCATTTCGCTCACCATCATCTTCGCGTCGACACGTGGCTGCCATTCCATTCGTTCCGACATTCCGTAGATGTCCTGAAGATTAAACAGCGGCACCGTGTAGTTCAGGTCATGCCCCTTCTTCTGGATCTCGTCGTAAAGCGCCTTGCGTTTGGCCGTATCCGTTTCGAGGCGCGCCGCCTCGATCAAGGTGGCCATCTCGGCGTCCGAATTCGAGGCCGCAGCACCGTCCTTGTGGTAGATGAAGGACATTTCCCGGTCGGCATCGAGCAGCTCGTTGGAATTGGCGATGAAGATCGCGTCGGGACGGGGCCCGTCGCCCATCAGGCTGTCGAGATATTGCGAGAACTCCTGTATGTCGGTCGTGACGTTCAGTCCGGTCTCGGCCCAGTAACCCGCAACTGCCTCGATCTGCTCACGGTCCTTCAGCCAGCGGCCGGATTCGCCGACGACGACGAGAGGCTTGCCCTCGGCGCCTGCCTCCTTGATCAGCGCCCGCGCCTTCTCGATGTCGTAGGGATAATGCTCCAGCTTTTCGTTGAAGCCAAAGGCGGCCGGATTGATATGCGACCCTTTGGCGATCGTCGCGTAACCCATGAAAAGGCCCTCGACCATGGCCTTGCGGTCGATGGCGAGGTTGAGCGCCTCGCGTACCTTGGGGTCTTTCGTTACCTCATTGTCCGTGCCCAGAACGAAGACGGATGTCTCGAGGCCAGGAACGGCGGCGAACTTCGGCACATTCGTCGTGAACTCCGGCAGAAGGTTCGTAATCACGTCGAATTCGCCGGAAAGCAGTCCGGAAAGGCGCGTGCCCGGCTCCGTCACGAAGCGGTAAGTGACGTCGTCGATCTGCGGTTCCCCTCCCCAGTATTCGCTGTTCGCGACGAGCTTCAGGTCCGTGCCCCGGTTCCAGCTTTCGAACTTGTAAGGGCCTGTCCCGACCGGCGCACCGGCAAGATCGCCGTCCTTGGAATAGCCCGGCGCGATCATCTTCATCCAGTACATGCGCGAAGGCAGGATCGGATCCGGGCCTGTCGTGACAAGGTTGACGGTCAGGTCATCGACCTTTTCGGCCGCCTTGATCGTGCCGAAATACGCCATCTGCTCGGAATTGTTCGCGGGATCAATTACACGCGCGACGGAAGCGACCACTGCATCGGCATTGAAGGGTTCGCCGTTGTGGAACTTGACGCCCTCCCGCAATTTGAACTGCCAGGTCGTGGCATCGACCTGTTTTGGAGCCTCCGCGGCAAGGCCCGGCACGAGTTCGCCGGTCGGCGTCCGTGCCATCAGCGTCTCATAGATGTTGTCGTTGACCTGCCGCTCGCCGCCGTCATCCCTGAGCTGCGGGTCGAGCGTCGAAGGCTCCGACCCGATGGCGATGGTGATGGATTGGGCCCATGCGGGCGAAGAGGCAAGTGTGGATGCCAGCAGCATCGCAACGCCGGCAGTCATTCTCCGGATCTTCTTCTTCATTTTAGTTCCCCTATTCTTATTCAGGTTTCACATGGTTCTATCGGGGCGCTCCCCGTTGGAAAGGCAAGGCTTGCGGCGTTTCCGAAGTCCGGAGGAGTTCCAGCCGCAAAACGCGATGGATCCGCCCTCTCGTAATTCTCGGCAATGTCGAGCAGCCGATGCTCCGAGCCCGGCACGCCCATGATCTGCACACCAATCGGCATCCCTTCGCTCGAAACACCGGCCGGAAAGGCGAGAGCGGGAAAACCGGTATAATTGGCAACGATATTCGGAATTGGCTCCTTCATGAAATAGAAGGAATCGACCGACGCAAGCGGTCCCGGTGGCGCGAGCGCGCCGGCGACCAGCAGGCAATCGACGCTTGAGATAGCATCGAAGAGCCGCCGCGTCAGAACAGGGCGCAGACGTTCGGCAAGCCGGTAGTCTTCGGCCGTTATCCCTTCGCCGACAAGGGCGCGAGCACGGAATATCGCGCCGAACTTGTCCCAGGCCGCACGGACGGAAGCGGCATGTTCTGCAGCAATCTCGGCCATCATGAGGATGGTGGCCGGGGCATGAAAGTCGTCCAGCGAAGGAAGCTCGAGTGGAACGATCTCCGCGCCTTCCGACCGGGCGACGTCGATGGCGCTCTCAAGGCCCGTCTGCACATCCGGATGCATCAGTGATCCAACACCCCAATCATCCGACGGGACACCGATCCGCAAACCGTGCAGGGACCCCGAGCACGGTGGGCCAGGGCTGCGCCCTGCCATGACGTCGAAGAGGATGCGGGTATCGTCGGCGGTCCGGGCGACCGGCCCGACGTGGTCCATCGTGGCCGCAAGTACGGCGATGCCGTCGAGCGGCAGCGTGTCGCGACCGGGCTTCAGGCCGAAGACGCCGCACATAGTTGCCGGAAGCCGGATCGAACCGGCCGTGTCGGTCGCCAGCGATCCAAGACAGAGACCGGCCGCCACCGTGACGCCGGACCCGCTCGACGATCCACCGGGAAAGCGGTCGCGATTCCAAGGGTTGCGGGCCGGCGGATAAGGCAGATCGAAGGACGGGCCGCCGAAAGCAAGCTCATGGCAGTTGGCCTTGCCGAGCGCAATTCCGCCTGCAATCTTCATGCGGGCGACGACGGTCGCATCGGTTGAGGCCATGCGCCCTGCCCGCGACGCCGAGGCCCCCGCGGAGGGAAGGCCGGCGACATCGGCTATATCTTTGATCGAGAGCGGAATGCCGGCAAGGGCGCCCGCCTCTCCTCCGGCAGCAAGTTGCTTGTCCAGGTCGCGCGCGGCCCCCATCGCTGTCTCGGGTGCCGGTACGTTGAACCCGCAGATTGCATCATCGAAGGCCATGATCCGGTTAAGGAAATAGCTTGTCACTTCGACAGCGGAGATCTTCCGCGACCGAACCATCGCAGCAAGTTTCCTTATCGGCAAGGTTTCAAGCACAGTCATGGCCGATTTCGTCCTGTATCTGCCTTTCGGCGACACGGCGTGCCCGCAACGCCACGTCGTCGAGTATCGCGAGGCCGCGGGCAAACTCCGCGATCTCGATCTCAGAGGCCCCATCGGGCAACCTGACCTTCGAGACCGCCCTCAATTGCGGCTCGATCTTGTCGCCATCATTCATTGACCTTCATTTCCTTGACGATGATCTTTGCATCGACCCGCGGCTGCCATTCCATCCTTTCGGACATGCCATAGATGTCCTGGTGGTTCAAAAGCGGCACGTCGTAGGCTTCCTCATGCAGCTTCTTCGTGATGGCGGCATAGGCGGCCTTTCGCTTTTCCACATTGACCTCCGAACGCGCTGCACGGATTGCCTCGCCTAGCGCCTTGTCGCTGTTCGAGGCTCCACCCTGACCCGGTTCGTAAGCGAATGCCATTTCACGATCGGCGTCGAAAAGCTCGTTCGAGTTGAGGACGAAATAGCTGTCAGGCCGATTGCCCATGTCGAAGATCCTGTCGAGATAGACCGAGAATTCGAGGATCTCGACATTCACCTTCAGTCCGACCTCGGTCCAATAGGCGGCAACCGCCTCGATCAATTCCCGATCCTTCAGCCAGCGCCCCGCCTCGCCCACGAGATTGATCGTCGTCCCCGTCGCTCCCGCTTCCTCGATCAGCTTTTTCGCACCGGCTGGATCGTAAGGCCAGCTTTCCAGACCATCGTTGTAGCCGAACGCGCCCGGCAGGACGAGTTGCCCCTTCGTCACCTTTGCATTCCCGGCAAACAGGCTTTCCGCAAGGCTCCCGCGATCGATCGCCATGTTGAGCGCCCGACGCACCCGCACATCCTCCACAGCCGGATTGTCTACGCCGAGGATGATCACCGAGGTATCGAGCCCGCTTACAGACTTGGCCTGCGGCACGGAACCGGCAAATTCGGGAAGGAGATTGACGATGACGTCGAATTCACCGGCCATGAGACCGGAAAGCCGCGTGCCCGCCTCGGTAACGAAGCGGTAGGCCACTTCGTCGATCTGCGGCTCACCACCCCAGTAATCGGGGTTGACGGTCAGCGTGATACTGTTTCCGCGGTCCCAGTTGCCGAATCTGTACGGCCCGGTCCCGACCGGCTTCTCAGCGATGGCGGCGTCCTTCGAATAGCCGGCAGGGATCATCTTCAGCCAGTACATCCGGGCTGGTAGGATCGGGTCGGGGGCGGACGTGATGATGCGGACAGTGCGCTCATCGATTTTTTCGGCACCCGAAAGCGGACCGAGATACGCCATCTGCTCCGAACTGTTCGCCGGATCGATCACCCGCTGCACCGAGGCCACGACGGCATCGGCGTTGAACGGCTCGCCATTATGGAACTTGATGCCTTCACGGAGTTTGAACTGCCAGGTCCTCGCATCCACCTGCGTCGGCGCTTCTGCGGCAAGGCCCGGCACGAGTTCGCCGGTCGCAGTGCGCGCCATCAGCGCTTCGTAGATATTGTCGTTGACCTGTCGCTCACCTCCGTCATCGCGGAGCTGAGGGTCGAGGGTCGAGGGCTCCGAGCCGATCGCGACGGTGATCGACTGCGCCCAGGATGCCGAAGTTGAAAGAGTGGACGCGAACAGGACGGCAAGGCCGGCGGCCAGCCCCAAAATTCTTGAGTTCATCTGTGTTCCCCCTTGTTTTGCGCCCTCGATAGGCCAAGGGCAAAAGCGTAAGCGATCATGCCGAGATTCCTTCGATGTGCCGTTCTGTGCGGGTGTCATCGTAGATGCCAGCGTTTGCGAGCGAGGATAGAGCCACGGGCCGCAACGGCCAACGGCAAACGCCCGTTTCGGCGAAGTCTGGCGGAGAGGCTGGCACTCCCGCTGACCGACGCAGTTCGGACATCAGGGAAAGCGCCCATTCGGAACAGAAGCGTCCCTGGCACGCGCCCATACCGAATCGCCCGTTGAGCCGCAATTCTCGTGCTGAAACAGCGTCAGGCCCGGCCAGCTGCTCCTTTAAGTGGCCGATCGTCCGGCCCTCGCAACGACAGATCACGGTTTCGTCGGGACAGTCCCTCAGCACCGTCGCGCCTTGGGCCGGCGCGAAAATGCGGGAAAGCCTGTGCTGCAGGGCGCGGTGGCGTCGCATGGCGCTCCCGCTGCCGCATGACGGTCGCCCTTCCAGCCGGGCTGCGGCTTCGCGGCCCGCTTCGGCTCCATCCGCTTCGGCGGCATGCGCTCCGAGGACTTCGCGCAGATCGCCTGCCCGCAAGATGACGAGCCCTGACGGGGGATCGGCCGTCAGACCGAAATCGTTCGCACGCAGCCCGTCATGAAGCCCGATACGGTCGACCTCGAACCGCTCCTCCCGTCCGTCTGGTGCACGCAGCCTTGCGCTAAGCATGTCGGCGGATTGGGTAATCTCCGTCAGGCGCGTGCCGCGCCGCCACAGAAAGCGGCGGAGAAGGACCGGCATCATCAGGACAGCCATATCCGGAAGGATGAATGGATGGGTCAGCAGACGGGTCGCTGCCAGGGGCCACGAAACGGGATCTCCCTCCTCGACGACCGCCACGGGCGGATTGCCGGCTGCCGTCATTTGTGCGGCCAGTGCGAGCAGCAAAGGGCCGCTTCCCGCAAGCAGGACGCGTCCCTCCGGCACCCGGCCCTCTTTCAGCATCACCTGGAGACCGCCTGCTGCAGCGACGCCCGGCAAGTGCCAGCCCGGCCGGGGCCTCACCCGCTCCACAGCCCCGCAGGCCAGGATCAGGGCGCGTGGCCGGCGGACCTCGACTTTTCCCGCTGCCCGGTCATCGATCAGAACGGCGCCGGTGCTGTCAATTCCCACAAATGCCCTGCGTGTCCGGACTTCCACGCGCGAGGCGGAAAGTTTCGCTGACAGAGACTGCCAGCGGCGCGCAAGCGACGGCAAAGCCGCTACCGGTGCCGCGCCCTCGGCGGGCTGACGATGGATGGCGCCGCCAAGCGCCGGCCTCTGCTCGCAAAGCACCACCGAGAGCCCTGATTTCGCGGCTTCGACGGCTGCCGACACGCCGGCCGGTCCACCGCCGACGACGATGATGTCAGCCTCACGCATCACCGTCCTCCAGCGCCGTCACGATCATTCCGGCATGGACCGGTTCGAGGCAGGCCTCCGTTGTGCGCCCATCCACGCGCACGAGACAGCACTGGCAGGCACCGATGCCGCAGAAATAACGGGTTTGCGAACCGGCATTATCCTTTCCGAACCCATGGATGTTGGCGCCGGAAAGTGCGGCCGCAACGCTTTCGCCTGCACGAAACGGCACCTCGATACCCTGCCAGAAAAAGGTTCGGACGGCTGTCATGCCGCGATGCTCCCAGTTGCGAACCGCCCCGGATCGAACGGCGAAACATCCATCTCGGGCTCCTCTCCCCGGACGAGATCGGCCATGATCCGGCCCGTCAGCGGGCCAAGGCATATTCCGTCTCCTTCGAACCCGGCCGCAACGAAGAGATTTTCCGTACCAGGCATTCTGCCGATCATCGGCAGGCCATCGCATGTCGCGGTGCGGATGCCGGCGAAGCAGCGAAGGATGCGCAATTGGCCGAGCGCAGGCACCATCTCCTGCGCAGAAGCCGCAAGATGCGCTACCGCTTCGATGTCATTCTCGGGGATCGTCCGGCCCTCCTCTCGTGTGGAGCCGATCAGGAACTGACCCGTTTCGAGCGGATCTATGACGACACCATATCCGCGCGCATCCGCCTTCTCGCCCTCATGCTTCTTGCTAAGGAGATAGCTGCAGGACAGAAGCGAGCCCGGCAGGGCGGCATTGAGGCCCGGTGCCCGTTCGGTGACCAACTGCTGCCCCCGCCGCGGTCGCGACACATCGGGAAGTCCTATCAGCCTGCCCGCTCCGCCACCGGCGGCGACAACGACCGCCGAGGCTTCGATGACCGCTCCCCCGACGCGAACGCCGCTGACGCGGCCGGACCGTCCCTCATATTCGAGCGAGGCAACGGGGCAGTAGCGCTCCACCTTTAGCCGGGCGGCGGAGATCAGACGCGAGACTATGCTGTAGCCAATCGCGTGCCCCTCGTCTTCAACTTCGAGCACCGCCACCACCTTTCGGGTGAGCGAGGGCAATCTGTCGGCCGCCCCGTCGCGGGTGAGCCAGCGGACCGGCGCACCGACCTCGCCAAGTGCTTTCGAATGGTCGGATAGCACATCGGCTTCCGCGTCGCTTGCCGCAACGAGGAAGGTCGGCCGCTTGTGGAAGAGGCCCTGAAACAATCCCTGTCCGGCGAGTTCGCGGTACAGTGCCGCCCCTGCCCGCGCCATCGTCATCATCGGGCCGGGCCGCTTGCTCGCCACCGACACTGCACCATCTGCAGCGCCGGTTGCCCCACTTGCGGGCGCCGAAGCGTCAAGCAGCCGTACAGGGGTCCCCGCCATCGCAAGAAACGCCGCAGTCGCGGTGCCGACAATGCCCGCACCGATGACAATGACCGGAGGTGATGAATGCTGCTCGCGCACCTGATCCGAACGCCTTGAAAAGAATATGTCGAATAGATCGTAGCGCGCACGGCAAAAGCGCGTCGATAAAAGAACAAAGGCACGAGTTCGTAAAAAACTTACAACTTGCAACGCTATGGCTTGCGACCTTTCCGCTGTTCACCGTAACGTCGTGGGTGCGAAACGCCCCACGAGCCGCAGGAAGCGCACTTGCCCAGCATCAGTCTCTCCCTCGTCCAGACATTCTACCAGCTCGGTCGGACCGGCTCTTATACGGCGGCGGCGCGGGAGCTCAATCTCAGTCATCCATCCGTAGCGAACCATATCCGGCGGCTGGAGCACCTCCTCGGCGAGCGGTTGGTCATCGCCGAGCGCGGCGCAAGGCGGGTAGAACTGACGCCCAGGGGATTGGCGCTCTACGAGTTGATCCGGCCGGAATTCGACATCATGCTGACGCGTCTGACGCGACTGATGGAGAGCCAGCGTCCGGTGCTGCGGATCGGCATGCCACAGGGGATATCCCATGATCTCTTCCCGGGCGTCGTCCGGAAGTTCCATGAAAGCCGCCCTGACGTGGAGCTCGTGGTCTACGAGCGTGACACCGCGCTGGCCGCCCTGGTCCGCCAGGGCAGCCTCGACATCTTCATTGCGGAGCGGCATTTCGGCGATCCCGTCGTGACCCAGCAGCTGATCGGCCGTTACGGCCTTTCGCTCGTCTACCCGAGGTCATGGGGGCCCCCTCCTGCCGAGGCCGACATCCCCGAATGGGTCCGCGGGCGCCCTCTCATCCTACATGAGCCGGGACAGATAATACGCGACATGGCCACCGACTTCCTCGGCCGCAAGGGTGCGGTTATCGAGCCGCTGATCTCCGTATCATCCAGCGTCAGCATCAAACGTTATGTCGGCGAAGGCCTCGGCTTTTCCATATTGCCGTCCTGGTCCGCCGGGCCGGAAGACGAGACGATCATCCGGGTGGACCTGCCGAGCCTTACGCCTGTCCCGATCTATTTCGGGACTGCGCACTTCCTGAGGGAGAGCGAGACGGTCCGTGCGCTTTTCAACCATTGCCAGTTCGAGCTGTCCGGCCGCTAGCTTAGAGCCTTTCAGGCTTCAACCGGAATATTCAATCCGACCTTGACGCGGTCCATGGCCACAAACGTCCGGAAGCGCTTGACGTTGTTGTTGCCAAAGAAGAGGCGCCGGGTCAGTGCCTCGTAGTCGCCCATCGTCGGAACGATGATCACGAGAATGAAATCAGCCTCGCCGGTGACATAGTAGCACTGTTGGATCTCGGGCTCTGAGGCGAATGCCCTCTTCGCTTCCTCGATCTGCGCAGCCGTCTCGCTGATGACCTCCACCTCCACGAAGATGGTAACGGACTGGCCGATGGCCATGGGATCGACAATGGCCGCGTTGGCCTGGATCACGCCTTCTTTCGTCATCCGCTTGATCCGCCTCTGAACGGCCGGCGCGGACAAATTGACGGCCTCACCGATCGTTCGCTGCGGCGTGGTGTTATCGCGTTGAAGGATCGCAAGAATTTTCCGGTCGAAAGCATCGAGCTGCGGTGGCTGAACGGATCTGCTCAATTGTGCCCTCCGATGAAACAAACTTGCAAAACGGCATGGGAGTATCAGCGCAAATTTCACCTCAACTGCAATATTTTTTACCCCATCGAAGAACGAGGCGACCATGTTTCTGCTCAATAACCATCCCGAATACAGGCAACCACTCGATCCGGCCGATGCTGAAACGCTCGGTGTTGCCGCAGCCAATAAGGTCGAGAGGTTTCTCTCATTCCGTGAAAATCATGCCGAGACGCCACTGGTGGCCCTGCCGCGGCTGGCGGCCGAGATCGGGGTTAGCGCGATTCACGTCAAGGACGAAGCTTATCGTCTCGGGTTGGGGAGCTTCAAAGCATTGGGCGGCGCCTACGCCGTGATCCGGCTGCTTCTCGAGGAGGCAGGAGAAAGCCTCGGGCGCGCGGTTGACGTTTCCGAACTGTATTCAGCCGAAGTCCGCCCGGTCGCGTGTTCCATGACCTTTGCCTGCGCAACGGACGGTAATCACGGTCGCTCGGTCGCCCAAGGCGCTCAGCTCGTCGGGGCCAAGGCGGCGATCTTCGTACACGCCGGTGTGAGCAAGGAACGTGTCGCCGCGATCGCCCGGTTCGGGGCGGAGATAATCGGGGTTGATGGCTCTTATGATGACTCCGTGCGCGAATCCTCGCGCGTCGCGGAGGCGAATGGCTGGACAGTCGTTTCGGACACCTCATGGCCGGGATATGAGCGTATCCCGGGCCTGGTCATGCAGGGTTACGTGGCGCTTGTTCGCGAATCCTTGCGCCAAATGCCGGAACCGCCGACGCATGTGTTCATTCAGTCGGGCGTTGGCGGAATTGCCGCGGCTGTGGCTGGGCATCTGGCGGTCGAGCTTGGCGCCAGGCGTCCGACCTTCACGGTGGTCGATCCTGCCCGCGCAGCCTGCATCGTCGAGACGGCGCGCGCGGGACGTCCGGTGACTATTGCCCATGGCGAACCGACCGTCATGGCGATGCTCGAATGCAACACCCCCTCGCTGCTGGCCTGGCGCATTCTCGCGCGCGCTGCCGATGCCTTCATGACGGTGGACGAAGACGACGCAATTTCGGCCATGCGGCAGCTCGCCGATCCGGTGGCGGATGATCCGGCGATCGTGGCCGGCGAGAGCGGAGGGGTTGGTCTCGCAGGGTTGCTGAAGGCGGCTTCCGACCCGGAGATGAGGGCTGCACTGCGAATCGATGGACACTCGCGCATCTTCCTCGTCAACACCGAAGGTGCGACCGACCCCGGCAAATATGAGGAGATCGTCGGGGCTTCGCCGGCAGCGATCGCGACGAAGACCAGGATGTGAGCGCCCTCGGCGGAGAGAGGCCGGAAATCGATCGACCTGACGAGAACGGCTACCTTTGTTGAGACCACAATAAGTTGGAGCGGATGCGGGGGAGAATCCGCATACACGCTTTCTCTCCCGCTCAAGCCTCCTACCCCGCGAGCGGGGTCGGATCGCGCTGCAGCCATTTCGGTTGGGGGACGGCGTTCAGCAGGGCTCGCGTGTATTCGTGCCGAGGCGAGACGAAAAGAGCTTCCGTCTCACCCTCCTCGACGATCTTGCCTCGTTGCATCACCAGGATCCGGTCTGCGAATTGACGCACGATGGGCAGATCATGGGTGATGAAGATGTAGGAGAGGCCGAGGCGCTGGCGGAGATCGGCCAGGAGTTCGATGACCTGCATCTGGATCGACACGTCGAGCGCCGAGACCGCTTCGTCGCAGACGATGAGCTCGGGTTCGCTGGCGAGCGCCCGGGCAATGGCGATGCGTTGCCGCTGCCCGCCCGAAAATTGATGCGGATAGCGCTCCGCATGCTCCGGCTTCAGGCCGACAAGCTCCAGCAGTTCAACGACCCGTTCGTTCCAGCGTTGGCGCGGCAGGATATCCCGGTGGATCGCCCAGGGTTCTGAAATGATCGAACGGACGTTCATGCGCGGGTTCATCGAGCCGAACGGATCCTGAAACACCATCTGCACTTTCCGGCGAAATCCGTTGAGCGCCCTGCCCTCGAGCTTGAAGATGTCCTCGCCGGCAAAGAGCGCCGAGCCCGATGTCGGCTCGTTGAGCCTCAGCAGCATGCGCGCAATGCTGGATTTACCCGAACCGGACTCTCCGACGATGCCGACCGTTTCGCCGCGACGAAGCGTAAAGCTCACATCGTCCACTGCCTTGAACTCGCGTTTGGGCGCAAACGGGCCGGAGCCGAGCTTATAGTGCTTGCTCAGATGGGCGACCTGCAGCAGGACCTCCTGTTCGACAGGCCGGCTTCGCTTCTTTGGGTCGCCATGAGGCACCGCCGACATCAGCCGGCGGGTATAGCTGTGGCGCGGATTGGTGAAGACATCCTCGGCCC
>VIDP01285974.1_pt1 | contig 23012 bp, 18 predicted proteins | sample 5025131 | NCBI WGS metagenome assembly VIDP01 (sample SAMN11853144, study PRJNA449069) | gut metagenome | isolation source: stool from male vole | host: Microtus ochrogaster | place: USA:Florida | collected 2017
AATTAAAAAAATATTAAATAATTTAAAACAAAAAGCAAAAAGCAATTTAATTATTGAATACAGATTGAAACGTAAAAACAATTATAAAAACGTGGCGGTAAATGCAATCCAATTAATAATGATTTGGCTCATTTTTGTTGAATGCACAGGTGTTTTCTGATATAATATTTCTGGGATTTTATCCTTAAACAGATTCATTGTGGGGATACAAGGAGCATTTGTTATGCAAAATATTCACAAAGATAAAATGGCGTTTTTCAGGATCGCGTGCAGGCGGGAAAAGAATACGATGCAGTCGGTAAACAGGGCATACAGGAAAAGAATCTTTGCATTTATGATATGCTTGATTCTTATCCTATGTAATTCTATAACATATCATTCCGTAACAGTAGCAGCTGAAGATGACAGTCAGTCTAATAATCGGACGGTTAAGGCCGGCATCTTCGGCTTCGAGGGTTATCATATGAAGGACGAGGAGGGAAGACTGACTGGTTATGGCATTGAATTTCTTAACCTTGTCTCCGAATATTCCCATCTGAATTTCCAGTATGTAGGCTATGAAAACTCTTGGGGGGAGATGCTCACTATGTTGGAAAACGGTGAAATCGACGTGGTAACCTCCGCCCGGAGGACTCCGGATCGGGAGGCGCGTTTCGCCTTTTCTCTCCCTATCGGCAGAAATAATACAGTTCTTTCGATCCGGGTTGATAATACGCAGCTGCACAGTGGTGATTATACAACTTATGATGGAATGATGGTGGGACAGCTGACGGGAAGCAGCCAAAACCAGAGTCTGGTGGAGTTTGCAGAGGAAAAGGGATTTTCCTACCGGACAAGGGAATATGATGATTCTGATGCCCTTGCAGCTGCTTTGCAGAATGGCGAGATTGATGCAATCCTTTCCAGTGATCTGAGAAAGACGGAAAATGAAAAGACACTGGATACTATCCAGGAGGATAATTTTTATGCAATTGTCAGAAAAGACGACGTGGAATTGTTAAATGAAATCAACTATGCCATTGATCAGATGGATCGGAATGAGGGCGACTGGAAAAATATACTGCATTACCGCTACTATGGTCCGGTTTATGCCTCCGCACTTTCCTTTACGGAGCGGGAAAGGGCGTATATTGAGGAGGTGGTCTCAGGAGAAAAGACAATCACTGTGACTGCTTTTGGTGACAGGGCGCCTTACTCCTATGTGGAGGACGGAGAATTAAAGGGCATTATGCCGGATTATTTTGCATGTGTCATGGAGATAGCCGGACTGCCTTATGAAATCGTAGTACCGGAAGATGAGAATGACTATTATGATATGGCAAATGCCAACGGGGTAGATGTGGTCATTGACAGACATGGCTCTGACGATATCGTGGAGGGTGCTGCTTACTGTGGATTCAATACGGACACCTATATGACGACGGGCATGGCAAAGGTGGTCCGGCAGGATTTTACCGGAGACATCAGAACGGCTGCCATATCGGCTACTCCGAGTGGACTTCTCATCTCGCAGGAGATTCACGGAGATATTGAGTTCATAAGTTACCCAAGCAGAGATGCTGCGATGCAGGCTGTTCTGGATCGGGAGGTGGATGCTGCGTACGTATATGCCTATTCAGCGCAGATATTTGTGAATCGTGACACTACCCATTCGCTGTATTACAGCATGGTAAATGATATCAATGTGGAATTTCAGATGTATGTCCGTGACAGTGCGGATCATGAGCTGATTACCATTTTGAATAAATGTATCCAGCAGATGCCGGAGGATACACTGAATCAGCTGGTTTCAAAATATACCTCCTATACTGCTGAAGATATGAGTCTTCTGCAATATATGCAGGCGCATCCCGGTATGATGATTGCAGCAGCTGTGGGAGCCGCACTGATTATAAGTATTATTTTGACGCTCTATATGAGAGGGCGGTGGAATAAGAGGCTTTTGAATACTACGGAACAATCCAATAAAGAACTGGGAGAACAGCTTGCCATAGTGGAAGCGCTGAGCCGTGACTATACAAATGTTTTTGCTGTTAATGCGGAGCAGGGAACAGCCAGAATTGTAAAACTGGAAGGTTATGTGACGGTGGGATTGAAAGAAGATTCCAAAGAAGAACAACCATACGCCCCGATTTTGGACCGGTATATTCAGGATCGTGTCCATCCGGAGGATCAGCAGTATCTTGCGCGGGTTCTTGCTCTGGATAAGGTTAGGGAGAAGCTGGAAGCGGATGGGGAATATATGGGAAGCTACCGAATCCTTGTAGACGGCGAAACCCATTATTTTCAATATACATATGTAAAAGTCGGAGAAAGCAGTCTTGGGCAGGATGAATTTATCCTTGCGGGATTTAGGAATATTGACGAGATGATCCGCAGGGAGCAGGAGCAGAAGGAAGTTCTGGCAGAGGCGCTGGCACAGGCTCAGTATGCCAATAATGCCAAGACTACCTTCCTTAATAATATGTCCCACGATATCCGCACTCCCATGAACGCTATCATTGGATTTACCTCTCTGGCGGTGACGCATATTGACAACAAGGCTCAGGTACAGGACTATCTTGGGAAGATCATGACTTCAGGAAACCATCTGCTGAGTCTGATCAACGATGTGCTGGATATGAGCCGCATCGAGAGCGGCAAGGTTAAGATCGAGGAAAAGGAAGTCAGCCTTCCGGAGGTCATGCATGATCTCAAGACCATCGTTCAGGCTGACGCGAAAGCAAAGCAGCTGGAATTATATATTGATACACTGGATGTGGTAAATGAGACGATCATATGTGATAAGCTCCGCCTGAATCAGGTGCTTCTGAATATTATGAGCAACGCTATGAAATACACAAGACCCGGCGGAATGGTCAGCGTCCGCGTGATCCAGACCTCCGAAGCGCAGGACGGACGCGCTTCCTTTGAATTCCACGTCAAGGACACCGGAATCGGCATGAGCAGTGAATTCTTAAAGCATGTATTTGAACCTTTCGAGCGGGAACAGACCGCCACGGTAAGCGGTATCCAGGGAACCGGTTTAGGCTTAGCCATCACCAAAAATATTGTGGATATGATGGACGGTACGATTACGGTGAACAGTGAGGAAGGAAAGGGATCAGAGTTTGTTGTATCTTTCCGTTTCCGGGTTTTTGACAGCCCCATGAAATCCCAACGTCTGGAGCAGCTGGTGGATCTAAGGGCGCTGGTGGTAGATGATGACGTGAATACCTGCGTCAGTGTCGGCAAGATGCTCTCCACTATTGGTATGCGTCCTGACTGGACGACTTTGGGGAAGGAGGCAGTGATCCGTACAGAGTTTGCATTGGAGCAGAACGAGCCTTACAGCGCGTACATCATTGACTGGATGATGCCGGATATGAACGGCATAGAGCTTGTCCGCCGAATCCGCAGGGTGATCGGTGATATGACACCGATTATCATATTGACTGCCTACGACTGGTCGGACATCGAGGAGGAGGCGAGAGAAGCGGGCGTTACTGCATTCTGCTCTAAGCCGATCTTCCTTTCTGAACTGCGGGGCGCTCTGGCAGCGCCTTATACGGAGACGGAAAGCACGGAGGAAACAAGTGTACCTTCGACGCCGCGCTTTGAAGGTAAGAAAATCCTGCTGGTGGAGGATAATGAGCTGAATCAGGAGATTGCACAGGAGATTCTGAAAGGCGCAGGTTTCGCTGTTGATACGGCGGATGACGGAACCGTAGCCGTGGAGCGGATGAAGGAGAATCCTGCGGGTACCTATGATTTGGTCCTAATGGATGTCCAGATGCCTATCATGAATGGTTATCAGGCTACAAGAGCGATCCGGGCGCTGGATGACGCCGACAAGGCGACGATCCCCATTGTGGCGATGACAGCCAATGCTTTTGAAGAGGATCGGAAGGAGGCTATAGAATCCGGAATGAACGGATATATACCAAAGCCGATTAACATAGAAAAAATGTTGAAAACACTGGAAGATCTTTTGAAATAGGGCAATCATCGAATTGCTTTTGATTTCGTGATCAACAGATTGCGGGTATATCTAGAAAAGACTCAGAGATCATTAAAATCTGAGTCTTTTTTCTGTGAAAATAAAGCGGACAAAACAAATGCAATACATATCAATATTTAATTTTTAAAATACTTGACATTTCATTCTACAGCTTGTAATATAAAATCATACTACAACTTGTAGAAAAGAGAGCGTATTATATGAGTGAATTGAGAATGGGAACTGCGGAAGCAAAATTTGCAGATATGATCTGGGATCATGAACCGATTGCATCAGGTGATCTGGCGAAATTGGCAAATAAGGAATTTCAGTGGAAAAAGACCACTTCCTTTACGGTATTAAAGAGACTGTGCGAAAGAGGACTCTTTCAAAATCAAAAAGGGACAGTTACTTCTCTCATATCCAGAAAAGAGTTCTATGCACGTCACAGCGAGTTGTATGTGGAAGAAGCATTTGGAGGATCATTGCCAGCCTTTTTAACGGCGTTTGGAACAAGAAAAAAACTTTCCGATAGTGAAATTGATGAAATTCAGCAAATTATTGATTCTATGAGAGGGTAAGGATATGCTGGAACGGATTTTCTTAAAAGTCATAGAGATGAGCCTGACGGCGGATATTATTATCCTAATCGTATGCGTGATGCGCATGTTATTGAAACGGTTTCCCAAATATATATCCTATATACTATGGAGCGTTGTCTTATTCCGGCTTCTCTTTCCGGTGACATTGGAATCCGGGATCGGCATTGTTCCGGATCTGGGGACGCTGTTCCATGAGTATATATTGAAGGAAGCAGCTTTGGCAGAGAATCATGGCAGATTGGTTGCTGCAGATGTTGACGAATCAGAGATTCCGTATGCTGTCAGTGAAACCGGAAATACGCAGGGGGATCAAATTGTACTTGGGACGGAGTCCGGATATATACCGGGGGCTGGAAACGGGCGGGAAACTGTGGATTTTATGTATGGAGGATATGCGACGGAAGTGCCGGAAGAAAAAATCCCATCGGTAGAAACGGATATGCCGGAGAGAGCGCGCATGCCGGAGTCCGGGTATGAGGCGGAAGATGGAAATGCCGGGGAGACGGAGGCTTCATGGCATAGGCTGTTTTTATCTTATGGAAAATATGTGTGGCTGGCGGGAATCGGCATCCTTTTTTTGTACTGCAGCATTTCTTCTGCCATGATGAAAAATATAGTCATGGAATCCAAACGGTTAAAAAAGAATATTTATATCATAAATGAGATGCTCTCACCTTTTGTTATGGGCATCTTCGAACCCAGGATCTATCTGCCGACGGGATTAAGCAGGCAGGAACAGAAATACATTATTCTGCACGAAAGGATTCATATCCGGCGGCTTGATCATATTGTAAAGCCGGTGGCATTTGCCGCATTGTGTGTCCACTGGTTTAATCCGATGGTATGGCTTGCTTACAGCCTTTTCTGCAAAGATATGGAGATGAGCTGTGATGAGGCTGTTGTCAGGAAATTGGGAATGCAGATCAGGGCGGAATATTCAGAGTCTTTGCTGAGACTTTCCTCGCAGCGACGCATCATCCGCAGTATTCCGGTGGATTTTGGGGAAGGGGACACAAAAGGCAGAATAAAGAATCTTGCGGCATTTAAACAAAGAAAAATGTGGGTCATGGCTGTTTTGAGTGTCGGGGTTGCCATTCTGATCATAAGTCTGGCATTTACACAAAGGGTAACGGTATCTGGTGAAGATGTTCCTAATAAGGATATGTCCGGCGTGGATGCAGATATGCTTGGTTTGGATTTAAATATGTCCGGCATGGATTTGGATATGTCCGCTGTGGGCGGAGATATAGCTGTTTCGGGAAACACGGCTCCGTTAAATCTATCTTTGGATATTACGGATTTCTACGTTACGCATACGGGAGATGGCAGAAATATCTATCATATAGATGAAAATCATGTGTTGTGGGGATGCGGAAGAAATGAATACGGGCAGTTGGGACAGGGAACTCAGGATTATGACTTCCATGAGGATATGGTTAAAATAGCGGAAAATGTCATTCATGTGGATTTTTCGCAAAGAGTAGTTGTTATTTTCCTTACGGAAGACCATAAATTATACGGCATGGGAACTGCCGGAGGCGGCGCATTGCAGCAGTTGGATGAATTTGACTGGATGAGGTATTCCAATTTGGATCACTATGCAGTAACGACACCAATCTTACTTATGGAAGATGTGGTTTATGCATGTTGTGGCAGAGACGATATTGTTTGTATGAAAGAAGACGGAACGGTATGGACGTGGGGAGTGATTTATCATGATGCGAGAAGCATAGGCTACCCGAGTGAGCAGGGTGATTTGCGTTTTATAGAAAACCCCCAAATGATTTTAGAAAATGCAATCTTGGTCACGGGCGGCTGGTTCAATCATGCAGCATTGCTTCAGGATGGAACAGTATGGACATGGGGATATAACAGCTCCGGAAACTGTGGCATAGAAGGAGCTGAGTTTATTGGCTCGCCGACGAAAGTAGCGGAAGATGTCATTATGGTTCGGACAGATATTTCTGTGGATGGTTATCCGGTGCCGGACGCAGACGATATTTCTATGGCATGGACAGGGGAAGCGAAGTATACAGTAGATGATACGATTACAGAGTTTGATGGTTCCTATCCGAGGTATTTGAATAATACGGTGATTCAGAAAGCAGACGGTTCTTATTGGGTGTGCGGCGAGAATGTAGGTACGGAAGAAAGGGTGGTATATGGAGAGTTGGCTGATTATTCTGTTATTTGCACCCATGAATTTTATCCGTGTGAATAGCGTGGACAGAATGCAAAGCGAAGTGTTTAATAAATAAGACTCAGAGATAATAAAAATATGAGCTTTTTCTGTAAAATAAAGCGAATCATATCACTTTACTTAATGGCTAATAATAAATATCCAAAATCAAATTGAATATAGGATGGAGGAGCGGGCAGAATAGGTCTTTCTCGAAGATTAACATAAATATAAATTTATGCTGTATAAAAAACATGTGTTATTTTTCGTGCCTTGAAATATGCAGTTAAATATAGTATGATATGAAATATTAAAATTAGGCTGTTAGATTGGAAGTTGATGAGGTGGCAGTATGGACAAGAGAAAGTATTGGATAATACAATTATTCTTAGTACTTTTTACAATTTCCGTATCTGTTGCCGGAATTCCTTGCGGAATCATAAATGTTCATGGCTTATTTGGTGAAATAGTCACATCAACAGTAGCAGAAGATCAAGAACAAGAAACAGTTAATATCAAATCTATAGACCATGAAAAAGCTCAAACTGTAAAAGGTGTAAACATTTTTAATATTTGGTTTGAAGTTCTGATAGCAGTAGTATGCATTAGTTTTTGTTCTAATTTAGTAAGAATTCCACGAGGCGATACCATAATTACATTCAAAGTTCGCATGGATAATTAATTCCTTTCTGTAAATAAGAAGCAGAAAGGAGAATAATTATGTTTGAGCAAGATTATGTAATGAGGCTCATTAAAGAAATGGTGCGAGCCATTTTAAAACTATTGTTTAACATAGATACGGAATCTCCAACAGTAGAATTGTTGGAAAACAAAGAAGAAAAGGAAGTGCTGGAAAATCTGTTAGACATGGTTGGCACCGGGAAAATCAATGAAGCAGAAAATAGAGTATATGATTTAATCAGTAATGCAGATTTGAACAATTTAGGGATTGCACTATTATTTTATTCCTACTTGAATGATAAAGCAGATGATTTTTTGGAAACAAATGATTTTAGTAGAGATGAAATTAAATTAGGATTGGAAAATGTGACTGACAGATTTGATTTAAGCAGTATAGCTAAGCTGTTTTTGACAGACTTTTAATTGTATAAAATTAGTCAAAAAAGTTATTTGATAATGCTCAAAATAATATGGGCAGATGGCAAATGCGTAAGGTGATAGCTATACTGCTATCACACAAGATTCATTATAAAATGGTATCTTAGAATCATGCGTAATAAACTTCATGCCTTCTGCCTTTGCATGTTCCGGCAATTTGGGATTATCATCCAGTGCCCATAAAATAATATGTGTATCTAATAACAGCTTCATTCCGTCACTCCAAATATTTTTGCGATTTCAGGGTTCATCTCATCAAAATCGTAATCGTCATCATATAGATTTTGACCGTTGGCAATCCCGATTCTCCCTGCAATTGTCATGCTCTTTTTTTCATCAGTTCCTGGCTGCATGAAACGGTCTATCATTTCTAATAAAAACTGCAAATTATCTTCTGAAAGTCCACTGATCTTCTGAACAACCTGTTCCTGTAATGCCGACATAGAAACACCGCCTTTCTATCATAAAATCAACTGTCCGGCTGTAAAAGCCAAAAGGGGATCGAAAAGCAGCTTTGTCAAATCATGTCATGGATCACAGGAGCGAGTCCGTCATGGTCATTATCTTCTTTGGTGACGATGTCCGCGGCTTCCCTTAAGCTTTCCCGGCCGTTGCGCATAGCGATGCCGCAGCCTGCCGCCTGTAGCATGGAAAGATCGTTTTCTTCGTCCCCTGCGGCATAGGAGTGGTCGATGGGAATATCCAGAACCTGACACAGAGCCGTGACGGCGCTGCCCTTGCCGGAGGTGATGGGAAATACTTCCATATAGTTCGGGCTTGAGAGGACACAATGGATTTCTCCGGGCAGTTCCTGTTGTAAATGCGCAGCAAGCTCCGTCAGTTTTTCCGGATGGTCAAAGCTGATACAAAGCACCTTGCAGGGAGGCTGGGTGATCCCTTCCGGAAAGCGGGGCAGGATCTGATAAGGGACATGGATCGTCTCGGTATATCTGCTGATCTCCGGCCCCTCGTACGGTATGAGGATATGCTCATCGTCATAAGTCTGGCAGAAGATGCCAAAATCGAGGGAGAGCTTAGCGATCCTGCATGCCTGTTCTATGGTCAGGGTCTGCTCAAGGATCTTCTTTTGGGAAGGACAGTGATAGATTAGGGACCCGTTAAAGGCAATAGCGTATTGATTGTCATAATCCAGTTCATTGAGACGGATGATTTCCAATATACTTTTCAGGGGTCTGCCGGAGGAAATGGCAAGATAGTTGCCCTCCGCCATAAAACGGTGAAGTTCCTGCCGGGTCTTAGGAGAAATCTTCTTTTCAGTGGTCAGTAAAGTACCGTCCAGATCAGTAAAAAAGATCTTTGGCGTTTTATGCTGAAATGCCCTGAGGTTGGTCAGGATCTCTTCCGGAATAAATAATTTGCCATAGCCGGTGGCGAGATCTAAGTTTGGTTTTGCCGTGCCGTGGAAGTCAGAGCCGCCGCTGATGCATAAGCCAAATTTAGCGGCAAGTCGTTTGATCTCCCGTTCATCAGCAGGCGTATAGGTGCTGTAAACTGCTTCGATCCCTATAAGACCGGCAGCCTTGAGTTCGCTGACCAGCGTCTCCAGCTGTCCCTTTGTCATATGATACAGAACAGGGTGCGCAAGGATGGGGATGCCGCCCGCTTCCAGAATCAGGGATACCGCCTGCGCAGGCGTGATCTTTTCCCTGGGAACATAATACTTACAGTGGTCGCCCACATAACGGTCAAAGGCTTCTTTTAAATCTTTGATATAGCCGTGGGCCAGCAGATATTCCGCATAATGGGATCTGGTGATGACGGAGTCCGGAAATTCCGCCTGCAGTTTGTCGAAGGTAATGTCGATACCCGCTTCCCGGAGATTATTGCACATTTTGATATTCCTATTGATGCGGGAATCCCGAAATGATTTCAGATGGGATAAAAAGTCGGGTGAGTGATGGTCAATATCGATTCCTACGATGTGGATATCACGACCCTGATATTCGGTGGAAAGTTCGATGCCGGGAATGACTTCCACTGGCTTATCCGCAGCATATGCGATTGCTTCGTCCAGACCGTCTGTGGTATCGTGATCCGTCAGCGCAAATGCGGTCAATCCTTTTTCAATTGCGTAATCCACCAGATCGCGGGGAGCGTAGGAGCCATCCGATTTATCAGAATGTGTATGCAGGTCAACGATATTCATGTTCGTACCATCCTTAAAATTAATTAGGGAAACGCTGTTGAAAGCGTTCCCTTAGTTTTCGTCCTCATCAATCTGTGCCTTATAGACAGTTCTCTTTCTTGCCATTTCATCATTCTCAAGGTATTCGTCGTATGTGGTGATCTTATCAATGATCGTGCCGTCCGGCAGGATCTCGATGATACGGTTGGCAGTCGTCTGCACGAACTGGTGGTCATGACAGGCGAATAAAGCAACGCCGGGGAATTTGATCATACCGTTATTCAGGGATGTGATCGATTCCATATCCAGATGGTTGGTGGGCTCGTCGAGGATCAGGCAGTTGGCGCCGCTGATCATCATCTTGGAGAGAAGACAGCGCACCTTCTCGCCACCGGAAAGGATCTTTACTTTTTTGACACCGTCTTCCCCGGGGAAAAGCATACGTCCTAAGAAGCCGCGGACATAAGTCACATCCTTTACCGGAGAATACCCCATCAGCCAGTCGGTAATCGTAAGGTCGTTATCAAATTCTTCCGTATTGTCCTTTGGGAAATAAGCCCGGGAGGTGGTTACGCCCCATTTAAAGGATCCTTCATCCGGCTCCAGTTCTCCGTTCAGTATCTTGAATAATGTCGTCTTGGCAAGCTCATTGCCGCCGACAAAGGCAACCTTGTCTTCCCTGCCCAGCGTAAAGGAAACATGGTTCAATACAACTTCACCGTTGATGGATTTTGTAATGTCTTCCACGTATAATACTTCATTGCCAATCTCACGTTCGGGACGGAAATCAATATAGGGGTATTTCCTGCTGGAAGGTTTGATCTCGTCCAGCTCGATCTTCTCTAAGGCGCGCTTTCTGGAGGTTGCCTGTTTGGATTTGGAAGCGTTGGCTGAGAAACGGGAGATAAATTCCTGCAGCTCCTTGATCTTTTCTTCCTTTTTCTTGTTTGCTTCTTTCATCTGCTTGTTAAGAAGCTGTCTTGATTCATACCAGAAATCATAGTTGCCGGCATAAAGCTCGATCTTGCCATAATCGATATCTGCGGTATGGGTACATACTTTATTTAAGAAGTAACGGTCATGGGAAACGACGATGACCGTATTTTCAAATCCGATCAGAAATTCCTCCAGCCATGCGATCGCGTCCAGATCCAGATGGTTGGTGGGCTCGTCCAAAAGCAGGATGTCCGGATTGCCGAACAGCGCCTTGGCTAACAGTACCTTTACCTTTTCACTGCCGTTGAGATCTTTCATAATGCTGTAATGAAGTTCTGTATCAATACCAAGTCCGTTTAAGAGCATGGCGGCGTTGGATTCCGCTTCCCAGCCGTCCATCTCTGCAAATTCACCTTCCAGTTCGCTGGCGCGGATGCCGTCTTCATCGGAAAAATCTTCCTTGGCATAGATGGCGTCCTTTTCTTTCATGATATCATAAAGGCGCTTGTTGCCCATGATGACGGTATCAAGAACAGAATATTCGTCATATTTAAAGTGATCCTGTTCCAGCACGGAGAGACGCTGGCCCGGTGTGATGGAGATATCGCCGTTGGTTGTATCCAAAGCGCCGGACAGTATCTTTAAAAAAGTGGATTTGCCGGCGCCGTTGGCGCCGATCAGACCGTAGCAGTTGCCCTCGGTGAATTTTATATTAACGTCCTCAAAAAGTGCTTTTTTTCCTACTCTGTAAGTAACTCCATTAGCGCTGATCATGTATTTAACCTTGCCTTTCTTATGGTATCTTTATTTAAGCTTGTATGCTGATGTATCGATGTTTTTCCACGATCATCTGACATAAAATGCCGTCAGGCCGCCGCGTTGGGAGCGTTCTGGAATACCACAATATTCTTCCCGCTTTTCTTACCGGTATACAGATGCTCGTCCGCCTGTTGTACCAGATCCTCTACACGGTAGCCTGGGATGGATTCGCAGACACCGAAGGTCATGGTGACCTTGAGAGCCTGTCCTTCATAATCAAACGGATATTCAGCAATATTTTTACGGATGCGTTCGGCTGCATTGGCAGCGGAATTTAAAGGGTCATGAACAAGGATCAGAATCTCCTCGCCGCCCCAGCGGCAGACTGCATCACCATCCCTGACACTGTTGGTGATGATCTCGGAAACCGTCACCAGTACATAATCTCCGGCATCATGCCCGTAAGTATCATTGACTTTTTTGAAATCATCAATATCGCCCAGGATCAGACTGAAGCGCTTGCCCGTGCTTTTGAGCTGCTCCATCCTCTGCCGCAGGATCTGATCCATGTTACGACGGTTCATCAGATGGGTCAGCGGATCCTTGTGCGCCATTTCGTGAAGCTGTTCATTCTGCGAAGCAAGCTTGCCCTGGCTTGCCTGGATCTCCCAGATGAAAAGAAAGGAAAAGAAGATCAGGATCGCAAAGGTCATCACAGTATTAAATAAATGAAGGATATGCGGCCAGTTAGATCCCTCGAGGATATAAACAGGCTCTATTACCTGCATCAGGAGATAGGAGATACAGTAGGTGGCGACGCATAATAAGGAAAAAGACAGCGGTATGATGTCTTTTCTCTTAAATTTGTCAATGACAAATGAAAAATAAAAGATCGCGCTGATTATGGAAATACTGTATAAGACAAAGCCAGAGGCAAGTCCCAGACAGAATGTTTCAAAGAAACTGATCACAAGGACTTCCAGCAGCGTGATATAAAACACCATCGCATATTTATGCTGTTTGATCAGATTCCGGATGATCGTTATAAAGAACACGCTGAGGCAGCCGTTGATGATAGAAAGGGGAATGACCGGGATCAGCGCAAATATGATGCAGACCACAAAATGTATGGCGGATAGCATATACGCGATGATATATAATTTACGTTCAAAGGAGAAGTAGCTTTCCCCCTGACGGATCTTTTCAATATAATGGCGAACATTATTCATGTAACAGATTTCCTCCATGCTTAATCATATTTTATGCTTTCATTGTAAAGGCATAAGGATATGATTACGATTTATTATACCATTTATTTCCTTAATTGAAAAGAAAATTTTAGATTCGGATGTCAAAAGGTGCAGTATAAATTTTGAGGCATCAGGCTGCGCAATCATAATCTGTGCCTATGCATTGGGCGGAAATTAGAAATTCTTAACATTCCTATCCAATACCCAGCAATTTCGGAACACGATGTTCCGAAAAGGGGCAACTGAGCCATGGATGGCGAATTGCCCCGTTTGCGTCCGCCTTCCACAACTTAAAGCAGGAATGTTTAGAATTTCTTATTTCCGTACAGCAGCATAGGCACAGATTATGATTTGGGCAGTTGGTCATATAATTTCATTAATGGTCCCTTTTGGTAGTTGAATCATTTTAGGTAATTACAAAACAGTGGGTTGATTTAAAGCTATATGAAATGGAGAATAAGAAAAAGGCAATGGGGACGGGTGTTGCATTTAACTTGAAAAGTTTCTAATTATAATAAAAAACAAGAAAATCAAAATTATACAAAAACAGAAGAAAACAATAGAAAAAAAGAGATAAAAAAAGAAAACGGGTGATAAATAATAAAAACCGGATTTGCATATATTTGGAAGTGTAATTATTATGTCTAATGTGGTTAGCACTCAAACGTGATGAGTGCTAACAAAATAGGAGGCATATTAAAATTTAAGGAGGATATATCAATGAAGTTAGTACCATTGGGTGACAGGGTTGTATTAAAACCGCTTGCAGCAGAGGAGACCACGAAATCCGGTATTATTCTGCCGGGACAGAATAAGGAGAAACCCCAGCAGGCAGAGGTCGTTGCCGTAGGACCGGGAACGGAAGAAGTGAAAATGGAAGTAAAGAAGGGCGATCAGGTCATTTACTCCAAGTATTCCGGCAATGAAGTAAAGATTGACGATCAGGATTACATCATTGTAAAGCAGAATGATATTCTTGCAATCATTAAATAATTGAAAAACTGAGAAATTATATTTATGGAGGAAAACAATCATGGCAAAGGAAATCAAATACGGCGCAGAAGCGCGTGCAGCATTGGAGTCAGGCGTTAATCAGCTGGCTGATACCGTCAGAGTGACCTTAGGACCGAAAGGAAGAAACGTAGTTCTGGATAAATCCTTCGGAACGCCGCTGATTACAAACGACGGCGTGACGATCGCAAAGGAGATCGAGCTGGAGGATGCATTTGAGAATATGGGCGCACAGCTTGTAAAGGAGGTTGCTACTAAGACTAACGACGTGGCAGGAGATGGTACGACGACAGCGACAGTCCTTGCACAGGCGATGATCAATGAAGGAATGAAGAACCTGGCTGCAGGCGCGAATCCGATTATCTTAAGAAAAGGTATGAAGCAGGCAACGGAATGTGCCGTAGCTGCAATCGCTAAGATGAGCGCAAAGGTAAAGGGCAAGGAGCAGATCGCAAGAGTTGCTGCAATCTCCGCGGGAGATGACGAAGTAGGAAATATGGTGGCGGACGCAATGGAGAAGGTTTCCAACAATGGCGTTATCACCATTGAGGAAAGCAAGACCATGAAGACGGAGCTTGATCTGGTAGAAGGTATGCAGTTCGACCGTGGTTATATCTCCGCATACATGGCGACAGATATGGATAAGATGGAAGCGGTTCTGGAGAATCCGTATATCCTGATCACGGATAAGAAGATCAGCAATATCCAGGATATCCTTCCGCTGTTGGAGCAGATCGTACAGTCCGGCGCAAGGCTTCTGATCATTGCTGAGGATGTAGAGGGAGAAGCACTGACAACCCTGATTGTAAATAAACTGCGTGGAACCTTTAATGTGGTAGCTGTTAAGGCTCCGGGTTATGGCGACAGAAGAAAAGCCATGCTGGAGGATATCGCGATCCTGACAGGCGGTCAGGTGATCAGTGAGGAGGTAGGACTGAATCTTCAGGACGCAACCATCGATATGCTGGGCCGCGCGAAATCTGTTAAGGTTCAGAAAGAGAATACAGTCATCGTTGACGGCGCAGGCAGCAGCAAGAATATTAAGGCGCGTGTTGCACAGATTAAGAACCAGATCGAGGAGACGACTTCTGATTTTGACCGTGAGAAGCTTCAGGAGAGACTTGCAAAGCTTTCCGGCGGCGTTGCAGTTATCCGCGTAGGTGCGGCAACCGAGACGGAAATGAAGGAAGCGAAGCTTCGTATGGAGGATGCTCTGGCAGCTACAAGGGCAGCCGTAGAGGAAGGCATCATTGCCGGCGGCGGTTCTGCATATGTACACGCAAGCAAGCAGGTTGCAAAGCTGGCTGATACATTGGAGGGCGACGTTAAGACCGGCGCAAGGATCGTGTTAAAGGCTTTGGAAGCTCCTCTCTGCCATATCGCAGCCAATGCCGGATTGGAAGGCAGTGTTATCATCAATAAGGTAAGGGAGTCCAAGGTTGGTGTCGGATTTGACGCGCTGAAGGAAGAATACGTTGATATGGTGACAGCCGGTATTCTGGATCCTGCAAAGGTTACCAGAAGTGCGCTGCAGAATGCTACCAGCGTGGCAAGCACACTGCTTACGACGGAATCCGTGGTAGCGAATATTAAAGAAGACGCCCCCGCGATGCCTGCAGGCGGCGGCATGGGCGGAATGATGTAAGGGAACAGAGAGTCCAATCTGCAAAATTCGCTTGAAACTAAATAGCTGGTGATTTATAATAAAACAGACTTGATTTATCAGGTCTGTTTTGTGTTTCGCAATAATTGCGCGATCTGCTGTTTTGATCAGGCGGAAAGGGATGGTTGCTATATGGCGGAAGAATATACGGAAATATCAGCAGAAAAACTGCATGAGACTATGGCTGGGATACCGCCTGAAAAGGCGGAGGAAAAACGTGCAGAAACGCAGACGGAAGTTATCATAGATGACGGCCGTATTGAAAAGATCGCAGAGTTTCAAAGTCCGGAGGTCTTATATGAGGAACTGATCGCCAGAGTGAAAAAATATCACCCGTCGGATGATATTTCACTGATCGAAAAGGCGTATCAGACTGCTGACGCATTTCATCAGGGGCAGGTGCGCAAGTCGGGAGAACCGTATATCATCCATCCGCTGTGTGTTGCGATCATTCTGGCGGATATGGAGATGGATAAGGAGACGATCGCGGCGGGCATCCTGCATGATGTCGTGGAAGATACGGTCATGACCAGTGAGGAGCTTAGGGAGAAATTCGGACCGGACGTTGAGCTTCTTGTAGATGGCGTGACGAAGCTGAGCCAATTGCAGTATTCTACGGATAAGCTGGAGATGCAGGCGGAGAATCTCAGAAAGATGTTTCTTGCTATGGCAAAGGATATCCGCGTCATCATGATCAAGCTGGCTGACCGTCTTCATAATATGCGCACGCTGGATTATATGAGACCGGAGAAACAGCAGGAAAAAGCAAGGGAGACGCTGGATATCTATTCGCCGATTGCGAACCGTCTTGGTATTTCGAAGCTGAAGGTAGAGCTGGATGATCTTTCTTTAAAATATCTGGAGCCTGAGGCGTATTATGATCTGGTGAATCAGATCGCCATACGAAAAAGCGCGAGGGAAAAATTTGTTCAGGATATTGTGGACGAAGTCAGTGTCCATATAGCGAATGCCGGAATCAAGGCAAAGATTGACGGACGTGTGAAACATTTCTTCAGCATCTACCGGAAGATGAAGAATCAAAATAAAACGATAGATCAGATCTATGATCTGTTTGCCGTGCGTATCATCGTTGATTCTGTTAAGGACTGCTATGCAGCGCTTGGTGTGATCCATGAGATCTACCGTCCTGTTCCCAGCAGGTTTAAGGATTATATTGCAGTGCCGAAGGCAAATATGTATCAGTCACTTCATACGACGCTGATCGGAAGCGGCGGGACGCCGTTTGAGATACAGATCCGTACCTATGAGATGCATAAGACAGCGGAATATGGTATTGCGGCGCATTGGAAGTACAAGGAAGTGTCCGACGGAAAGAAGGTGGAAGAGCAGGAGGAGGCAAAGCTGACCTGGCTGCGCCAGATCCTGGAGTGGCAGAAGGATACGTCAGATAACCGTGAATTTATGGGCTTCCTGAAACAGGATCTTGATCTTTTTTCCGATCAGGTTTATTGCTTTACGCCGACGGGAGATGTCAAGAATCTTCCGGCAGGAAGCACGACAGTAGACTTTGCGTATCATATCCATACGGCGGTGGGCAACAAGATGATCGGTGCAAGAGTCAATGGAAAACTGGCGACGATCGATTATGAGATTAAGAACGGCGACTGTATCGAGATCCTGACTTCACAAAATTCCAAAGGACCCAGCCGCGACTGGTTGAATTTTGTCAAGAGCGCGCATGCAAGGAATAAGATCAACCAGTGGTTTAAGAATGAATATAAAGAGGAAAATGTGGTCCGCGGTAAGGAGCTGCTCGCTTCCTACTGTAAGGCAAGGTCGATCGTCCTTTCGGATCTGCTGAAGCCGGAGTATATGAATGAGGTGATGAAGAAATACGGCTTTAAGGACTGGGATTCACTGATGGCTACGGTAGGACATGGCGCGCTGAAGGAGGGGCAGGTCATTAACCGGCTGCTGGAGATCTATGACAGCACGCATAAGGAACCGGTGAGCAATGAGCAGGTCATGGAGTCGATCAGGGAAGCGGCTGTCAAAAAGATCGTTCCTGCCAGCAAGGGCGGCGGTGGCATCATAGTTCATGGAATGGATGATATTGCCGCGAGATTCAGCAAATGCTGTAATCCGCTTCCGGGAGATGAGATCGTGGGATTTATCACCAGAGGGCGGGGCGTGTCGATCCATAGGACGGACTGCCCGAATATCATGAAGATGCCGGAAATCGAACGTACCAGACTGGTGGAAGCGGAATGGGCGGCGGATGCCGAGGGAGGCAAAGGCGGCAAATATATGGTGGAGATCATCATCTATGCCAGTAACAGATCCGGACTGCTTGCGGATATTTCAAAATGTATGTCAGACTGGGGCATTGATATTCTTGCACTTAGTACAAAGGTGAATAAGGAACAGAACGCAAGCATCAATATGGCGTTTGATGTCAGCAGCAGAGAGGAGCTGAACAGGGTGGTTGAGAAATTGAAGACGGTTCGAAATGTTATTGATATTGATAGGACAGCTAATAGTTAATATTTTAGGAAAGGATCGGATATGGGAAAAGCAGAATTAAAGGTCGGCAGGATCATGATGGGGATGTGCCAGACCAATTGTTATTTTATCTACAGAGAGGGTGAAAGCAAAGTTATCTTTGTGGATCCGGCGGATCAGGGAAAGCTCATCCATGATAAATTAAAAGAAAAGGGTTTTGAAGTAGAGGCGATCCTTTTGACCCATGGACATTTTGATCATATCATGGGCTGCAAGGAGCTGAAAGAGCTTAGCGGCGCGAAGATCTATGCGCCGGAAGCGGATAAGGTGCTGTTACAGGATCCCTATGTCAATGTATCGGCAAGCTGGGCGAAGCCGTACACGCTGGAAGCGGATGAATACTTAAAGGATGGACAGGAGCTTATCTTCGGGGATAAGGTATGTAAGATGATCGAGACGCCGGGACATACGATTGGGAGCTGCTGTTATTATTTTGAGGAGGATGGCGTACTGATCAGCGGAGATACGCTGTTTCAGGAGTCGGTGGGACGGACGGACCTTCCCACCGGAAGCATGGCGAAGCAGAAACGCTCCATCGAGGAAAAGCTGATGACGCTGCCGGATGAAGTCAGGGTTTATCCCGGGCATGGCGGGACGACAACGATAGGATATGAGAGGCAGTATAATCCGTTTTGTAGTTAGAGAAATACCCTTGCTATTTTTCATTACCTGTGATATGCTTCATTCAAAGCATTATTTTCATAATCAGGCATGGTCGTTTGTGCTGCATGTCTTCCGTTTCATCTAATATTTTATTTATATTCCCGAAAATCTATGCTTTTATTTCAAAATAACATTATAAAGCAGGATTTTCGATATGGAGCATGGTCATGACGACATGCGTTGTCTGCCGGGGATTCCTGCAAAGAAAAGGGAGGAATGCTTATGGCAGAGAGAAAAACAAGAGGGAGGGACCGTTTTGACGGAAAGAACAGGGAGTACAAAAGCGATGTATTCAGTATGTTATTGGAATATCCGGAAAATGCGCTTGCGGCATACAATGCGATAAATCATTCCAATTATACGGATCCGCAGCAGGTCAGAATGTGCAGTCTGGACAGGGGGATCTCCCTGTCGGTGCGGAATGACGCATCATTCATACTGGATATGGATCTAAGCATCTATGAACATCAGTCCACGATATGCCGGAATATGCCGCTGCGCAGTCTGATTTATTTTTCGGGCATTATATTGGATATCATAAAGGGGCAGGATATTTATGGATACAGCCTCGTCAAAATACCGACGCCGCGATTTGTTGTTTTTTATAATGGCGGGCAGGATCAGCCGGAACAGTCGGAGATGAGGCTTTCGGATGCGTATGAACGTAGGATGGATCAGCCGGAGCTGGAACTGGTATGCAAAGTTTATAACATTAATATCGGAAAGAATAAGAAACTTTTGGATAATTGCCGGTTTTTGAAGGATTATGTGCTGTTTGTGGAGCGTGTGCGTAAGAACTACGAAGCCGCAGGGCATATAGATCTGGAACGGTGCATAAGGAAGGCGATCGATAGCTGTATCAGGGAAGACATACTGAGAGATTTCCTGACGGAACGCAGGGCGGAGGTGTTAAAAGTGATGACATTGGATTACACGTTTGAAAGGCGGCTCATGCTTCAGCAGGAAGCGGCACAGAAAGCAACACAGAAAGCAGTTGAAGAAGCGCATGCTGTCGGTCAGGAAGATAAATTATGGTCACAGATACAGAAGAAGCAGTTGAAAGGAAAGACAAACGCACAGATAGCAGACGAGTTGGAAACAACTGTGGAAGAAATAACGGAAATCATTAAAAAAAGACAGTGAGTTGAGACAGAAGCGGCGAATGGTCTGATATACGGAATGGAGAGAGGAACGGTTTGATACATCTGATAGTAAATCGACAGGAATTGTTATATGATCTGTATGCGCTGACGCAGGCGTTTTATCCGGGGATAGAGCTGGATACCGGCGCATCATCCGCAGAAGCGCAGGAATATACAGGCAGACTTCCGGATACGATAGAGGTCTGCTTGTTTGATTGTGGCGGAAGTATCGTGATCACGGCGGGAGAGACGCTGGCGGAAGATCGCCGCAGGGAATATACGGAGGAACAGATCGCACAAGAGGCGGGCGTCTTTCTGGAGGACGGCATGGAAGATGCTGCGGCGAGAAAGCGTGCGTTCAAGAAGCTTTTTTATGATGCTATGGAGGAATATACCGGACGGAGTCTTCCGTGGGGCGCTCTGACTGGGATCAGGCCGACGAAATTAATCCGCGGTATGATGAAAAAGAATACTGAGGAGAGAACAGCAGAACAGCTTTATGATATGCACCGTCTGAAGGGTGAGAAGCTTGCCCTTGGCATGGAGATTGCGAAGCTGCAGGAGGGCATCTTGTCGAAGCTGCATGGACTTAATGGGTACAGCGTGTATATCGGAATTCCGTTCTGTCCGTCCAGATGCCTGTACTGTTCCTTTACCTCCAATCCGGTAGAACGGTGGAAAAAACGTATCCCCGAATATCTGGGCGCGCTTCGGAAGGAATTGGAATATATTGCGTCCTCTCCATATTTTAAAACAAGAGTGTTGGATACGGTCTATATCGGCGGCGGTACGCCGACAGCGCTGTCTGCGGAGGAGCTGGATATCCTTCTTGGAGATGTTGCAGCGTATCTGCCGATGGAGCATGTGCAGGAATTTACGGTAGAAGCCGGACGAGCGGACAGCATCACGGAAGAAAAACTGAGCGTCCTGAAAAAATACCATGTGACAAGGATCTCAATTAATCCCCAGACGATGAAGGAAGAGACGCTTCGCCTGATCGGTCGCAGACATACCATAGAAGATGTGAAGAATGCATATGCAATGGCAAGAAGGATGGAGTTTGACAATATCAATATGGACATCATCTTGGGACTGCCGGGGGAGACGGATGCGGATGTTGCATATACCGTGCAGGAGATCAGAAATCTTGCGCCGGACAGTCTGACCGTACATTCGCTGGCGGTGAAAAGGGCAGCAGGATTGAAGGACTGGTATAAGTCGGAAGGCGATCCGAGATCAGGCGGGGCAGATGAGGTGCAGCATATGATGGAGCAGGCAATGCGGACCGCAGCAGAAGGGGCAAAGGAGATGGGGATGGAACCCTACTATCTCTATCGTCAGAAGAATATGGCAGGCAATCTGGAAAATACCGGTTATGCGCTGCCGGGGAAATACGGCCTGTACAATATCCTGATCATGGAGGAGCTCCAGTCGATCGTGGCGCTGGGGGCGGGAAGCGTGTCAAAACGCGTTGATGAAGACGGGTGTATCAAGCGCTGCGATAATGTGAAGGATATCGGATTGTATCTGGATAAGATTGATGAAATGATTGAGCGGAAGCGGAGATTGTTTACGGATTTTTAAACTTTTTAAATTCACTATTGAGTATGACGGCAAGTGCAATTGGTTATCAATAGTGAATTATTTTTTGTTAAAAATAATAAATAGCAAAAAAGTGAGAGATTGTCCCGAAGTGGGCAATGTTTTCTGCTATAATAAAAAAGTCAAAAGGATCCTATTTTCATAGAGGGAGAAAAATATGTCTTACAATCCATTAAAAGCACAGGATAGTTTAAGTGAATTGATCAGTCTGTCAAATGATTCCGTTATGATATTCGACAAGCTGTTAAAATGTTCATCAAATGATGAACTAACACAGGATTTCTTAAATTGGTTTCAAAAGTTACTGGATATTAGCAAACCAAATGCGATTAAGTTAATAAGGAGTCATTACGAACATTTCAGCGCAAAAGAGAAAGAATTTATTCAGCTAAAACTGGATTTAAGCAAAAAAAACATAGAAGATTATAAAGATGATCCGATCCCATAGGCGTTTACTTTAACCTGATCATTCTTTTGAACTTATTATGCAGCGTTTTGCTCAGGTTGATATATTTCAGTTTGTGGACATGTCGGTAATTAACACGATACAAATTAAAAAAGGAAGGAAATAGGAAAATATGGATAGAAAAGCAATGGCACAAGAAACTTTGGAGATCATGAAACAGGGCTGCTATGTGCCGGAAACAAACAATGGAACAGGACAAAAAGCAGAGAAAAAGCGGATCACAATAAAGGAGGATATGGAGCAGTCCATCAGGCGAAGCATATTGATCTCCCCTGCGGAGGGAGAGAAAATCCTTGCAAAATACAGCGCATGCACAAGCTGTGGCCAGCCGGAGACAAGGGTTGATAATATTTCCACGGTAGATGCTATCCGTATGCTCGCAGAAGAAGGGAAAACGGATATCGGTGTGTTGAATTTTGCAAGCGCAAAGAATCCGGGAGGCGGTTTTCTGAACGGAGCAAAAGCTCAGGAAGAGAGCCTGACAATTTCCGGCACGCTTTATCCCACATTGACAGCCCATGAAGAATATTACAATGAAAACCGGGCGCATAGATCTATGATGTATCTGGATTATGGGATCTATTCCCCGGAAGTAGTATTTTTCCGTGACGGGTCATTCCGATTGACAGAGACGCCGGTGAAAGCTTCTGTGCTGACGCTGCCCGCAGTCAATATGGGGCAGGTGCTTTTAAAGGGAGAAAATGCGGAGGAAGCCAAAAGGGTGATGCGCCGGAGAATGAAGCTGGCGTTGGGAATCTTTGCCGAGCAGAAGGCAAAGCATCTGGTGCTTGGAGCCTATGGGTGTGGCGTATTCCGAAATGACCCAGGAGAGGTAGCCGCATGGTGGAGAGAACTAATGGAAGAAGGCATGGGACAGCATTTTGATTCTGTGTTTCACGCCGTTTTGGATCATTCCAAAGAGCAATGCTGTATCAAGGCTTTTCAGGAGTAAATAATTACTTAAATTGGGCA
>VIDP01192775.1_pt1 | contig 22846 bp, 14 predicted proteins | sample 5025131 | NCBI WGS metagenome assembly VIDP01 (sample SAMN11853144, study PRJNA449069) | gut metagenome | isolation source: stool from male vole | host: Microtus ochrogaster | place: USA:Florida | collected 2017
CCGCTAAATTTTCACACTATGGGGGTGAAAATTTAGCGGGCTGGGGAGACGCGGAGGGGTGAAGTCGGGACGTAATAAGAGGGGAGGGCGGGAGGATCCGGAGCGGGGAGGCTGAATTTTATTTTTTTGTAATAATGAAATAATTGTTAACTTTGCAAGGTCGAGGCGACTTGCGCCCCGCGCGGCCGCGGCATAGGTCAGGAAAATCAAAAACCCTTAAATTATATCGCAATGGAAATTTCCCATATTGAACACGTTGGCATCGCCGTACCTTCACTCGACGAGGCTATCCCTTTCTATGAAAAAATGCTTGGTCTGAAATGCTTCGCCATCGAGGAGGTGGCCGACCAGAAGGTGCGCACCGCATTCTTCAAAGTAGGCCAGACCAAAATCGAGCTTCTTGAAGGCACTTCGCCCGAAAGCGCCATCTCGAAATTCATCGAGAAGAACGGCGGCCGCGGCGGTATCCAGCACATTGCCTTCGCTATCGAAGACGGCGTGGCCAACGCGCTGGCAGAGGTAGAGGAGAAGGGATGCAAGCTTATCGACAAGGCTCCCCGCAAAGGCGCCGAAGGCCTCAATATCGCGTTCCTTCACCCGAAATCGACCTGCGGCACTCTCATTGAGCTCTGCGAGGACCCCAATAAGTAAAAAGCGACAAGCGAACTCACCCGAGGCCGTCGACGGCTCGGATGAGTTCGCGGCGTTATCGCCACGCGCTAACAAAGAAACACATATAAATAATTGAGGCACCCGCAGCGCCGACGCGCGCAGCAGAGGGGTGCATTTAATCAAACGTTATGAGCAATCAGCTTGAAAAAGTAAAAGAGCTTATCGAACTCCGCGCGCAGGCACGTCTTGGCGGCGGCGAAAAAGCTATCCAGAAACAGCACGACCGCGGCAAGTACACGGCCCGCGAGCGCATCGCGCAACTACTCGACGAAGGCTCGTTTGAGGAAATCGATATGTTTGTGCGCCACCGCTGCACGAACTTCGGCCAGGAGAAGAAGAGCTATCTCGGCGACGGCGTAGTGACCGGCTACGGCACTATCGACGGCCGTCTGGTCTATGTGTTCGGCCAGGACTTCACCGTGTTTGGCGGCGCTCTGTCGGAGACCATGGGCCTGAAAATCTGCAAGATAATGGATATGGCGATGAAGATGGGCGCGCCTATCATCGGCCTTAACGACTCGGGCGGCGCGCGCATACAGGAGGGCATCAACGCTCTGGCTGGATATGCCGAAATATTCCAGCGCAATATCCTCGCCTCGGGCGTGATACCTCAGATCTCGTGCATACTCGGCCCGTGTGCCGGCGGCGCGGTGTACTCGCCCGCTCTGACCGACTTCACTATCATGGCGAAGGGTATCTCCTATATGTTCCTTACCGGCCCGAAGGTGGTGAAAACCGTCACGGGCGAGGATGTCACCCAGGATGAGCTCGGCGGCGCCGTCGTTCACTCGACCAAGAGCGGCGTGGCCCACTTCGCGGCCGAGGATGGCGAGGAAGCCCTCAAAATCACCCGCAAGCTCTTCAGCTACATTCCCCAGAACAACCTTGAGGAGCCCCCGTTGGTAGAGTGCACCGACCCGATCGACCGCCTCGAAGACTCGCTCAACGAGATTATCCCCGACTCGGCCAACCGCCCCTACGACATGTATGAGGTGATTGGCGCGATTATCGACAACGGCGAATTCCTTGAAATACAGCGCGACTACGCGAAGAACATTATCGTGGGCTTCGCCCGCTTCAACGGCCAGGCGGTAGGCATCGTGGCCAACCAGCCTAAATATCTCGCGGGCGTGCTCGACAGCAACGCCTCGCGCAAGGCAGCCCGCTTCGTTCGCTTCTGCGACGCGTTCAATATCCCCTTGGTGACGCTCGTCGACGTGCCCGGCTTCCTTCCCGGCACCGGACAGGAATACAACGGCGTGATACTTCACGGCGCGAAGCTCCTCTACGCTTACGGCGAGGCAACCGTGCCCAAAGTGACCGTCACTCTCCGCAAGAGCTACGGCGGCAGCCATATCGTGATGAGCTGCAAGCAGCTCCGCGGCGACATGAACTACGCATGGCCCACGGCAGAAATCGCCGTCATGGGCGGCGCGGGCGCCGTAGAGGTGCTCTACGCGAAAGAGGCTAAGACGCAGGAAGACCCCGCGAAGTTCCTCGCCGAGAAAGAGGCAGAATACAACAAGCTCTTCTGCAACCCCTACAATGCCGCGAAATACGGCTATATCGACGACGTTATCGAGCCGCGCAACACCCGCTTCCGCGTGATCCGCGCGCTTCAGCAGCTCGCAACCAAGAAAGTTGTCAACCCCGCCAAGAAACATGGCAATATACCTCTTTAATCACCTCTGTTACAATTATGAAGAAAATATTTCTAACACTGATTGTCGCTCTGACCGGATGCCTCGCCATGTCGGCGCAAAGCCGCGGCGGGCTGCGCATCAACGAGGTGATGGTGGTCAACGAGAGTTCGGTAGTAGATGATTACGGGCAGCATGAGGCTTGGATAGAGCTCTATAACTCTACCTACGCCCCGCTCGAAATATCAAGCGTATACCTGACCACCGACCCGAAGAACCCGAAGATGTACCCCGTGCCGCTGGGCGACGTCAACACCGAAATCCCTCCCCGCCAGCACGTAATCTTCTGGGCTGACGGCCAGCCGGATAAGGGCACATTCCACACCTCGCTGCTGCTGGAGCCCGGCAAAGACAACTGGGTAGGCGTATATGATGCCGACGGCATCACGCTGATCGACTCGGTCGTAGTGCCCGCTTCTCTGGCGGCCGACCAGTCGTATGCCCGCCATCACGACGGCGTAATGGAGTATGACGACCCCACGACCCCCGTATGGGAGGTGCGCGACGGATCTGAGCATCTCTACATCACCCCTTCGAGCAACAACGTGATCAAGGACACCAACTCGAAAGTCGACCTCTTTCACGAGCGAGACAAATCGGGTGCCGCGCTTACGGTCATGGCCATGTGCATCGTGTTCACCGCTCTGCTGGTGCTCTGCATCTGCTTCGTGATCATCAACAAGATCGGCTCGCAGGTGACCCGCCGCAACAAGATGAAGGCCCACGGCATCAATCCCTCGGAAGTAGACCGCAACTCGCGCCCCGACCACGACTCGGGCGAGGAGATCGCAGCCATCGTCATGGCCCTCCACGAGCACCTCGACGCCCACGACAACGAGCAGGCTATCCTCACTATCAACAAAGTTAAGAAGGCTTACTCGCCCTGGAGCTCAAAAATCTATAACATGCGCGAACTCCCCTCTCGCAAATAATCATCCCAAAAGGTTAAAAATCAGATGAAAGAATACAAGTATAAAATCAACGGCAACGTCTACAACGTGTCGGTCGGCGACATCGACGACGGTATCGCCCAAATCGAAGTGAACGGCACCCCCTACCGCGTTGAGCTCGAAAAGAAAAAGGCTGCCACCGTAACCGTAAAAACACCCCGCCCCTCGGCCGCTCCGCGCACCGCATCGGGCGAGAAAGTCATCTCCAAGCCCTCGGCAGGCGGCGGCAACAAGAAGGTTGTGGCCCCGCTCCCCGGCGTGGTTATCTCGGTCAACGTAAAGGTAGGCGACGTGGTGAAAGCCGCCGACACCGTAGTTGTGCTTGAGGCGATGAAGATGGAGAACGCCATCCACGCCGGCCACGACGGAAAAGTCGCATCGATCAACGTCAACGCCAACGACTCAGTGCTCGAAGGCACCACATTAATCACGCTTGAATAATCCTATCGCTCGCAATGGAAACGACATTCAGTGACTTCTTAATGCAGAACCTGACGGAATTCTGGCACCTGACCGGATTCTACAATGCCACGTGGCAGCATTTCGTCATGCTCGCTGTGGGTCTGTTCTTCATTTATCTCGCGATAAAGAAGAATTTCGAGCCTATGCTGCTCGTGCCCATCGGCTTCGGTATGCTCATCGGCAATATCCCCTTCAACACTACCGCCGGACTCGAAATCGGCATCTACGAGGAGGGATCGGTACTTAATATCCTCTACAACGGTGTCAGCGCCGGATGGTATCCGCCGCTTATCTTCCTCGGCATCGGCGCGATGACCGACTTCTCGTCGCTTATCGCCAACCCGAAGCTGATGCTCATCGGCGCGGCCGCCCAGTTCGGCATCTTCGGCGCTTACATGGTAGCCACAGCCCTCGGCTTCATGCCCGACCAGGCAGGCGCTATCGCCATCATCGGCGGCGCCGACGGCCCCACGGCTATCTTCCTGTCGTCGAAACTCGCCCCCAATCTAATGGGCGCCATCGCCGTGTCGGCTTACTCCTACATGGCCCTCGTTCCGCTCATCCAGCCGCCGATCATGCGACTGCTGACCACGAAGAAGGAGCGCGTCATAAAGATGAAGCCCGCTCGCGCCGTGTCGCAGAACGAGAAGATCATGTACCCCATCGTGGGCATGCTTCTGACCTGCTACGTAGTTCCCTCGGGCCTGCCCCTGTTAGGCATGCTCTTCTTCGGCAACCTTCTCCGCGAGTGCGGCGTCTGCACGCGTCTGGCCAAGACCGCGTCCAACGCCCTTACCGACATCGTGACCATCCTTCTCGGCATGACCGTCGGTGCGTCGACACAGGCAACCACATTCCTCACCAAGGAGACTATCTTCATCTTCTTCCTCGGCTTCATGGCGTTTATCATCGCGTCGGCTTCGGGCGTGATATTCGTCAAGATCTTCAACCTCGTGTTGCCTAAGGAAAAGAAAATCAACCCGCTTATCGGCAATGCGGGCGTGTCGGCCGTGCCGATGTCGGCCCGTATCTCCAACAACCTCGGCCTCGAATACGACCCCAGCAACTATCTGCTCATGCACGCCATGGGCCCCAACGTTGCGGGCGTAATCGGCTCGGCTGTTGCAGCCGGTGTGCTCCTCGGCTTCCTTGCCTGATAGATCAATATCGTATATGTAACAAAATGTCGCGGCACGGTGGTGTCGCGACATTTTGTTTGTATATGGGGGGAGTTAGTAATATGTCAAACGGTTGTGTGGCAAGTAGATATGGAGCGCATGCCTTTAGGCGTGCGGAAGAGTAGCGTCGTTTCCACAGCCTTGTTTCTCTTTCGCGTGGCTGAAGCCCCACGCTCCATATCCGTGCGCCATAATCAATTGTCAATTAATAGGATGCTTCATAGAATATCCCTACTGGCGGAGGACGCAATGCGTCGCTCGGTATGGCGGCAAAAAAGCGAGGTGAACACCGGGTAGGGGTGTTCACCTCGCTTTTATGAAAATAGGCTTTGCCTCTCGGTTATTTCGAGAATTTGATGGTCTTGACTGCTGAGTCGGTGCGGGCGGTCAAGATATATACGCCTTTGGGGAGGGCGGAGAGGTCGATATAAGCGTCGGTGCCGGGAGTGATGTCGGAAATCGAGCGCGACATTACCTTAATGGCCGAGGCGGTGTAAATATCGATCGTCGCGGCCGAGTAAGCTGCGCCGAAAAGCACCTTCATGGCGTTGCCGCCGTCAATCTGGAAGTGGATTGCCGAGTCCTCGACGGGGAGCGCGTCGACCGACGAGAGGCTGAGGCACTCTTTAAGTCCGGCGTAGGCATCGATTTTGCCATAGCCCCAGTCGTTGCTCCCCTCGGCGGGGATATCGCCGGTGAAGGAGTCGGTGCGGGCGGTGCGCTGAATCACCTCCACGATCTGCTCCGGGGTGAGGGTCGGGCAGGCCTGAAGCCATGTGGCTACAATGCCTGCCACTGCGGGCGACGACATTGAGGTGCCCTGCATATAGCCGTAGCGGGCATACTCGCCGTTCGCCTCGTAGGCGTATGCCACAGGGCTGGCCGTGGAGGCGTCGAAGCTCGAAAGCGCGGAGCTAATATAGCATCCGGGAGCCGACACCTGCGGCTTGACGCGGCCGTCGGCTGTGGGGCCGCATGATGAGAATGAGCTTAAAGCGCCGACAGTCTCGTCGAGTTTCTGCTCATTGGTAGTGTTGAAGGGGGTGTAGGCGTTGCGGGTGGTGTATGAGCCTACGGTGATGATTCTCTTGCCTGTGCCGCCGATTTCGGCTATGGTCGAGGCGTCGCCGTCGGTGAAGCCCTCTTTGCCGCGAGATGTGAGGCCGAATTTTATATTGTCGGCCCATACGTGAGCCGTGCCGGGAGTGACGGGTGCCACCTCCAGAGCGACGGCATAGTTGCTGCGCACCGATGTGATGCCCGATGTCATCGACACGTGCACCTTATTGTTGGCGGGATTAATCTCTGAGGCGACGGCCACTTTGCCCGACACGTTGCGGCCGAGCGACACTTCGGTCTCATCCGAGGGGTAGATTCTCACTCGGTCGGCCTCTGCGCCCGTGTTGACGTTGAGCACGACGAGCGCCACCTCTATATCCTGCCCCTGATCGCCCCACACGTCGATGTCGCCCCCGGCGTTGGCCGCGGTGATCGACTGGCGGAAGTCGAGAAAGGTCTTGAACGTTGACGAGCCCTGGGCGTGGAATTTGTTGGCGCGGTGGTTGCCGGCAGAGCCTACGATGATACGGCCCGGGCCCTGAAGGGCGTCGGCCATGCGGTCGAAGGGCGAGGTGCCGTCGTGGGGGCCTTCCTGGGTGCCGAGGCTGAGGTTGATCACGCACGGCTTCCCTTCGGCCTCCGCGTAGTCGAAGATGTAGGCAATGGCGTTAGAAACGTTGACGCTCGCGTCTTCGTCGCTCTTGAGGCTGACCAGCACGATGTCGGCGTCGGGCGCCATGCCGAGGAAGCGGTCGGCCTCCACGTGGTCAGATCCGGCGGCAATGGCGGTCACGTGGGTGCCGTGGGAGTTGCTGCGGATGTCTCCGGCGGCCTGACGGATGGCTTGCGCGTCGGTAAACTCCGTTCCGTAGCCATATTTGTCGGGGGCGGTGCCCGAAGTGGTGCCCTGCTCCCATACGCGGCGTATGCGCGGCTGGCCGTCGGGGCCTGCAAATGATGGGTGGGTGTAATCAAAGCCGCGGTCAACCACGCCTACGATTACCCCCTTGCCCGTATAGCCCTGGGTGAGGTTGCTGCCCGAGTATACCGAGGCGGCTCCGGTCTCGGCGCGGGCTATGTCGAGCATCTGGCGCACGCCTCCGGCCGTCTGGAGATACTTCACCCCCTGCACGGCGGCAATCGCCCCGAGCGCGCTGTGGGGGAATCGGGCCGTCAGCAGGTCGCCGGCCTCGACCGTGACCGTGGCTCCGGCTTCGGCGAGCGCCTCGCGGTCGAGCAGGGCGGGGTCGACGGCGATGTAGGCCGCCACGATGCTGTCGGAGGCCGCTTGGCGGGCCTCAATGCGGGTGCGCGGCGCGATGCGGGCAACTCCTGCATCAATATGCAGGCTTGCACCCATGAGCAGGGTGCAAGCCGAAATCATATATTTGATATGTTTCATCTGATTGACAGTTTCTTAGTGATAATCTGGCCGTCGGCCACCACGTTGACGATGTAAATGCCGGGAGCCAGGGTAGAGGCGGGGTTGATAGAGCGGCCCTGCAGCGAGTAGACGGCGAGCGAGTCATACTGGCCGTCGACAACGATCTGGCCGTTGACCGCGCGGATAGCTACGGCGGCGGGAGCGATCTCCTCGGCTTCGATGCCGCTTTGATTGCCCTTGCCGAAGCCGGCCTGCTCATGGCTGTCGCCCAACTTGGCCTCAACGCAGTTGTAAATGAAATGGTTGCTTGTGTTCTCGCCTCCGACAGCGGCCACGTAGGCGATCACCTTCATGTTCTCGGGAATCGCGTCGAGCATATAATACTCCGGAGTGGTGGTCTTGTTGGTCCAGTAGTCGGCGAAAATCTGGGCCGGGATAGTGTAGGTGAATTCGCGGGTGAGCTCCTTGCCGGCGTTGTTGACCGAGGCGGGGAGGAGTTTTCCCCATGCGTTTTCTACAAGGGTGGCGCGGAGCGCGGCGTTGTGGATATAGCTTGAGCCGCCGCCGCTCTGGTAGTGCTCGATGCCGTCCTGCACGAGGAACACTTGTATGGCATTGTTGGTGTAGGGGAGGTCGTTGTGGGTAAAGGTCTTGACGCTCACTTTCAGCTCGCGGGTGGCGGGGTCAAACTGAGTGTCGAGGCTGAGCGAGATATAGGGCTGGGTGTTCTCCAGGATATCGCACGCTTTTTTGAGGGTGGTGCCGCTGGTGCCCATCACCGGGACTCCGCCGAGCGAGGGGAAGTGGGTGCGGTTGAGCATCATGGCGGGGGCGAAAGTGGTGCCCGCGCCGTAGAGGAATGTGTATTCGCCCGAAGCGGCCATGGTGAAGAAGTCGGGCTTGTAGCCGGCGTGGTGCATCACCTCGATGAGATTTAGCTCGGGGTTGGCGGCCATGAAGCGGTTGATTTCGGCGTGACCGGCGGGGCAGTTGCCACATTCCTGGCCCGTGAATCCCTCCAGGAGTATCGAGCGCTCCATTTCGGCGGGATAGAGGAAGAGGTTGTCCTCGAAGACGTTGTCGGAGTTATCGGCGTCGGCCGCTCCGTTGATGTTGTCGACGGTGAGTTTGAGGGGCAGCTTGCCGACGGCCTCCGAGGCATACTCGTCGAGCTCGTAGCTGAACGACCCCGACGGGGCGATCGCGAGGTCGGTGAAGTGCTTCACCACCGGGGCGTTGTCGCCGATAGTGATGCCGAGGTCAAATGAGTTGACGGTCTCGTTGCCGAAGTTGAAGAGCGTGCCGCTGAACACGTAGGGGGTGTCGGCCTTGTAATATCCGTTGGTGTCGATCGGGCGAAGCATCATGTCGGTGATCGCCGGGGCGTCCTCGACGGCGAATTTGATGTTGGGGCAGCCCCATGTGTTGCCGGCGATGTCGCTCCAGGAGGTGCCGTCGTAGCCGTAGCAGTAGCCCGCGGGAGCGTCTGTGCCGTCGTGCATCAGCAGCGACGCGCTCGCTCCGATCTTGCCGGTGTAGCCGATGTAAAGGTCTTTGCCCTCCTTGATTTCGTAGGGGGTGTCAAGCTCGAAGTCGAGCCATTTGAGGGCGCGGGTGATTTTTACTGTCTGGGTGTATTCGGGGTTGGAGGGATCGGTGCCGATAAAGAGGGTCACGTTGTTGTCGGTGGTGTAGCTCGATCCGAAAGTGGCCGATATTGATTTTACTTTAAGGCCCTTGAGCATCGAGGTCTTTTCTGAGGAGATACGTATTGCCGTACCCTGGACCTCGGTCTGAGAGTTACCGACGTGAAACACGTTGTTGCGGTCGCACGAGCCGTTGCTGTAGCTGAACGAGCTGTCGGCGGCGACGACTTGTCCCCACCCGGCGACGGCGATGGCGCTAAGAAGCGTAATGATTGTTTTCATTCAAGTAAGAGATATGTTAATTTATTTGTTGTTTCGTATTTACGAGAGCAGAACTTAGTTACAAAGGTACGTAAAAAAATATAAATATATTCAACCGCGGCCGATATGATTCATTTTTATGCATTTTCTTTTTGATTATTTAACCAAAAAGGTTAACAAAAACTAATATAAATAAAAAAATATGCGAAAATATGCGGCAAAATGCTCCGCGATTGCATAATTTTGTGTAGATTTGCAACATTTTACTGATGTGAGATAAATTCTGTAAAGCAACACATCCCCGAAATAAACTAATCTCTATTAATATCTATGAAAGTATTTTACAAAATCGCAACCGGGCTGCTGATGACATTGCCTGCTGTGACATCGGCTTACGCGGAGAATATCGTTCTTTCCGTCCCGGCTGATTTCCAGGTGCTTGCATTGTCGCCCAATGGTAAATGGGCGTGCGGCTCATTTCTGGATGCGGCTCAGGTCGCAACCGCGTTTCGTTGGAATCTCGAGACCGACCAGATCGAAATCTTAGGCGACGGCAACGAGTCGATCGCGTGGGGTATCGCCAACGACGGCACCGTCTCCGGCAACTACATGGCCACAGACGTGATGCCGCAGGGTCGCCCTGTGCAGGTGGTCGGCGTCAACCGCCCCGGCAAGGGGTGGGAGACCCTTGAGTTCCCCGAAGGTTACAACGGCGGCGAGAGCCTCGGCTTCGCCATTACCCCCGACGGCCGCAGCGTGTCGGGATCGGTGCTGATCAACAATATTTACACGCCCTATATCTGGCGCGACGGTAAAGTCTACAAAAACCTCGGCACCGGCAAGCACGCTATGCCCTACGCTATCTCGCCCGACGGTGAGTCGGCTGCCGGATGGGCTTACGGAACCGACAACCGTGTGTCGACCTACTGGAAGCCCGACGGAACCCCCGTTTATCTCTTGGACGGTAAGGTTTACGCCGAGTCGATGTTTGCCGGGGCGGCCGCCTTCTCTCCCGACGGCTCTAAAGTGGTCTATTGGGGCGGCTGGGCTCCCGAAGGCACCCAGTCCAACGCGCTCTACTGCCTCTATGACATCGCTACCGACGAGCGCACGAAAATCGCCACTCCCGCCTACGACTCTACCCTCCGTTTCTACTGCATGGCCGACAATGGCCTGATGGGCGGTATGGACAATGACCGCGGTCTTGTCTACTACAACGGCGACTGCGTCTACATCGACGACTTCTTGAAGATGATTAATGTCGACCTCACCAAGTACGAGGGCTTCTATTCGGGCGACGACAGCAGCTACGGCAAGAATCTTCCTATCTGCCGCGTGGCTTGCGTTACTCCCGACGCTAAGACTTTCATCCTCCTTTATTACAATAAGGTAGGTAGCCTTTGCAGCATGTGCCTTAAGACCGATGTCGACGTTACCGCCATGCCCCCCGCCGGCCTCACAGCCCGTCATCTCGAAGGCACCAATAATGTGGAATTAGGCTGGAAAGCTCCCCTTGGCTCGAAGACCGCCCGCGGTTACAACATCTACCGCAATGGTAAGAAACTCAATTTGATTCCGCAGAACAAACTCTCTTACAGCGATAAGAACCTCGAAGCAGGCGAATATGAGTATCAGGTAGGCTTCGTGAACACAACCGGCAAGGAGACCAAGTGCGACCCCATTACCGTCAAGGTAGGCCCCACTGAGCCTGCCGCCCCCTACGGCCTCTTCGCCCGCAACAAAGGCGTCAACTCGGCTCTTCTCGATTGGCAACCCGTAGAGAGCAGCCTCGTGCACATGCGCTATTTCGACCCCGCTAAGGATAGAGTGTCGGAATTCCAGGTTTACACTCCCGTCGAGATGGAGGCCGCTATCCTTCTTCCCGCTACCGACCTCACCCACTACAACGGCGCTACCGTCAGCGAAGTGTCGTTTATCCCCAAGGCCGAGCATGAGTCGTGGAGCGTGGTGTTCTACACCCGCGGAGCCGACGGCACCCTTAATCAGCTGGCTTGCGAGGAGGTCACTCAGCCGCTTGTCTACAGCGCGTTGAATACCGTTAAGCTCGCCAATCCCGTGCCCGTGCCCGCTGAGGACCTGTACGTCGCTATCCGCGTGAAAGTGAAAGACGGCGCTGAGAAGGTGCTTGGCAGCGTGCTTGGCTCCTCTACCCCCGGCCGCTCCGACCTGTTGCGCCTCATGGATGAGCCCGACTTCTATTCGGCCTACGAGTCGTCGCTCGAAGATGGCTTGTTCGTGTCGAGCATGAACTGGTGTATCGACGTGGCTCTCCAGATGCCCGAAGGCTCCGCTGCCGTAGTCCGCGAGTTGGACAAATACGTCGTTAGCTGCGACGGTGAGGCGGTTGGCGAAACCACCGGCACCTCGTTTGAGTTCCCCTCGATTGCCGACGGCGCCCACACTCTGGCCGTCAAGGCTCTTTACACCAACGGCGACGCCTCGGCTAATGTCGAGAAGGAGCTTCAGGTGAAGAACACATACCTTGCCGCCGATGCCCCCAAAATCAGCATGGAGGTTGAAGGCAAGGATGCTCAGGTAACCGCTACTTGGGAGGCTCCCGTCAACATCGACCGCGCCGCCCTCTCTTATACCACAGCTACCAAGGCTGCCCGCGGTATCAAGAACAGCGCCAACACCATGATCATCGGCGCTCTCTACACCCCCGAGATGCTCCGCTCTTACGAAGGCTACAAGATCGACAACGTGAAGTTCTACCCGATGTGCCGCGGCGTCTTTACCCTCTATCTCTACAAAAACGGCAAGTGCATCTACGAGAAAGAAATCGATGAGATCGCGACCAATCGCTGGAACGACGTTTCGGTCGACGAGGAGATCCTTATCGACAGCCATGCCGAATACACCGTGGCAGTCGACGTCTTCGACGCAGAGCCTAAGATGGAAATGTTTGGCGTAGACGCCGTTCCCGGATATGAGTCGCGCTCCGACCTTATTTCTACCGACGGCGGCGAGACCTGGTCGACCCTCTCGGGCGAAACCGGCGTATCTTGCAGCTGGCTCCTCGAGATGGATATCGTGAGCACTACCGACGAGCCTGTCCTCCCCGAGGCTTACGACGTTGTTCTCGACGGCAAAGTAATCAACGACTCCCGCGTGGCAGCTACTGAGTACACCTTCGGCGCTAAATGCGACAACGGCTTCCACACTCTCGGCGTTAACACCTACTATACCGCCCGCCCCGAGAGCGTCAAAGGAAAGTCTACCACATTCATGCTCAAAGTCGCAGGCATCGCCGAGACAGCGATTGCCGACATCACTCTCCGCGCCGGCGAGAATACTCTTCTCGTTGAGGGCGAAGGAGTGCTTTCGGTCGACATCATCTCGATCAAGGGCGTGAAAGTGGCCTCGGCTGCCGGCAACTCTGTTGAGATTTCATCTCTCCAGCCCGGCGTATATGTCGCTTCGATCACCACTGTCGACGGCGTGGTGACCCGCAAGATCCGTATCAACTAATCGCAAGTGACTTCGATGGCGGGATGCCGCCCATGAGCATCCTGCCATCGTATATTTTTTTGAAGCTATCATTATTCACAATATTTATTAATTCATTATGACACAAAAAGTGTTAAGGAGCTTCGGCAGCAAGGCGCTGCTGATCGCGACGATGCTCGGGGGCGCTTCCCTCGCCGCATCGGCTGCTGCCCCTCAGATCCAAGGGTACAATGTAAAGCCAGGCAACATCCTGTTCCCGGCACAGTGCGATTCGCTTAAGGTATTCTATGACCGCAACGACATTCTTTCTGCAACCTACGAGTTGCGCCAGAACGGCAAGGTTGTGTTCAGCGGTAAAGACACAGGCAAGTCGCAAGGTCTCGACCACAGCATCTTCGCAATCAACTCTACCGCCAGCAACAATACCCGCGAGGTATGTATCGCTTTGGCCGTAGACAAAACTCTCGTTCCCGGCGATGTAGAGTTCGCTGTGACAAGCGTTACCTATCTCGATGGCGACGATGAGGTGACCGCGACCGATCTCGGCTCGGTTACCTGGAATCTTACCGATATGCCCCGTATCGGCGGCGCCAATCCTCTGTGGCACCCCGACAAGGCTCTGAAAGACCTTAAGGCCGGTACTTCTGTTAGCTTCACCTTCCCCGATATGAACTTCGGTAGCTATAAGGATGAAGCTCTTGGCAAAACCGTATATGTAAAGACTCAGATCACTGGCGGTAAAATCAGCTTTCTGCAGGATGGCGAGGTTAAGACCGTCATCGATGTTGTGAAGCCTGAACCAGCTGCCGGCGCTTTATACAACAACTCTCTCCCGGCGATTAAACCCACCGACGAGCAGCTTGCTCCCCTCAGCTCAGGTCTTTGCGAAATCCGCCTCACCGAATTGTCTTATATTTCGCCCGCTACCGGCGAATTAGTGGTGGTGAACGACCCCGAAGGTATACCTACCACTTGGACTAAGACTGCTTCTACTGTAGTCCCCGAGCGCGGTAAGACATACGTTAACTGCGTCTCAACTACCAAGATTGTAAGCGAGAGCATCGTTCCGCTCGAAACAGAGCTGCTTTCTTACTATACCGAGGATGACCAGAACGGTATCATCTCCTACACCTTCAGCGAGCCTCTCGCTGCCGGCACTTCGGGCAATGGCGATTTCGTGGCTAAATTCCGTATCGGCGACGCTAACCACGAGTTCGACCAGATCGTTCCCCACACTCTCAGCGAAGATAAGAAAACTCTTACTCTCGACCTCCGCGGCCTCTCTAACGGTATTCCTACCCTCGCCGACAACTTCAACTTCGTTGACGACGACGGCAACTCTTACATCCCCAAGACTTGCACAATCTGCATCGAGAGCGGTCTCTTCGACGCTAAGGGCACTAAAGTTTCAGTTTTCTGCCAGTTCGACGCTAACCAGGCAGGCCGCTACCTCGATGGCCAGCTCTGGCGTATCTACCCCTACAAGGAAATCTCGTTCGCCACTCCCGCGCTGAGCGACGCTCTCTTCTACAGCAGCGACGCTCCCGAGAGCAAGAACCCCACTATGGTCAATGGCTCTAACATGATGGATGTCACCGTAAGCAACTCTGAGGTGATTGCCAGCGCCGAGCCCGCTTATCTGATCGGCGAGACCGTAGTTCCCACTACCGCTACCCATGAGGGCGACCTCTGGAGCGTTGCTATTCCCGAGGCAGTTGCGGCCAACGGCGTTGAAAACCTCAAATTCACTCTCCTGAATGTGACTTACAACAAGGTTGACGGCAACAAGCACGAAGTGAATCCCCTCGATCTCACTGCCCTCGCTCCCGCTAAGGAGCTCACCACTCTTGCCGACGTTGTGGCTCTCGAACCCAATAGCGAGGTTGTTCTCAACACCGAGGGCCTTCTCGTGACTATGGGCAACGAAGCCTTCACCTCTATGGAGGATGTTACCGCAGCCGTAATGGTGATCGACATCACTACTGATATGCCCGCATCATTCCTTACCGAGGGAACTCTTCTTACCGGCAAAATCTGCGGTACTTACGCAGGCGGCAATGTTTTCCTCATCGACCCCGCTAAGTCGGAGTACACCGTTACCGCAGCCGACGCTTCTACCGGCTTCGATGTTACCGATATGGCCGACTGCGCTAATCTTGATTTCCGTCTGCTGACCTTCTCTGCTGCCGATGGCTTCGAGATTATCCCCTTCGACGATGAGACTATCGCCATCATCAACGGCACTCTTCCCGTGGTTGACGTGACCGGTGCCCTCCCTGCAGGCTATGTATGCCCCGAAAAGATTCAGAGCATCACCGGCGTTTACTATTCTGCCGAAGGCAACGATATGCTCATGATCCGTAGCGCTAACGACATCGTTGAAGCTAACACTATTCCCGAGGTTGCCGACCTCACCGAGCTTAAGGCTACTGAAGTTGGCAAGAAGGTGTCTATCAACCTCGACAACGCTGTTGTGACTGCCGTGTTCGACGAAATGGGCTTAGTGCTCCTCCAGGACAATGGCGGCGCGATCAACCTCGTAAGCAACGACGATAACGGCATTACCGCTTTCGAGCGCGGCGCGGTTATCACTGGCACGATCGTCGGTATTTATGGCGGCGACGGCAACTTCCTTATCGATCTCGACGAGAGCAAGTTCACTCAGACCGTTGCCGACGTGACCTACGGCCATGAGCTTTCGCTCGATGAGGTGTTCGACCTCAACAACCAGTATCGTCTCGTTACCTTCAAGCAGAGCGACGACACTCCTATCGTTAACGAGGACTATGCTCTCCAGGTTGGCGAAAATATCTTCGTGTACGACATGATGGAGGTATTGGGCGACGAAACATTCGAGAAGAAGCGTATCGACTCTGTTACCGGTATTCTCTACTTCCCCGGTATCAGCATCATGGCTGACGGCGCCGATGCTCCTGCCTACGCGTTCCTCATCCCCCGCGACGAGAACGACATCGCTACCACTACCGTAACCGGCGTTGATAGCATCTTCGGCGAAATCGACGAGACTGCTCCTGTCTACAACCTCAACGGTCAGAAAGTTCGCGAAGCCGGCGAAGGCATCAAGGGTCTTGCCAAGGGTATCTACATCACCAACGGCAAGAAAGTAGTGATCTTCTAATCCTGTCCCCCCCCTACAGGCGGCTGTGCTGACCACACCGCCCATCACCAACGAGACTGCCTAAACTCCCCCGAGTTTAGGCAGTCTCTGCTTTTTGTTGACCGGAATAAATGTTATACGCCAAGGGTAGAGATCGGTACTACCAACACGTTGTCCTTCCGGCGATAGGCGAATGAGCCTGTGGCGGTAAGGACCATCAGGAAAGAGGGGCGATTCATTCTTTCGTAATCAATCTTTGATGCCAGACGCAACAAGCTGGCAGCTCCCTCCTCAATCAGCTTTTCGCCGCCTAACTTTATCTCGACTAAGGCATATTGGCCGTTATGCAGATGAATCACCGCATCACATTCAAGCCCGTTCTTGTCTCTATAGTGATATACCCCTCCGCTAAGCGATTGGGCATAGACCCTAAGGTCGCGGATACACATGGTCTCAAATAAAAATCCGAAGGTTTTCAGATCGTTCATCAAATCTCCTGGGCCAATGCCTAATGCTGCGACGGCGATCGACGGGTCTACAAAATATCGTGTGTCGGCGGTGCGTATGGCTGTGCGTGATTTTATGGTTGGATTCCAGGCAGGCATATCCTCTATCACAAACATAGAGCGAAGCGCCTCCAAGTAGTTTCTGACAGTCTTATCTTCCACTGCGTTCGCGTCGCTGCCGTTCATGTCGGCTATTATCTGGCTTATTGGAGTCTGAGTGCCTTGAAAGCGGGCGTAGGAGCGCATAAGCCGTTTGGCTCGTTCCACACTTCGGTTGACTCCGTCCACTTCTCTGATATCAACGTTCACTACAGCGTCGTAGTAATCTTTGGCGGGATTTAATGCCACCTCGTCGGGCAATGTCGTCACAACAGGCCAACCTCCCCTGCATATAAGGAACGCGATTCTTTGTAAGTCGGCGCTCGATTCGCAGCCAATCGTCATCTCTGGCCTGTCGAACATCTTCGTCAGGCTTATCTCTCCTGAGGAGTCGCCTGATTCAAAAAGTGTCATCGGGCGCATACGCAACCATGCGAATCGACCTGTGCCTGAGTGTTTTATGTTTTCTCTATCGGCGGGTTTCGCCGACCCGGTTAGTATGAATTGCCCCATGCCGTCGCGATGGTCAACGGTGTAGCGTACGGCATCCCATATTGTCGGTGCGAGCTGCCATTCGTCAATAAGCCTCGGGGTGGCTCCGTCAAGAATTAAATCGGGATTTTCTTCTGCGAAAAGGTTGTATTGTGAGCGTTTGCGCGGGTCATCCATGAAAATCGCGCTGTTACTATGATATTCGGCAGTAGTGGATTTGCCGCACCATTTAGCTCCTTCAAGCACTATTGCGCCTATGCTTTTCAATCGATTGGTTATCTCCGAGTCTATTATGCGAGTACGATATATCTTTGCCATAACTATGTGGGTTTTAGGCGCAAATATACATCAATTACGCTTAATTACCAAAAATGGCGGTTTTTCATTACCGTAAATGGCGGTTTTTTATTACCAAAAATGGCGGTTTTTTATTACCGTATTTGGCGGAATTGGCGATATGAATGGTCGTGAAACTAAGCCGACAGTGTTGATATTCCCCTTGTGGGCTGGCTTTTTTCGAGGTAAAAAGGGCGCAAGGATGATAATTTTGTGGCCCTGGCGTTTGACGCGTCGCGAGATATTCATTACCTTTGCGTAGTTCACTTTCTAAATCTTAAATTCAATACCGATGGTAAATCGTTTTATACTCAACGAAGTGTCGTACTTCGGCCCGGGCGCGCGCAAGGAGCTCCCCGGAGTGATTGAAAACATGGGCTACAAAAAGGCTCTCGTCGTGACCGATAAGGGGCTGATGAAATTCGGCGTGGCCGCTAAGGTGCTTGCCGTGCTCGACGAGGCCGGGATTCCTTACGAGATTTTCGACGACGTGAAGCCCAACCCTACTGTGACCAACGTGAAAGACGGCGTTGAGGCATGCAAGAAGGCCGAGGCCGACTTCATCGTGGCTATAGGCGGCGGCTCGGCTATGGATACGGCTAAGGGCATTGGCATCGTGGTCACGAATCCTGAGTTTGCCGACGTGGTTTCGCTCGAAGGCGTCGCTCCGACCAAAAAGAAATCACTCCCCATCATCGCTCTCCCCACCACCGCCGGAACAGCCGCCGAGACTACGATCAATTACGTGATTATCGACGAGAAGAATCAGAAAAAGATGGTATGCGTCGATCCCCACGACATCCCCGTCTGCGCCATTGTCGACGCCGAGTTGATGTATTCCCTCCCGAAGGGCCTGACCGCCTCTACCGGCATGGACGCGATGACCCACGCTATCGAGGGCCTTATCACCAAGGGCGCATGGGAAATGAGCGATATGTTTGAGATCAAGGCTATCGAGATGATCTACAAATACCTCCCAATAGCTGTCAACGACCCGGAGAATCCCGAGGGCCGCAACGGCATGGCTGTGGCGCAATATATCGCAGGCATGGCGTTCTCTAATGTCGGTCTCGGCGTTGACCACGGCATGGCTCACCCTATGAGCGCGCTCCACGACGTTCCCCACGGCGTGGCTTGCGCCATCCTTCTCCCTACAGTGATGCGCTTCAATGCCCCCGCTGCCAAGGAGAAATACGTGGAGATAGCTAAAGCTTGCGGCGTCTACACTACCGGCATGACAACCGACCAGGCGGTTGAGGCCGCCTGCGACGCTATCGCCGACCTCTCGCGCCGTGTAGGCATACCGGAGCATCTTGCCGACCTCGGCATCAAGGAGGCCGACATCGACGCGCTCGCCGACCAGGCTATCGCCGACGTGTGCACCCCCGGCAATCCCCGCGAGGTGACCCGCGAGCAGATTGTTGAACTGTATAAGTCGATTCTGTAATAATCCTGTCGCTTTTTGGAAAAACTGATGCAATACGTGTGGCAGCATCGGCTGTTCCCGGCCTCCGGGCTGGCGACAGTCGATGGCCGCCGCGTGTGCGTCATCAATCAAGGCATACTTAACACGGCCTCCGGGCCCGATTTCTTCAACGCCTCCGTCGAGATCGATGGTCAGCAGTGGGTAGGCAATGTGGAGATCCACGTCAGGGCGAGCGACTGGTTTCGTCATCACCACGACTCCGACCCGGCCTACGACTCGGTGATACTCCACGTGGTCGATTACGACGACGCTCCCGTATACCGCCCCGACGGACAGCTCATACCGCAGATGCGGTTGCCATGCTCGCCGCAATTCGGAGTGCACTATGAGCGGCTTACCGACCTCGCTCCCCGCGACCTGCCGTGCGCCGACGTCATCCGCGGCTTGCCGTCGATTCATGTCACCGACTGGTTGACCTCGCTTGCCTACGAGAGGCTTAACGACAAGGCCGACCGCATCGAGGGGCATCTCGCGACTCTCGCGGGCGACTGGGAGGAGACGGCCTATATCACTCTCGCCAGGGCGCTCGGCTTCGGTATAAACGCCGAGCCGTTTGAGCGCTTGGCCCGCTCGCTGCCGCTGAGGTTTCTGCGTAAGCACGCCGACTCGCGGCTGTCGGTCGAAGCCCTTGTTTTCGGCCAGGCCGGGCTGCTCCCCGAAGCCGAGGCCGCCGAGCCCTATATCCGAAGCCTTCAGACCGAGTACCGCTTCCTCGCCGTGAAATTCGGGCTGAAACCGCCGCCGTCGCTCGGCTGGAAATTCTCAGGCGTGCGTCCCGGCAATTTCCCTACGCGGCGGCTCGCGCTCCTCGCCGAGATGATTCATTCGCGCAAATCGGTCATGGCGGCGCTACTCGAGGTGGAGTCGCTCGACGACGCCCGCGCGCTGTTTGCCCTCGACCTCTCAGGCTACTGGCGCAACCACTTCACCCTCGGAGGGCACTACTCCGAGCCGATGGTGACCACATCCAAAGGCTCGCTCAACATTTTGGTGATAAACGTGGTTGCCCCGCTGCTCTATGCCTATGGCACGAGCCGCGACGACCGCTCCCTGGTCGACAGGGCGGTTTCGCTGCTCGAAGAGCTCCCCGCCGAGAAGAATTCGCTCGTCGACGTGTTTGTCAGAGGAGGCATGAAGGTGCGCGACGCTTTCGCCTCGCAGGCTCTGATACAGCTGCGCCGTGCCTATTGCCAGCAGCGCAAATGCCTTTTCTGCAAGGTCGGCCATCGCCACCTGTCGGCTTGCGCCTTTCGCCATTAGAGTCGGCGAAATTTTTTTTCGTCCCTCCCGAACCTTTCCTCTCCTTCGGGCGTTATAATATCAGAAAGCAGGATTAATTTTTCCATTGCAATATGTGATAATGATTGGTTATTATTTAACGAGAAACTACCGTGAGGCAGTTTCTCGATTTTTTTTGCGCGAACTATGTGCGTTTTCGCGTAAACTATGTGCGTTTTTGGCCTGTTTTTTGCGCGAAAATGCTTAAATTTGGGGCTTAAGTGTGCAAAAAATGCATCAAAATAAGCAAAAAAACGCAATTTTAAGCAATGAAACGCGCCTATTTTTTCATTATTTCGCTAATATTTTGCGCCGTCGCCCAGGCCCAGAAGGCACCGGAGAGCGTCAGGCCCGTGTTCGCCGCCTACACTTTTGAGGTGGGGTCGTCGCACGTGGCCGACACCTATATTTCGCCCGTCACCTACAGCGGATGGTCGGGGGCGCTGGGCTATCAGCGTATGCAGGCCATGAAATTCGACCCCGAGCGGTGGGTCATGCAGCTCGAAGCGCGCGCCGAGATCGACCGCGGACGCAACCGCGCCGACAATGCCTCGATGTGGAGGCTCGACCTCGGCACCCGTTGGGGCATGATGCGCCGCTGGAGGGATGTGTTGACCCCCGGCCTGACTCTCGCTGTCGGCGGCTCCACCGGCATCGAGGGGGGTGCGCTCTACAATCCGCGCAACGGCAACAACCCCGCTTCGGCCAAGCTCGCCTGGACGGTCAACCTTACCGGCTACGCCTCCTACTCGCTCAACATAGGCCCGCTCCCGGTGACGTTCAGGTATCAGCCTACGCTGCCGTTGGCCGGGGCGTTCTTTTCGCCGCAGTACGATGAACTCTACTATGAGATATATCTCGGCAATCGGTCGGGGCTCGCGCATTTCGCGTGGCCGGGCAACCGGTTGGCGCTCACCAATCTCGTTACCGCCGACCTCCGCTTCGGCGCGACCTCGCTCCGCCTCGGCTACCGCAACCTGGTATATTCGAGCAGCGTCAGCAATCTCGTCTGCAATATAACCACCCATGCCTTCGTGCTTGGCGTTTCGGGCGAATGGCTGTCGGTCAATCCCTCAGCCCGCCCCAATCAATCGTCGAAAATAATCTCAGCCGTCTATTGAAATGAAACGTATAGTATTCTTCCTGCTATTACCGATGCTCGCGCTCTGCGCCTGCCACGACATCGAGGAGTATGCCGACAATCCCCGCGGCAATTTCGAGGCCCTTTGGCGCATACTCGACGAGCATTACTGCTTTTTTGAGGAGAAGGGCATCGACTGGGATGAGGTCTACGCCAGGTATTCACCGATGATCTCCGACAAAATGACCTCGGAGGAGCTGTTTATCGTGTGCGCCGACATGCTCGCCGAGCTGCGCGACGGACACACCAATCTGTCAAGCTCGTTCGACACGTCGTACTACAAAAAATGGTGGAGCGACTATCCGCAGAACTACAACGAGCGCCTCGTTGAGCAGTTTTATTTCAACTTCAACGAGCGCCGCGCCGCCGGACTCAGCTACGGTATCCTACAGGAAAACATAGGCTATATACGCTACGCCTCGTTCGCCTCGCCGATAGGGGAGGGCAATCTCGACAACGCGCTGTTTTATCTTAACACCTGCCAGGGGCTTATCATCGATATCCGCGACAACGGCGGCGGCAATATGACCAACGTGGAGACGCTCGCGGCGCGATTCATCACCGAGCGCACACTTGCCGGATACATCATCCATAAAAACGGCCCCGGCCGCGACGATTTCTCCGAGCCGTTTGCCTACTATTTCGATCCGGCCGAGACGGGGCGCGTAATGTGGGGGAAGCCTGTGGTGGTGCTTACCAACCGCTCGACGTTCAGCGCCGCCAACAATTTTGTCAGCATCATGCAGTATGTCGGTCAATGTAAGATAGTCGGGGCGACCACCGGGGGCGGGTCGGGAATGCCGTTCTCATCCGAGCTTCCCAACGGCTGGGGCATACGCTTCTCAGCCGCCTCTGTGCTCGACGCCAAGGGGCTGTCAACCGAGTTAGGCATCCCCCCGACCGAGGGGTGCGCGGTCGACCTCGACCCCCTTGCCGCGCTCCAAGGCCGCGACACGATGCTCGACTTCGCCATCACCCTCCTCCAGCAGTAATCCCCCCCCCTCTCACCCTCTCCGTAGGATAGAAAAATCCTAAGGAGAGTCAGATCGTTGGTGAAATCCCAAACGGCTGTGTGGCAAGCAGATATGGAGCGCATGCCTTTAGGCGTGCGGAAGTGTAGCGTCGTTTCCGCAGTTTTGTTTCTCTTTCGTGCGCCTGAAGCCCCACGCTCCATATTCGTTTGTTACATAGCTATTTGCGTTGATGGTTGGGGAGGCTGCTCCATGGAAGCAGCCCTACTGGCGGGGGAATTCTAATCCGGAATGGAGGGGGGGCGTTATGCGGGATATTTGGCGGCGGGGGTTGCGGTTGTCGCGGGGATTGATTATATTTGCGGAAAACAGTCGAGCGATAATGAAACGCCTCTCTACATACTGCAACATGACCGGCACGCTGTGCGACCTCCATGGCGCGACAGCCGGGTGAAGTCATTTAGAATCGCCGATACGTTCATATCTTTTGATATTTACTTTATAGTTAACGATTTGCGATTCATTTGTATATGTCGAACTATTGTAATAAAAAAATCATGTTAAAAAAACTTGTCTTATTGATGATGCTCATTCCAATCGGGGCAATGTCGAGAACTTATTATTACCCGGAGGTGC
>VIDP01229716.1_pt1 | contig 22684 bp, 22 predicted proteins | sample 5025131 | NCBI WGS metagenome assembly VIDP01 (sample SAMN11853144, study PRJNA449069) | gut metagenome | isolation source: stool from male vole | host: Microtus ochrogaster | place: USA:Florida | collected 2017
AAGACACCCCGCTACGCGGAGTTTTTTGTTGGGTGGGTGGCCAGGAACCTATGGCTGCGTGCCACTAAACGCGGCACTTGCCATAGGCTAACTTTGGCACCCCGCTACGCGGAGTTTTCGCTACGCGGGGGCTGCGCATGTGGCTTCAGTTCTATAGTAGGTACGGAGAATTATATAAAGAGCTGACAATCTGGGTTAAAGAGCGTCGGAGACGCGACGTCCCTTAACCTCAGGTCGAGCCCTGCGAGGCCTGAGGGATCACCCCAAAAGGCTCCGGCGCTTCGGAGATGCGCTGTTTTCTCACACGCATTTGGGCAATACTATCGCGCTCTCCGGCGCGCCATTCTCTCTGATTTTCAGATATATAAATAATAGCTCTGCGCCTTTGCGCGATTTTCCCTGCCTGCAATCCGCCGCTGAATTGTCACAGGATTGCAGAAGTTTGAAAAAAAATAGCTAAATTTGCTAAAATATTCAAGTCAAACGTCATATGCTGTATTCCATGACCGGTTTCGGCAAGGCAACTGCCGAGACCGACGGTGTGAAAATCACCTTTGAAATAAAGACTCTCAACAGCAAGCAGCTCGACCTGGTGCTGCGCATGCCGGGCGCTTTTCGTGCGCGCGAGGGCGCCGTGCGCGACCTCATCGGCGCCGCCCTCGAGCGGGGCAAGGTGGAGGCCACGGCCACCATGGAGCAGACCGAGGCCACGGCCTCGGTGGAGCTCGACACCGACACGCTGGCGGCCTACAAGGCGCAGATAGAGCGTGCGTCCCGGGCCCTGGGCATCGACACGCCCACCGACTGGTACGGCGTGCTGCTGCGCATGCCCGATGTGTTCCGCACCGTAGCGCCCGCCGACAGCAGCGAAGCCGAGTGGACGACCCTGACCGCGGCCCTCTCCGAGGCTGCCGAGGCCTGCATGGCCCACCGACGCGCCGAGGGAGAGCGCCTGGAGGCTTTCTTCGCCGAGCGCATCGACGGCATAGCCGCGCTGCTGGCCAGGGTGGACGCCTTCGAGGCCGAACGCGTGCCGCGCATCCGCGCCCGCATCGAGGAAGCCCTGGCCAAGCTGGCCGAAATCGACTACGACCGCGGGCGCCTCGAGCAGGAGATGATTTTCTATATCGAGAAGCTCGACGTGAACGAAGAAAAGCAGCGCCTGGCGCAGCACCTGCGCTACTTCCGCGACACGATGGCCGCCCCGGGCCTCTCGCACGGCAAGAAACTGGGCTTCATAGCCCAGGAGATGGGCCGCGAGATCAACACCCTGGGCTCGAAGAGCAACCATGCCGAGATGCAGCGCCTGGTGGTGGAGATGAAAGATATTCTGGAACAAATCAAGGAGCAGGTGCTCAACGTGTTATGAACAAGCAAGGAAAAATAGTAGTGCTCTCCGCCCCCTCCGGCTGCGGCAAAAGCACCATCATAAGCCGCCTGCTGCAGGAGCCCGGAGCGCTGCCGCTGAAATTTTCCGTCTCGGCCACAAACCGCGACCCGCGCCCCGGCGAGACCGACGGCGTGAGCTACCACTTCCTCTCCACCGAGCGCTTCCGCGAGGCCGTGCAGGGCGGTGAGTTCATCGAGTGGGAAGAAGTGTATCCCGGCCGCTACTACGGCACCCTGCGCAGCGAGATCGACAACAAGATAGCCGCCGGGCAGCACGTGGTGCTCGACATCGACGTGAAGGGCGCCCTCAGCGTCAAGCGCCTCTACGGCGACCGCGCCCTTACGCTCTTCATCCAGCCCCCGAGCGTCGACGAGCTGCGCCGACGCCTCGAGGCCCGCGCCACCGATGCCCCGGAGGTGATAGACCAGCGCGTGGGCAAGGCCGAGTATGAGCTGAGTTTCGCACCGCAATTCGACGCCTCCGTGGTGAACGACGACCTCGACACCGCCGTGGAGCAAGCACGCAATATCATCACAAACCACCTTAATAACTGATGCCTACACAGGAAACCATAGGACTGCTGGGCGGATCGTTCAACCCCGTCCACTCCGGCCACATGATGCTGGCCTCCTACCTCACGCAATGGGGCTACGTAGACAAGGTGTGGCTCACACTGTCGCCCCGCAACCCCCTGAAAGACCCCGCAGGCCTGCTGCCCGACACACGCCGCCTGGCCATGCTCACCATAGCCACCAAGGGCGCGGACCGCATCGCCACCTGCGACATCGAGCTGTCGATGCCCCGACCCAACTACACCATCAACACCCTCGACCTGCTGGCGCGCCGCTACCCCACGAAGCGCTTCAAGCTGGTGATAGGCAGCGACAACTGGCAGATTTTCGACCGCTGGCGCGAGGCCGAGCGCATCCTCGAAGACTACGGCGTGATCGTGTATCCCCGCCCGGGCTTTCCGGTGGACGACCCCAACGTCGACGGCATGGAGCTGGTGTCGCCCATCACGGCCGACATCAGCAGCACGCAGGTGCGCGACGCCATCGCCCGCGGCCGCGACATGACCTACTTCCTGCCCCCGGGCGTGTACAAGTACATCGTCGACAACAAGCTATACAAGAAATGAGCACCCTTCAGCCCGGCGAGCTTGCCTTCCTGGCCCTCGCCAACGAATACTGCGCCACCCTGGAAGGCGCCCGCGACACCGACCGCTACACCTTCACCGGCGCCATGCTGCGCCTGCTGCCCCGCATATACATCGCCGCCTCCGACCTGCGCCGCGACGACACGGCCATGACCGACGCCGGAGTGGCCGACGCCCTCGACGAAGACTACTACAACGCCGTGCGCGACGCCGTGGCCGCGCTCATGGGCGAAGACGACGCCTATCTCGAGGTGTTCGAGCAAGACATGAAATACAGCGACACGCCCATAGGCGCTAGCGTGGCGGAGGGCCTGGCCGACCTCTTCCAGGTGCTCTACAACATCGTGCAGACGGCCCGCGACGCCACCCCCGAGCTCATTGCCGAAATCATCCCCGGCGTGCGCGAAGACTTCGCCGACTACTGGAGCCAGACGCTGTGCAACGTGCTCCGCGCCATCAACAAAATCCACTACTCCACCGCCCTATGAAACATTCCGGCCTTATCGACGACCTGAAGGCGTTTCTCGACGCCTCGCCCGTCAACTTCCTGGTCGTGGCCGAGCTGCGTCGCCGCCTCGAGGCCGCAGGCTTCACCGAGCTGCGCGCCACCGACGCCTGGACCATCCGGACCGGCGCACGCCACTATGTCACGGCCAACGGCTCGGCGCTCTTCGCCTTCATTGCCGGCGACGCCCCCGCCAGCGCCGGCGTGCGCATAATCTCGGCCCACAGCGACTCGCCCTGCTTCCGCGTGAAACCCCGCTGCGAGATGCTGTGCGACGGCGGAATCGTGAAGCTCAACACCGAGGTGTACGGCGGCCCCATCCTCTACACGTGGTTCGACCGCCCGCTGTCGCTGGCCGGCCGCGCCATCCTGCGCGGCGCCGACGTGCTCCACCCCGAGCAGCGCGCCGTGTGCTTCCGCCGCCCCCTGCTGGTGATTCCCCACCTGGCCATCCACTTCAACCGCGCCGTGAACGAGGGCAATCCCCTGAGCCGCCAGAAAGACATGCTGCCCGTGCTGGGACGCGTCGACGACCCCGCCGAGGTCCACGGCCTGCTTCGCCGCATGGTGGCCGCCGAGCTCGACGTGGAGCCCGCCGAGCTGCTCGACTTCGACCTCTCGCTCTACACCGTGGAGGGCGCCTCGACGCTGGGCCTGAACGACGAGTTCATATCCTCCGGACGCCTCGACGACCTCAGCATGGTGCACGCCGCCCTCACGGCCCTGCTGCAGTCGCAGGGCAGCGGCGCCACGCGCGTGATGGCCATCTTCGACAACGAGGAGACCGGCTCCGGCACCAAGCAGGGCGCCGCATCGCCCGTGCTCGAGCAGCTGCTGAGGCGCCTCAACGCAGCCTTGGGCGGCTCCGAAGAAGATTTCTACCGCTCCATGGCCGACTCGTTCATGATTTCGGCCGACAACGCCCACGGCGTGCACCCCAACTACGTGGAGAAATACGACCCCACCAACCATCCCGTGCTGGGCGGCGGCCCCGTGATAAAGATCAACGCCAACTGCAAGTACATGACCGATGCCGACTCGGCCGCCGTGTTTGCCTCCGTGTGTGAGCGCGCCGGGGTGCCCGTGCAGTACTTCGTGAACCACAGCGATGTGGCCGGCGGCTCCACCCTGGGCAACATCCTCACGTCGCAGATTCCGCTGCGCGGTGTCGACATGGGAGCCGCAGTGTGGGCCATGCACTCCGCCCGCGAGACGGCATCGACGGCCGACCACGAGTACACCGCGCGTGCATTTACGGAATTTTTCAACTGCTGACTCAAGAAAAAATGCTAAATTTGCGTGCGTGAAAACCGATGATGAAATACGCCGGATGAGTGTCTACCGCCGCGGCGCCCGCGATGGCGCGTGGATGGGGCTCGTGCTGTGCGCGCTCTTCGCGTCGTGGGCGCTGTCGATGCGCTACCCCGCCGCCGCGCTGGCCTTTCCCATTCTGGCCATAGCCGTGCCCGTGATGGCCTGCCTGCAGCTGCGCCGCAGCTACCGTATCGACCTGGGCATGAGCACCTTCTCGGCCCTGTGGATGCAAGGCATCTGCATCTTCTTCTTCGGCACGCTGCTCATGGCCGCCCTGGCGCTGGTGTGGCTGCGCTGGTGGGAGCCCGGCCTCATCCGCGAGTCGCTGCTCAACGCCGCCGATGTCTACGCCACCATCGACAGCCCGGACGCCCGCAAGCTGGCCGCCGACGTGCACACCATCATCGACAAGGGCATAGTGCCCCGCCCCGTCGACGTGGCTCTGGCCCTGCTCTGGGCCGGCGTGTTCTCCGGCTCTATTCTCTCGCTCCTGTGTGCCGCCGTGCTGCGCGCCACGGGCTTTAAAAAATAATGGATATGGATATATCAGTTGTAGTGCCCCTTTTCAACGAAGCCGAATCGCTGCCCGAGCTCGAGCAATGGATCGAGCGCGTGATGAAAGAGCACGGCTTCAGCTACGAAATAATATTTGTGAACGACGGTAGCACCGACGATTCCTGGCAGGTGATCAAGCAGCTGGCCGCCGCCAATCCCGCCGTGCACGGCGTGTGCTTCAGGCGCAACTACGGCAAGAGCCCGGCCCTGAACGTGGGCTTCCGCAAGGCCCAGGGCGACGTGGTGATCACCATGGATGCCGACCTGCAGGACTCGCCGGACGAGATTCCGGAGCTCTACCGCATGGTCACGGAAGACGGCTACGACCTCGTGAGCGGCTACAAGCAGAAGCGCTACGACCCCCTGAGCAAGACCATCCCCACCAAGCTGTTCAACGCCACGGCCCGCCGCGTGAGCGGCATACACAACCTGCACGACTTCAACTGCGGCCTAAAGGCCTACAAACGCAAGGTGGTGAAGCACATAGAGGTATACGGCGACATGCACCGCTACATTCCCTACCTGGCCAAGCTGGCCGGCTTCAACCGCATAGGCGAGAAGGTGGTGCAGCACCGCGCCCGCAAGTACGGCAAGACCAAATTCGGCCTCGACCGCTTCGTCAACGGCTATCTCGACCTGATGACGCTGTGGTTCACAGGCAAATTCGGCGGCAAACCCATGCACTTCTTCGGCCTGGTGGGCTCGCTGATGTTCTTCCTGGGCCTGGTGGCCACGGCCATCGTGGGCTTCGGCAAACTCTACCACATGCACGCCGGCCACCCCTACTCGCTGGTGACCGACTCGCCCTACTTCTACCTGGCCCTGACGCTCATGCTGCTGGGCTCGCAGCTCTTCCTCGCCGGCTTCGTGGGCGAGCTGGTGGCCCGCAACGCCCCCGGCCGAAACCACTACGAAATCGAGGCCGAAACCACCACTGAAACTCAAGACTAAACACATCATCTCCCATATATGGAACTCAATTCTTTCGCACAGTTTGCCAGCCTCGTGGACTCGCGCCACAGCTGCCGCCGATATAAAGACACCCCCGTGGGCCGCGATCTCATCCGCACCGTGCTCGACACCGCCCGCCTGGCCCCCTCGGCCTGCAACCGCCAGCCCTGGAGCTTCATAGTGCTCGAGGGCGAGGAAGGCCGCGAGATAGCCTATCGCGCCTATCGCCGCGACTGGATAAAGGAAGCGCCCGTGTTCATAATCGTGTGCGGCCACCACGACGAAGCCTGGCACCGCCCGGCCGACGGCAAAGACCACACCGACGTGGACGTGGCCATAGCCACCGAGCACATCTGCCTCACGGCCACCACCCTGGGCCTGGGCTCGTGCTGGGTGTGCAACTTCGAGCCCGACGTGCTGCGCCACGACCTCGGCCTGCCGGCATCCGTAGAGCCCGTGGCCATCATTCCCCTGGGCTATCCCGGCTACGACGAAAAGGCGCCTGCACGCCAGCGCAAGCAGCTCGACGAAATTGTGCAATGGGGCGTAAAGAAGGACTGACAGCCCTCGCGGCAGCCCTCGCCCTGGCAGCCTGCAACACCAGCGGCTGCCTCGACAACCGCAGCGCGCTGCCCCTGGCCGAGTTCCGTTCCTCGGCCACAGGCACCGTCATATCCGTAGACTCGCTGGAAGTGGCCGGCATCGACGCCCCGGACGGCGCCGTCCTGAGCCTGCCCGTGCCGGCGAAAAGCCAGCTCTACCTGCCCATGCGGTCGACGGAGCAGTCCACCGCCTGGCGCTTCATCTACCGCCACAAGGCGCTCGACTTCGAGGAGTATGTCGACACCGTGGCCTTCGGCTACACAAGCATCCCCTACTTCGCCTCCGAGGAGTGCGGCGCCACGTATCGCTACCGCGTGGACCGCGTCAGCACCACCCACCACCTCATCGACAGCGTGGTGATGGCCGACTCGCTCATCACCAACATCGACCAGGTGAGCATCCTCATCTATTTCCGCACATCCACCGGGGAGGGTGACGACGAGCAATGAAGCCCATAGCCCGCATAGCCATCGCGGCCGTGCTGCTCGTGCTGTGGGCGCTTCCCGCCGGGGCACAGCGCCGCATCACGCCGGTCAACACCGCGGCCACCGCCACGCAGAGCCTCAACGAGCTGCGCGACGACACCGCCCACATCAACGCACGGCGCCGCGCTCGCTCCAGCAGCTACGTGAACGACGCCGGCATGGTGGTGTGGGTCGACACCATCACCGGCGACCAGTGGGTCGATTCCATGGCCCCGCGCGCCGGAATCCCCAAGATGGAGTATCCGCTGCTGCAGTCGGTGTCGGTGGGCGTCGACATCTGGGACGCCGCCATGAGGCTCTTCGGCCAGGATTTCGGCCTCGTGGGCTTCTCGGCCGAGCTGAACATGCACAACCGCTACATCCCGGTCTTCGAGGCCGGCCTGGGCACCGCATCGCACCGCCCCTCCGGCATGGGCTATCACTACCGCTCGCCCATGGCGCCGTATTTCCGCATAGGCGCCAACTACAATTTCCTCTACAACAGCAACCCCGCCTATATGTTCGTGGCGGGCCTGCGCTACGGCTTCTCGGCGTTCAACTGGGAGGTGCGCGACATCGACGTGGAATCGTCCTACTGGGACGAAACCGCCGTCACGTCCATTCCGTCGCAGAATGCCACCGCCGGCTGGCTTGAGATATGTTTCGGACTGCGCGTGAAGCTCGGTGGCCCCGTTTCGGCCGGCTGGATGCTCAAGTATCACAGCATGCTCCACTGCACCGCGGGCGCCCATGGCAAACCCTACTACGTGCCGGGCTACGGCTCGCGCAACGGCGCCCTCACCGGAGCCTTCTACATCACCTACACCCTGCCCTTCCGCCACAAACCCAAATCCCCCGCCCCGGAGGAAAAAGACTTATAAGACTTATAATATTTATAAGTTACTCCGCTACGAAGATGGAGAAGTTGACGGAGCCGTAGCTGCGGTGCTCGCGGAAGCCGGGGAGGGCTGAGAAATCGTGGGTGCGGTTGTGCTCCACAATCACTATCGTGCCGGGCTTGAGCATCCTGGAGCCTAAGATGGCGCCGGGCACCTCGCCGAAGCCGGGCATGTCGTAGGGCGGGTCGGCGAAAATCACGGCGAACGTGGCGGTGCAAGTCTCCACGAAGCGCAGGGCGGCGCCGCGCCCGAGGCGCAGGGTCGTGGCGTTGAGCTGCTGCGCCACCTTGCGTATGAAATTGTACTGCACGGAGGCTTTCTCCACGGCCGTGACTTCTGCGCATCCGCGCGACAGAAACTCAAAGCTTATGGCACCGGTGCCGGCGAAGAGATCGAGAGCCGTGGCGCCCTCGAGGTCTATCATGTTGTCGAGCACATTGAAGATGTTCTCGCGCGCAAAGTCGGTGGTTGGGCGCGCCGAGATATTGCCGGGCACGTCGAAGCGGCGCCGGCCGTATTTGCCTCGTATTATTCGCATAGCGGAAGAATTAGCAGGGGGAAAGGAGTGTCCGGGCCGGCACCTTCGGCGGGCATTCCGGCGGGTAGCACCCACGTCATCACATTAGGCGCGAAGGCCCGCAGGGCCTCGGCCATGGCGTCGCGCGCGGCTGCCTCGCCGGCCACTGCAAACTGCAGTTCGGCCGACACTATGCCGCACACCTGGGCCAGTGCCGCGGCATAATAGGCCATGTCGGCAGCCGAGGTGCAGCCGTAGGACGTGGCCCCCAGCAGGCTGCCGTCGGCGGCAAACGCCATCAGGTCGACGCCCGCGCTCCACGCCGAGGCGCACACGCGGGGCCGGCCGGCCTTGCGGCCGCGGGTGGCGAAATAGCCCGTCTCCGGCACCAGTGCATGACACACGCGCGCATCGGGGAAGGTGCGGCCCGTGAAGGCCAGCACATCGGCCGGCAGGGCCGCCATGATGGCCGCATCCGTGCCGGCCACGTCGGCGGAGACGAGCGCCAGCGGACGCTCGGGCGCGGGCCACAGCAGCCGCGCGGCAGCCTCGCGCGTGTCGGTGTCGGCGGCCACATCGGCGGGCAACACCGTGAACTGCGGGGTGCGCAGCAGCAGCGCCACACTCTCGAAATCGGCCAGCAGCAAGGGGTTGTCGTAGACGGCCTCTTCCAGCGCCCGCAGGGGCTCAAGGCTCTGCTGCAGGGCAATGCGTCGGCACAGCATGGGCTCGTCGGCCACGCTGCTCACGGCCACCACGTCGAGCGTGGCCGCGGCGCTGTCCAGCAGCATACCCAACCGCCACAGGCGCGGGTTGGCAATCGTAGCCACGGAGAGTATGTCGGGCGCGCCGCTCATCAGTATTGCTCGGAAGCGTTGGGGAAATCGCCGTTCTTGACGTCGTCGATATATCGGCCCACGGCGGTGTTAATTTCGCTTCCCAGGTCGGCGTAGCGGCGCAGGAACTTGGGCGAGAAGCCCTTGTTGAGGCCCAGCATGTCGTGCACCACCAGCACCTGGCCGTCGCATCCGGCGCCGGCGCCTATGCCTATGGTGGGGATGGTGAGCTCTGCCGACACGCGCGCTGCAAGCGCAGCGGGAATCTTCTCCAGCACCAGGGCGAAGCAGCCTATTTCCTGGAGCATCTTGGCGTCGGCTATGAGTTTTTCGGCCTCGTCGTCGCTCTTGGCGCGCACGGCATAGGTACCGAACTTGTTGATGCTCTGGGGCGTGAGGCCCAGGTGGCCCATCACAGGGATACCGGCCGAGAGGATGCGCTCGATGCTCTCGCGCACCTCCGAGCCGCCCTCGATCTTCACGGCCTCGGCGCGGCTCTCCTTCATGATGCGCACGGCCGAGTGCAGGGCCTCGAGCGAGTCGCCCTGATAGCTGCCGAAGGGCATGTCGCACACCACGAGCGCGCGCTCCACACCGCGGCCCACACACTGGGCGTGGTAGTTCATCTGGTCGAGCGTGATGTGCAGCGTGGTGGAATTGCCGGCCATGACGTTGGAGGCCGAGTCGCCCACGAGGATGGCGTCGATGCCGGCCTCGTCGAGAAGCTTGGCCATGGTATAGTCGTAGGCCGTGAGCATGGATATCTTTTCACCCTTCGCCTTCATGGAAATGAAGCGCGAGGTGGTCACTTTCTTCTTGTCGTCGGTAGTATTGGTAGACATGGTTATATATACGTTTAACTGGGCAAAATTAGCTATTTTTTTCCACTATTCATTCCGCCAAAGCATTTTTTTGCGTAACTTTGCGCAATCGCAATACCGCGGTTGCATAATTTTTCAAAAAATGCAAGTAATAAATTTTGCCGAGACACCGTCGCTGCTCAGCCGCTACATGATGGAGATGCGCGACGCCACCGTGCAACGCGACCCCATGCGTTTTCGCCGCAATCTCGAGCGTGCCGGCCAGATAATGGCCTATGAGATAAGCAAAACGCTGCGCTACCGCAAGGAAGAAATCACCACCCCGCTGGCACCCTGCATGTGCGACGTGCCCGACGAGCAGGTGGTACTGGGCACCATCTTCCGCGCCGGCGTGCCCTTCCACCAGGGCTTCCTGCAATATTTCGACTATGCCGAGAACGCTTTCGTGTCGGCCTACCGCAAATACAAGGAAAAGGAAAACTTCGACGTGCTCATCGAATATCTGGCATCGCCGCTGCTCGATGGCAAGACGCTGATTCTGTGCGACCCCATGCTGGCCACAGGCGCCTCCATGGAGCTGAGCTTCCGCGCGCTGCTCACCAAGGGCACGCCGGCCCGCGTGCACGTGGCATCGGTGATAGCGTCGCAGGCAGCCGTCGACTATATCAAGCGCACCTTCCCCGAGAACACCACCATCTGGGTGGGCGCCATCGACGAGCACATCAACGACCACAGCTACATCGTGCCCGGCCTGGGCGACGCAGGCGACCTCGCCTACGGCACCAAGGACTGACGCACCACGGCCAGGCCATCGCAGGCCACAAGCACAGCGAAGCGCCTCGCAGCCCCTCCGGGGGTTGCGACGGTAGCTTCGTTTTTTTCATGTCCGAGCGGCAGGCGTATGTCGCGCCGGAAGTCGAGCCCGGGCGTGAGGGCAGCCTTGTAGAGGGCCTCTTTCAGCGTCCAGGCCTGCAGCAGGCCCTCGGGAGACGCGCCGTAGACGGCCATCTCGGGCTCCGATAGCACGCGGGGCGCAACGCGGGCCAGCTGGGCTCGGGGCGTCTCGACGTCGATGCCCACTGGCGCATGGGGGCACACGGCCAGCGCGGCATGGGTGCGTGAGTGCGACACGGATATGAAAGGGCCGCCGTCCACCACGGGCGCGCCATCCGCGGTGTGGCGCAGCACGGCGCCCGGAAGCGCGCGTGCGAGCAGCGCGGCCACCGCCGCCTTCTCGGCCTCGCGGCGCGGGGCCGGGGCGGGCAACGGGCACAGGTAGACCCGCACGTCTTCTATTTGTCGTTCCTCAATCAATTCTATTCTGGCTTGGGATGCTCGTTATTTCGCTGCGCGACGGGCGGGGGTGAGGGTACGGAGCGCGTGGACGATGTCGCGCCGCAGGGCGGCCACGATGGGACGCACGCTGTCGTAGGGCGCCGGCGTGGCTGCCGTGGAGAGGGCGCCGCTTGCCACGCAGTTCATGCCGTCGGTGGCCAGGAACTGCAGCGGGGTGCCGGTGCCGGGGGCCTCGAGCAGCACGCCCTCGAATGTGCTGTCCTGCGACGTGATGTGCGTGGTGGAGGCCGGCGCGCCGTTAAGGTTCAGGCTCATGCGCTCGCGGCGATTGGCTATCACGGCCCCCACGCGGTCGGGGTCGGGAGCCACCGTGAGGGTCACATAGAGCTGCATGCCGTAGGCGGGATAGTCGAGGGTGAGCTGGCTGCCGGTGCTGTCGAGGGTGGCCACGGCCGCCGTGCTGGCCTCGAAGGGGATGGCGGCGCCGGCCACGGGGGCGAAGACGCTGTCGGCCACGGCGATGCGCGGATAGGCCCGCGGTCGCGGCACGGGCGCGTTGCTGTCGCTGCCGCCGCAGGCAGCCGCCAGCATCGCGAGCGGCAATATGAAGGCTGCGGGTTTCATTCCTGGGCGTCGGGCATAATCTTCACGCGCACCTCGGTGATGCGGTGGTCGGTCACATCCAGCACCAGGAAGCGGCAGCGGCCGTAGACCAGCGGCTCCTTGTCCTTGGGGAAGTCGCCCTTGATGGCCAGGAGCATTCCGGCCAGCGTCTCGGCGTCTTCTGTTACGGCCTCGTAGTCGGTCTCGTCGAGGCCGGTGATGCGGAAAAAGTCGGTGAGCAGCGTGCGCCCCTCAAACACGTAGGTGTTGTCGCGCAGGCGCTTATAGGTGGCCTCCGGCTCGTCGTACTCGTCGTCGATGTCGCCCACGATTTCCTCCAGCACGTCTTCCATCGTCACGATGCCCTGCGTGCCTCCGAACTCGTCCACCACGATGGCCATGTGTATCTTGAGCTTGCGGAAGTCTTCGAGCAGGTCGTCGATCATGCGGCTTTCGGGCACATAGTAGGGCTCGCGCAGCAGCGTGAGCCAGTCGAAGCCCTCGGCGCGGCGCCCCACATAGGGCAGCAGGTCGCGCGAGTAGAGCACGCCGCGGATGTTGTCCTGGGTGCCGTCGTAGACGGGCAGACGCGAGTAGCCGCTGTCCACCACCACCTGCATCACCTGGTCGAAGGTCATGTCCACGTCCAGGCCCGTGATGTCGATGCGCGGCGTCATCACCTCCGAGGCGGCCGTGTCGCCGAACTTGATGATGCCCTGCAGTATCTCCTTGTCGTCGCCGGCCTTCACGTCGGTGATGTCGAGGGCCGTCGAGAGCTCGTCGGCGGTGACGCTGTCGGTGTGCTTGTTGACGAAGCGCTTCACCAGCCCCGACGACTGCACCAGCACGCCCGAAAGCGGCGAGAACAGTTTCATGAAGAAGCTGATGCCGCCCACGGCGAAGCGAGCCCACTGCATGGGATAGTTGCTGGCGTAGATCTTGGGCATGATTTCGCCGAAAAGCAGGATGAGGAAGGTGAGAATCACCGTCTGGAGCACGAAGCTCCACACCGCCGGCATCCCCTCGAACACGGGGCCGAGGGCGAAGTTGCACAGCACCACGATGGTCACGTTCACCAGGTTGTTGGCTATGAGGATGGTGGCCAGCAGGCGCTCCGGGCGCTCCAGCAGGCGGCGCACACCGGGGCCCGAGGGCGTCTCGTCGAGCTCCTCGCACTGGGCGTTGGTAAGGGAAAAATACGCTATTTCACTGCCCGAGACAAATCCCGAAACCACCAGGGCCAGCAGGGCCACCACGAGGGCCACGGCCTGCCCCGCGGAAAACGCGGGCATCGAGCATAAAAGACAAGGCAATAAATGCACCGGCATCGTGGCCGGCAAAGGCTCTAAATCCAAAGTGAGTGTATATTCGTTAAACATAGCCCGCCGGGCGGGCAAGCGCTGCAAAGTTACCACTTTTCAGCCACATACGCAAATTGAATAATTATCCCTCCCTCCAATTACTCCAATTGCTCCAATTACTCCAATAAATCGCGCCCGCAGCCAGCGGTGCACAGGATTAAAAAAGCGCCCGCTTTCACAAGCGGGCGCTTCCTTGCTGCCGGACAAAATGGTTTTGGAATTGATTGAATAACAGCCGGCAGCTATCCTTATCCTTGTTTTATCTTCCGGTCACTTTGCCCTCGGCGGGATAATAGGCCCACCACGGAGCCGAGGTGGGGCTCGTGATCCACGTGTTGAACTGCGGATAGGCGTCGCTTATCTTGGTGCGTTCGGTGGGCCACTGCCAGTCGCCGCCCATCATGAGCAGCTGCGGGGCTATGGAGCCGTTCTCGTCGGGGCGGCCTATCATGTAGGTGTCCTGTCCCATGGTGAGCTGCGGCATATGGGCGAGACCTCCGGAGTCGCGAGCGTCGATCTGCAGCCTGTTCTCGCGGTCGACGAGCAGGGCGAAACCGTAGAGAGGCACATTGACGGGGGAGCCGTAGGCACCCATGCCGTAATCGTCATTATAGTAGCCGGAGCCCACGTAGAAGTCCTGATACGGGTCGACGGCGAAGGTCACTTTGGCCGCACGGGTGGGCTGCCGCTTGGCGCCCACGTTGACGAATGTCTTGTGGTCCGGCGCTCCCAGCCACTTGTGCACCTCGGTGCCCAGAATGAAGGTGCCCTCGGTGTAGTTGTTGCGGGCGGCCAGGATGCGGGCGTTCACCTCGCTGAGCATCTCGTCGCCCCAGTCGGGGAGCAGGTCGCCCACGGCGCCCACGCGGCCGGTGAAGGTCACGTAGATGGGCAGCGTGCCGCCGGTGGCCAGGGGTTCGACGGTGAACACGCGCACGGCTTCGGCTCCTGCCGTTGCATTCCACATGGTCACGGAGTTGTTGCGGTTCACGGCGTTGACGTCTGTGATCTCTTCGTAGAAGTGGAGCACCACGTCGTTGAAGTCCCAGTCGTCCGTGGCGCCAAGATCTTCGGCAGCCAGGGTCCAGGGATAGGGTTCGGGCACGTCGTCGATATTGTAGAAGAGCTGCAGGCCGTGGGTGGGCAGCACGAGCAGAATCAGGTTGGTGTAGTCGCGCGGCGACGTGTCGCCTCCCCGCGTGGGTGCCGACGAGAATCCCACCATTATGGGCATGTCGCAATAGCGCGGGTCGGTGTGGCCGTCGTTGGTGTTCACGCGGTAGTTGAGCACCTCGAAGTTGCGGCCCGAGAGGGGCAGCTGCATGGTGCTGACGGTGGCATACATCAGATGCTTGAGCGACACGTCGAAGTAGTTTTTGCCCCACACTATCGAGTTCCAGTAGGGCACGGTGCTGCTGTAGCACGAGTTGCCCTCGCCGCTGCGCAGGTCCATGCGCACGGCGGTCTTGTCGTTGGGGTCGTGGGTGAAATTGATTTTCAGACCTTCGGTCACGACGGTACGGGCCGTGGCGGGGTCGTAGGCCTGCGTGAAGGAGCCGTCGTCGTAGACAAAGGCATCTTTGCGCGCGAGCACGTCGGCAGGCGCTATCTCCTCCGTGGAGTAGCCCAGCGCGGGGAAGGGCGCCGTGCCCTCGATGTCGTTGAAGGGCACCACGTAGCCGTTGTTGGCCACGTCGTACTGCATGATTTTCAGCCTGTAGTCTTTGTTGCCGGCATTGTCGGTGCGCCACCACAGCGGGAAAATCATATATTCGAGGTCGCCGAAGCCCCACATGCCCTGCGCGTCCTTCCTAAAATCGGTGGCGCCCAGGCCGGTCTCGCCGAAATATACGTGGATGTCGTCGCTGATATAGGGGTCGATGGTGCCATCGCCGGTGTCGCAGCCCATGTACCAGAAATCGGTGCTCTCCTGCCCCACGGGGTGGGCGGCGAAGTATTCGTTCAGGAAATCTTCGGGGCGGAACGTGAGCACGGGAGCCTCGTCGTCGTTGAGGCTGAAGCCCAGCGACACGGAAGTGCCGAGATTCTGGTCGCTCAGGTCCCAGCCGCGGCCCTGCGGGGCGCCCATGAGCTCGTCGAGGTCCACGAGGTCGTCGATGCCTGCCTCCCGGCTGAATCGGCCGCTGCGCACCTTCAGGCGCTCCACGCCGGCGGGCAGCGTCACGGGCAGGGAGTGTGTGCCGGGGGTGAGGTTGACGTTGGCAAAGCGGTATTCCTTGCCGTCGACCTCGGCGGTCACGAGCACGTGGCCGCCGGTCTTGGTGGTGACGCGCAAGCCGGCGCGCACGGCGGTGGCATAGCTGTGGCCCGCGGCGGGCACACCGAACTCCTTCACGAAGTTGCGGTCGTAGATTTCGGTCTGCGAGGGGGGCTCGGGTGCGTCCTGCGTGCAGGCTGCCAGCCCGGCCGCCACGGCGAGGGCGCCGATGATGTATATGTTGCTGTATTTCATGAGTCTATGTGGTTTATTTGGATGTTACCTTGCCCGGATTCTTGTCGTCGATCCACGCTGCAGCGGCATCGGGATTCTCAATCCAGGAGGCGAAAGAGGGATAGGCTTCCTTGATGTTGGTTCGCTCGGAGGGCCACTCCCAGTCGCCCTGCACGAGTATCATCTGCGGGGCGGTGAGCTCGGTGTTGTCAGAGGGGCGGCCTATGAGATAGGAGCCGCTGCCCATCGAGAGGGATGGCATGATGCGGAAGCCTTTGTCGGTGTCGTTGAAGGTGTCGATCTTGAGCTCGTCGTCTTTGTCGACCAGCACGGCGAAGCCGAATAGGGTCTTGTTGTTGTCGGACACGGCGTTGGTGTAGTCGAGATGGCGCTCGTCGTTGAGGTCGAGGTCGGTGGGCAGCACGAACTCCACGGACGCGGGCTTCATGCCGTTGCGTGCGGAGCCGGTGTTCAGCGGCTGCTTGTGGGAGGCCGCTCCCAGCCACTTGTGCACCTCGGCGCCCAGCACGAAGGTGCCTTCCTCGCCGGCCTGCTCCATATAGGCCTTGAGGGCGGCGTTTGCCTCGCTGAACATGGTTTCGCCCTCGGCGGCCATCTCGGGCATCTTCTGCACGCTGCGGCCGGTATAGGTGATGTACACGGGCATGGTGCCGCCGGCGGCCTTGGGGGTGACGGTGATCACGCGCACCGACTGCGCTCCGTTGGGGCCGCTGATCATGCTCACACCGCTATATTTATTGGCCGACTTGAGATTGCGTATCACGTCGGTGAACGAGAACACCACGTCGTTGAAGTCCCAGTCGAAGCTGCCTCCCAGGTCTTCGGCTGCCAGCGTCCACTCCATTGCCGGCGGCAGGGCGCTGTATGTGTCGGCCAGCGAAACGCCCTCGCGATAGTTCACGTGGGGCGTCACGAAGAACACCACCTCGTCGTACTGGCGGTCGCTGCCGTCGGCCGGCCCGTCGGGCTGGCTGCAGAAGCCCAGGAAGAAAGGCGAATCGGGCACCTTGAGCCCCAGGAAATACGGGGTGGCGTTGTGCCACACGTCCCTGTTGGAGGAGGTGGCGTTGATCCACTCGCCCTGGCTGCCGTACTTGCCGGTTTTGGAGATGTCGAGCTCGGGGTCGTAGACGTATTTGATCACGGGCATGCCGTCCTTACGGGGGAGCACTGCCGCACGCTTGGTGCCCACGGTGGCCTGCCACAGGCGGCCGAGGGGCACGTCGTAGTAGCTGTCGCCCCACTTGGAGGTGTTGTAGAAAGGCACCGACGACACGAACGAACCGCTCTTTTGGCTCTCCACGGCTATGGCCAGGCGGGGGAAATAGTGGTTCTTGTTCTCATCGGTGTAGCGCTCCATGTGTATCTTCTTGCCGCGCGTGAGCACAAGACGGGCCGGGTTGTTACCCGAGGTCGGAAATGCCGTGTTGCCATAGCTGGTGAGAAACTTCACTCGCTCGCCGGTGGTAGAACCCGGTTTTAGATAATCCTTGTCAATAGGATTCACAGATGCGCTTACGCCATTTGCAGTAGTATACATAAGGTCTGGGAAAGGATTCCAGGTCAGCAGGCTCTTCTTGTCGTCATCGTAGAAATTGATGGGGATGAGGCTGCTTATCTCGTTCTCGCCCTCGCGCACCTTGTGGAAATACACCTGATAGTCTTTATTTCCCTTCTTGTTGGTCTTCCAGTAGATGGGGAAAATGTAGTAGTCGAAGCTGCCGCCGTGGCAGGTCAGGGCCGTTTCGTGAGGGTTGTTCCTGAAATGCATCGTGGGCTGATCGTAGGCCGTGGTTTCTATGACCGTAGGCACATTGGGGTCGGTGTTGTCGCCGGGCGCACCTAAAAGTTGCGCTATCTGGTTGAAGAAATCGGTGGAAAGCTGGGGCTCGTACATCAGATATGGGTCGCCGCCTTCTTCCCTTATCTCGAAGGTCATCTCGGAGTCGTTGTCGGTGTCGATCACCTCGTAGTAGCTGCGGCCCTGGCCGGCAGGAGCCGCGTCGATATCCACCGTGGCATCGGTGGACACTGTGTGGATGCCGCGGCCGGCCGACACCTTGAGCTCCCTGACGCTCGCAGGGATGGTCACGGGCAGGCGGTGCGTGCCGGCGGGCACGTCGAGGTCGGCAAAGAGATAGTCCTTGCCGCCCACTTCGGCCGTGACGGTTACGTGGCCGCCTTTCTTGGTGATCACCTTGAGGCCGGCCGTGCGGGCCATGGCATAGTTATGGTCGGCCGCGGGTACGCCGAAATTGGTGACGAACTCGCGCACGTATTCTTCTTTTTTGTCGTTGGCAGGGGAGATAGGATCGGAGCTGCAAGCTGCTGAAGCAAAGCACAGCAAAGCAATTCCACCCAGCATGAAAGTGTTTTTCATAGACTGGTAAAGTGTTAACATTAATATTTTTAGGGCAAATGTAGGTAGAAATTACCCCCCCCAAATCTGTTAACACTTTTTACACATCTTTAACACTTCAAAACGATCGCAGGATAAATCTTATAAGTCTTATAAGTCTTATAATTCCAATAGCTCCAATTCCTCCAATTCCTCCGATAGCTCCAATAAAATCACCCGCAGGAGAGAGCGATGGCGCCGGGGGCCAGGGGGTGGCGGCAGAGCACGGTGGCGAGCAGGGCGGCGTCGGCGGCCTGGGTCTCGGGGTCAGCGATAGCTATGGTGAGGCCCTCTCCGCGCGCGGGCGCGATACATATATTAATGCGCGTGAAGGCGGGTGCGCGCAAGGCGGCAGGGATGGCTTCGCGAGCCTCCGCCACGGCTGCGGCCACGCCGGAGGTGTCGTGGCCGGCTATCACGAGCACGTCTATTTCCAGCCAGTCGTGCACCAGGGCGGCGGCCACGGCGGCGGGAGGCGTGGCGGGGTCGTAGCAACGGGCGGTGCCGCAAGCACCGGGGCGGGCCAGCGCTGCGGTGCGTGCCCCGGCGGCGGCAAAGGCAGCCGCGCTGGCCTCGACCACGGGCGCCATGTCGCCGGCCACAAGCACGCGGGCGCGCGACAGGCGCAGGTCCAGGCAGCCGCGGGCACTGCGCGCCGGGGTGGTCGCACGCTTGCCGGCGCGATACTCTTCCATTTTGTTTTCCAGATAGTTGTCGGCCATAATGAAGTTTTTTAAAATAAAATCGGCGCGTCGTCTGCGACGTGCCGATTTTACTTATGCTATTATTCGCTACTGATGCTGAATTATGAGTATGGTGTTTAGATTGGTTTACCGTCTTTCGGTTTGTGATGCAAAATTAGTGATTAATTATTACAATCGCGTGACGGCTGCAATACAATTTCAGCAACGCAGGCGTCAATCAAACGAGCGGGCCATCTTCTGCATCACCTTGGCGGCCGACTGGCGGCGGTAGAGGATATCGTAGACGCCGTCGAGAATGGGCATGGCCACCTGATAGCGGCGGTTGATGTCGTGGATGCACTTGGTGCCGTAGTAGCCCTCGGCCGTCTGCTCCATCTCCATGCGCGCGGCCGTCACGGAGTAGCCGCGGCCTATCATGGAGCCGAAGTTGTGGTTGCGCGAGAAACGCGAGTAGGCCGTGACGAGCAGGTCGCCGAGATACACGCTGTCGCATATCTGCCGCGGGCGCGGGTCCACGCTCTCCACGAAGCGGTCCATCTCGCGGATGGCGTTGCTCACGAGCACGGCCAGCGTGTTGTCGCCCATCTTCATGCCGTGGACAATGCCGGCGGCGATGGCGTAGACGTTTTTGAGCACGGCGGCATATTCGATGCCGGCCAGGTCGGTGGACGTGACGGTGTGGGTGTTCTTGCCGGCGATGCAGCGGGCGAAGGCGTCGCCCAGGTCGGGGTCGTTGCAGCCTATGGTGAGTATGCTCAGGCGGTCGAGCGCCACTTCCTCGGCGTGGCAGGGGCCGGAGATGCACAGCTGGTGGGCGGCCGGGATGCCGAACTGCTCGGTCATGTAGTCGGTCACGAGCTGGTTGCTGTCCGGCACTATGCCCTTGATGGCCGAAACGATGTATTTATCGGCCAGCGACACATTGATTTTGGCCATGTGGTCCTTGAAGTAGGGCGAGGGCATGGCCAGCAGCAGGGTGTCGGCGCGGCGGCACACCTCGTTGATGTCGCTGGAGAAGATTATGCGGTTGATGTCGAAGTCCACATCGGTGAGATAGGCCGGGTTGTGGCCCAGGCGCTTGAAGTCGTCGATGCGGTCGTCGCGCCGCATGTACCAGTGGATGAGCTCGCAGTTCTGCAGCAGCAGTTTGGCCAGGGCAGTGGCCCAGCTGCCACCGCCCAGCACGGCGATATTTCCGGGAAATGCCATGGCGCGGTTCACTCGTGGCCGGCGGCCGCTGCGGCAGCGTCCACCCATTGTGCTACTTCGTCCTGCGAGGGGTTCTTGAGCCCCAGCTTGTGCTTCTTGTTGAGGCCGCACAGCTCCTGGTGGAGCTTGCCGGGGGCGGCGTCGGCCAGGGAGAGGGCCGTGAGATAGCCGGCCTTCTGCAGGGCAGGCACCCACTCGGCGGCCACGCCCAGGGCCTCGAATGCCTCGGGCTTGTCGCGCTTCTGCACCTTCTCGGGGCGCATCTGCGGGAAGAGCAGCACCTCCTGGATGGCGGTCTGGCCCGTCATGAGCATCACGAGGCGGTCCATGCCTATGCCCATGCCCGAAGTGGGGGGCATGCCGTATTCGAGGGCGCGGATGAAGTCGTGGTCGATGATCATGGCCTCGTCGTCGCCCTTCTCGCTCAGGCGCATCTGCTCCACGAAGCGCTCATACTGGTCGATGGGGTCGTTGAGCTCGCTGTAGGCGTTGCACAGCTCCTTGCCGTTGACCATGAGCTCGAAACGCTCCGTGAGCTCGGGGTTGTCGCGGTGGCGCTTGGTGAGCGGCGACATCTCTATGGGATAGTCGGTGATGAAGGTGGGCTGGATGTAGTGGCCCTCGCACTTCTCGCCGAAGATTTCGTCGATGATCTTGCCCTTGCCCATGGAAGCGTCGACCTCCACGCCCAGGCTGGTGGCCAGGTCGCGCAGCTGCTGCTCGTCCATGCCGGTGATGTCGGCGCCGGTGTGCTCCTTGATGGCCTCGGCCATGGTCACGCGGCGGAAGGGTGTCTTGAAGCTGATGACGTTGTCGCCCACCTTCACCTCGGTGGTGCCGTTCACCTCCAGGCAGATGCGCTCGAGCATACGCTCCGTGAAGTTCATCATCCAGTTGTAGTCCTTGTAGCTCACGTAGATTTCCATGCAGGTGAACTCCGGGTTGTGGGTGCGGTCCATGCCCTCGTTGCGGAAATTCTTCGAGAACTCATAGACGCCCTCGAAGCCGCCCACTATCAGGCGCTTGAGGTAGAGCTCGTCGGCGATGCGCAGATACAGCGGAATGTCGAGCGCGTTGTGGTGGGTGATGAACGGACGCGCCGACGCACCGCCGGGGATGCTCTGCAGGATGGGCGTCTCCACCTCGATGTAGCCGTGTTCGTTGAAGAAATTGCGCATGGAGTTGTACACGCGGGTGCGCTTCAGGAAGATGTCGCGCACGCCGTCGTTCACCACCAGGTCAACGTAGCGGCGGCGGTAGCGCAGCTCGGGGTCGTCGAAAGCGTCGTAGGTCACGCCGTCCTTCACCTTCACGATGGGCAGCGGGCGCAGGCTCTTGGCCAGCACCGTGAGCTCGCGGGCATGGATGGAAATCTCGCCCGTCTGGGTGCGGAACACATGGCCGCGCACACCGATGAAGTCGCCTATATCCAGCAGCTTCTTGAACACGGTGTTGTACAGCTCCTTGTCGTCGCCGGGGCAAATCTCGTCGCGCGACACATACACCTGGATGCGCCCGCGGCTGTCCTGAAGCTCCAGAAACGAAGCTTTGCCCATGATGCGGCGGCTCATGATGCGGCCGGCCACGCACACATCGCGCGCGGGGGCGTCGTCGCTGAAGTTGGCACGTATTTCATCGCTGTGGGCATCCACGGGATATTCGGCTGCGGGATAGGGGTCTATGCCCATCCGGCGCATGGCGTCGAGACTACCGCGGCGTATTATTTCCTGTTCGCTCAGTTCCAAGGGGTTCATAATATATGCTGTGATTTTTCGTTTTAAATCTGATACAACGTGCAAAGTTAGCAAAAAATCTTGGAAATCGCTACAGCACGCGGCTCTGGTGTAATTAACATAAAAGATTTAACAACTTTTCCGAACTGTTAACGGAGTGATTAACACTTTATTGAGAAAAAAGTATTAACTTTGCATCGCAAAGAAAGGTTTGTCCGAGATAACTCTAAGTTAGACTCATATATATAATATACTTGAATTTTGGTTATGAGGGAGGTGCGTTACTGTGAAGTAACGCACTTTTCGTTTTACCCTCGCCGCTGTCGCGCCGCGAGCGGCGCGACAGCGGCGAGGGGGGGGCGGCCCATTTTCCCGCGGGGTGCGCTACGCTTACCCCACGGCTATATCTCGGGACGCGCTCTCCGGCGCGTCTCTCTTGTTGTTTATCAACTGCTTAACTACTAAATAAATGTTCGCCGTGCGCCTCTGCGCGAGTTTTCCAAATATAGAAGGAACGCGTGAATGGCGGGCGGTTTTTTCGTTGCCACGAATTTATTTTGTATCTTTGCAGAAAATCGAAAAAATACTATCCCTATGGACTTCATATCTCAGCGCGTTGCATCGCTGGCCGTGTCGCAGACGCTGGCCATGTCGCAGCGCAGCGCCGAACTGCGTGCGCAAGGCATCGACGTGATCAATCTTTCGGTGGGCGAACCGGACTTCGACACCCCCGCCCACATCAAGGAAGCAGCCAAGAAGGCTATCGACGACAATTTCACCCGCTACAGCCCCGTGCCGGGCTATATGTCGCTGCGCAAGGCCATTGCCGAAAAGCTGGCCAAAGAAAACGGCCTCGACTTCGCCCCGGAGCAGATTGTGGTGGGCAACGGCGCCAA